>ERZ651770.447-NODE-447-length-20152-cov-4.073275_pt1 | contig 20152 bp, 16 predicted proteins | sample MGYA00514756_ERZ651770 | MGnify/ENA metagenome assembly ERZ651770
TTGTAATTACTCATTTTCATGATGTAATTACTGCTACTTATATAGGGTTTGGTAGACATTAAGCCTCCATCTGCATACAAACTCATTCCATATACATTTGGAACCATAACCCAATCATATGAGTCTATAAATAATTCCATAAACCACTGATACACATCGTCTGGGTCAAACTCACACAATACCATGAAATTACCCAAAACCATAAGTCGTTCAATGTGATGCGCATATCCTGTATTTAAAACCTTTTTGATAGCATCATCTATAGGTTCTATTCCTGTTGACCCAGTGTAGAAAGAAGCAGGTATTTTTCTTGAAAACCCCCAAAAATTTTTGGTGCGTTCCTCAGAACCTTTGACATTGTAAATACCTCTAATAAATTCTCGCCAACCAATTATTTGTCTAACAAACCCTTCTGTAGAGTTGATTGGAATATCATTTTTTTCTGCAAATTCGAGAGTTTGTTTAATAACCTCCATAGGATTTAATAATCCTACATTAATTAGTGGAGATAAAATACTATGATTTAAAAAAACTTCCTTTTGAACAATTGCATCCTCATAATCACCAAACTCTTTAAATCTTTTTTCTAAAAACTGATCAAGCCAAGCCTGCGAGGTTTTAAAATCTATGGGATAAATAATTTTTTTACTTAAATAACCGAAGTGAGAATCAAAATAGCTGTTAACATACTCCTCAGCTTCGATGTGATAAGGTGTTTTCTCAGGAAAGTTAATTGTAGGCGGCTGTTTGTTTTTTGGATATTTTTTTCTGTTTTCCGAATCAAAAGTTAATTTACCCCCTACTGGTTCTCCATTAGACATTAAGATATTCCTTTTTATTCGTTGTTGCTTATAAAAAGAGGTCTGAAAAAATTTCTTTTTTGAAGAACTAAAAAATGTATCAAGTTCATTTTTAGTATTAATAAATAAAGGGTTATTATACCATGAAATTGAAATGTCTTTTGAAGTGTTTTTGATATGTTTTTCTAACCAATTGTCATTGGGTTCAATAATATGTAACTCTTCTAAGCCGTTTTTAATGAGGTTTGGAATTAATTTTCGAACATCAGAAAGTTCAGAGGTAGCATTGATATAAGAAACTTTATGACCAAGTGAAGAGAGGTAACTAGAATAACTTTTCATGGTGGCTCTATGAAAAGCAATTTTTTGTTTATGAAACTTGTAGTGATTAAAAAATAAAAATTCCTCTACGATATACAATTCACATTTTAAATCTTTAAAAGGTGTAATCTCGAAGAGTTGGTTTGGGAAAACTAATGCAACTGTTTTCATATGTTAAAATAGTGTTTGTTGTAGCCAACGATTTCTAAATAAATGCGCAGGATCGTAACGCTCTGCTTGAAGTTGGGTATTAAACTTTCGATCTCTTGGATCGTTACCTACACCAGAAACATACATCCAGTTTCCAAAGTTGCTATGAACATCATAGTCTAGTAGTATAGATTCAAAATAGGCTGCACCGATTCTCCAATCTAACGTTAGTTCTTTGGCAAAATAAGAAGCAACATTTTGTCTTCCTCTATTGCTCATCCAACCTGTTCGTTTTAATTCGATCATGTTAGCATTCACAAAATCATCTTTTGTCTCTCCATTGATCCAATTTTGTATAATTTTTTTATTGGATGACCATGAGTAGTTTTTATTCAAAATTCCACCAATCTTAAAGATGTTGTTACCATGTTTTAATGAAATATATTTAAAATAATCTCTCCAAATCAATTCAAAAATAAGCCAATATGTAGACTGATTCTTTATTTCATCTTCCTCAAATTTTTTAACATTCCAATAAATAGTTCTTGCTGATAGTGATCCGTTGGCCAACCAAGGAGAAAATTTGGAGCTGTAGTCTGTACCTATTAATCCATTCCTTGTTTTTTTATAAAATCCTAATTTTTTTGTTTCAAAAAAATAATTATGTAACCTTTTTAAGCCTTCACTCTCTCCTCCGTGAAATGGGAAAGCTGTTCTTTTGTCTTTTTCGAATAACTTAAAACCTAGCTCATTTAATGTTGGAATATGATTTGTAGTGTTAATAATATTTGTTGAATTCAATTTTTGAACTTCAGTATTAGCTCGTACTGCTACATATTTTTCTAGTTTCTTTCTTAAATTAGAAAATACCTGGGGTATATTTTCAATTTTAATATTTACATCTTCAGGGTGATATAAAAACTGATTATAAACCTCTATTATTTTGATAGTATTTTGTAAGGATTTTTGAACTTTAATTTTAGAAATATTTTCTTCATGCGTCCATTCTTTCTGTTTGTATATAGAATCAATTTGATAGCTATCACATATAGCTTTAAGTTTAATTTCTGGTTTGTCTAAAAAAACTAGTAATGAAATATTTTTTGTTAATAATTGTTGTTTAAGATCGTGCAATGATTCTAAAAGAAATTGTGCTCTAAACACATCCATTTTTTTAAAACCAAACTCATTTTCTTCAAACAAGAAAGGATCTATGATGAAAACACCAATTACTTTTGTATGGTTTTTAACTGCAAGAGACAGTACATTATTATCATGAATTCTAAGATCATTTCCAAACCAAACGAGTCCCGTAGTATTTTTTATTTCTGTTTTATCAATCAATTTTTAACTTATTTTTTGTTTCTCCTGCATCTTTCACTACAATATTTAACTTGTTCCCAGTTTTTTTTCCATTTTTTTCTCCAGTTAAATGGTTTTTCACAAACTGCACAATATTTTACTGGCAAATGCTGTTTTTTCAACTATTTTGTTTTAATTATTCTATTAATCATACCGTTAAAAACGAACCAATGAAGTGGTGTAACTAAATACCAATATAATCTACCAGCAACTCCTTTGGGTCTAAATGTTGCTGTTTGATATAAAATATTTTTTTCAATTTTAAATTCCAACCAAGCTTCACCAGGCAATTTCATTTCTGCATAAAGCAATAATTTTTTTTGGTTCTTATCTGCATATATTACTCTCCAGAAATCTAATGCATCTCCATTAAGTAACTCTGTTGGACTTCTTCTTCCCCTTCTTAATCCTGTGCCTCCATAAAATTGATCTATATACCCCCTAATTTTCCATAAAAATGTTCCATAATACCAGCCGTTATCTCCACCTATAGACCAAATTTTATTGACAGTTTTTTCTGTATCAATAACATTTCTTTGCTTAAAGTCTTTAAAACATCCATAACTAGGTACATTAATGTATTTGTGGATATAGTTTTGGAGTTTCCCACTACTTATGTACGAATCTTTCCAACTAGATATAATACTGTTTTGTTCAATTTTAATAAAAGCTAATTCTATAGCTTTTTTGTAATTCATTGGATGTATATCTAGTAGTGAATTTATGGGTGATTTCTCTCCAATTATCTCTATTCCCATGCTATTCACAAGGGAGGATGCTAATTTATAGGAGGTTGATGTAACAAAATATAGCCAATAAGAAGAAAGTTTTGGTGTCATTATGGGAACTGTAACTATCGTTCTTTTAAGTCCTCGAAACTGTGCAAATTGCAATAACATTTCTTTATAAGTTAATATCTGAGGACCAAATATGTCAAAGGATTTATGGTACAATTCCTTTTTACCAATTGCTTTACTTAAGAAAGACAAAACATCTCTAACCCCTATTGGTTGAGTTTTTGTGTTCAGCCATCTTGGCGCAATCATAAAGGGAAGTTTCTCAACTAAATCTCTAATTATCTCAAAAGAGGAGCTACCAGAACCAACAATAATTCCAGCCTTAAAAGTAGTTAGAGCATACTGTTTAGAATGAAGTGTTTTTTCGACATTTTTTCTAGAAAGAAGATGTTTAGATAACTTGGTGTCATTAGTAATACCACTAAGATAAATGACTTGCTTTACTGATGTTTTTTCTATTGCTCTCTTGAAATTAAAGGCACAACGCTCTTCAAGAATATGAAACTCTTTCGCAGAATTAGACATGGAATGAATGAGATAAAAAGCTATATCAATTTCTGATGGAATTAAACGTAACGAATTAGCTTTTAAAAAATCAATTTCAACAAAATCAATATTTTCATCTTTAGCATATAGATGCTCTATTCTTGCGATATCTCTTACTGTGCATATTAAGTGATGACCTTCGTTTAATAAAATTGGAATTAAACGTTTTCCTATGTAACCTGTTGCACCTGTAATGAGAATTTTCATACTACTTCATTGTATTTAGTTTCTTAGGTCTTTGATAATTGAATCTAGTATTGTTGTCTGCAATAGCGTATGCATCTAGTCCATTAATGGCCGCTACTTTTCCCTTTGCTAAATCTAAAAATCCGTCTTCATTTAAAATATCATCTTTTACATACAAATTTTTAATTTCCGCAATGATGTGAATTACATTATTTGATTTGATGTGATACTCTTCTATAAATTTCATCTCCATTTGAACTGGAGACCCTTTTACAAAAGGGGCAATGCAACCATTGTGATATTCATCTTCTAGTGTGGTGATATCAAATTCTGATATTGCTTCTTCATATTTTGCTGATGTATGATGGGCATCTTCTATAATGTCTTCAAAAATATGATTAATGGTAAATATACCAGATTCAAGGATGTTTTTGTAAGTATCTCTTGGAACTGTTGTTGGTCTTAAAATAAATCCCAGAGTAGGGGGGTTAGAACCTAAATGAGTTACAGAACTAAAAACAGCTACATTAGTTATCCCTTCCTTAGAAATTGTTCCTATTAGATTAGCAGATTTATATCCCGAGCATGAATTGATTAAGTTAATTTTCTTAATCTTTTCAAGGTCATTTATTTGATCTCTGGTATAATGCATTTACAGTTTTTTGTAATTATTAATTTTAATTTTATTAGCCTTTAGGTCAAACATTAAATTATAAAGACCAAAGAAAGTTCTATTAATATAAATAAAATGTTTTGATCCTCGGTTACCATTCATTTTTCTAAGCTCAGTACTTTTACTGTACCTTTCGCCAAGTTCGGTGATCTTGTTGAAGAAAACAGGATCGGAAAAATCAAATACATCTTGATTAAATGGTTTGGTAAAGAGGCTTAGTAACTCGTAAAAGAGTTCTTTGAAAAAATCAATTTCTTCTTTTGAATCGTCTTCTCTTAAAATTTCTAACTCGTATAATTTTTTTAAGAAAAAAACAGGGTTTTTAATGTTCTTGTCAATTGCTAGCTCAAAATAAGGAATGTAGAATTCAGTAGGAATTGATTTCATACACCCAAAATCTAAGGCAATTAAGTCACCTTCTTTTGATACTAGAAAATTACCTGGGTGCGGGTCTGCATGAACTTTTCTTAAGTTATGAAGCTGATGCATGTAAAAATCCCACAATGCCTGACCGAGTTTATTTGATAACTCTATATTGTTATTATACGCAGTAAATTCTGACAGATGTTCGCCTTTCATCCAGTCCATAGTTATTATTCTATCTGATGAAATTTCAGGATAATAAGTAGGAAATTTTAAGTTTGGAATATGCTTACATTTTTCAACAATTTCATTACTTTGATCAAGTTCTAGAATGTAATTTGTTTCTTCTACCAATTTATCTTCTACTTCTTTAAAGTATTTATCAGAGTCTTTACCTCTGATGTTGAACATTTTAACAGCTATTGGTTTAACAAGGGATAAATCTGATGCTATACTATCTGCAACACCAGGATATTGAATCTTTACAGCTAGTTTTTTTCCATATTTTTCAGCTGCGTGAACTTGTCCAATACTCGCTGCATTTACAGAGGTTGAATTGAATTTGTCATATATTTGATCAGGGTGTTTACCAAAATATTTTTTAAACGTCTTGATCACTAAGGCGGGGGATAATGGAGGAACAGAAAATTGTGCCAATGAGAATTTTTCAACATAAGCTTGAGGTAGAATACTTTTCTCCATACTCAACATTTGAGCAACTTTTAATGCGCTTCCTTTCAATTTCTTCAAGCCATCATAGATGTCTTCAGCATTATTTTCATTAAGACGTTGTTTAGCCTCCTGCTCAGTTTTTGTTATTTTATCGCCATAATATTTTATGTAATTTACACCAACTTTGGCGCCAGTTTGCACCATTCTAGTGGCTCTTTGAATTTTAGATGTGGGGATATTGTCTATGGTTTTCATTCAGATTAGTTGTTGTGAATTTTTTCTTTAAATAAAAACTTACCAAAATCAATAATACTTTTTAGAGGAGTAGTGTCTATAAGATCGAAACTAGCTTTTACAGATTTTTCAATAAAAATATCAGTTTTTTCGAATGAAGAGGAGGTGTCATCTAACCAAAATTTCATAGTTACTAATAATTGCAACCAAGCAGATTCTTTTAAGGACCTTAACTGAAGTTTTTCAAGACTTTCTTGTTTTAGATCAATAGTTTGAATATTTAAATTTTCAATGTATTCAGAAAAAGACTTCTTGAGCTCTGTCAAAGCAGTCATCGATTTGAGTTGATTTTTATTTCCAGCTATAGCGTGAACAACATAACTCCTATTTGCAGTCAAGTTTTCAAAAAAAGTATAGTAAAAACTTAATAATTTGTTGCGTGAATCAAATTCTGCGTAATCTTCACTGTTTTTTAAAAGAGTTACTGTATTGTTAAAAAAGGCCTTAAATATATCTTTTTCAATAGCCTCAAATGAACCATAATAGTTATAAAATAAACTTTCTTCAAAATTATTTTCTTTTGCGAAACTATAAACAGAAGAAGGGTTTTTGTTGTGATTTAAGACATAATCCATATACCATGAAGTAATGTCGTTTTGTGTGATTTTTTTCTTTTTTGCCATGACTATATATTACGCCATAAAAATACTAAATGTTTAACGTTTTAGGCAAAATATTAAACAAAAGGATTTGTTAAAGTTTATTATAATAATCTAAAGTGTATTGTTTTAAGTTGAAGGGATTAACAGAGGGTGATTTTTTTTTCTTCTAAAAAGGTAGTTTAATTTTTTAAGGTAATATTTAGTTTTTGAATGTATCTTACCTTTTGATATATAAACAAATAAGCCTTGCAAAAACAAGGCTTATAAAGTCGGGGTGGCAGGATTCGAACCTGCGACCTCCTCGTCCCAAACGAGGCGCGATGACCGGGCTACGCTACACCCCGATAATATTATCGGGTATGCAAATTTACTGTAATATTCTTGTATTGAAAAATTATTATTTCAAATAAGTTTAATTAGTCAAGTAAATAATTTTAGTAATTGAATTTTCTTATAGAATGATTGAAAAAAAATAGTCTATAACTGTTATTATAGAAGTCAAAAAAATTACATTTGTAATTCAATAAATATGTAAAAATGTCTGAAAATATTGAAAAAATAAAATGTCTCATCATAGGTTCAGGACCTGCAGGATATACCGCAGCAATTTATGCAGCAAGAGCTGATATGAGACCCGTTATGTATACTGGTCTTCAAATGGGTGGGCAGTTAACTACTACGACTGAAGTTGATAACTTTCCTGGTTATGCAAATGGTACAGATGGAACTGCTATGATGGAAGATTTAAAAAATCAAGCTGAACGATTTGGGACTGAAGTTCGTTTTGGAATGGTTACTGAAGTAGTCTTAAGCTCTGAGGTTGGTGGTATTCATGAAATAGTAGTTGATGGTTCAAAAAAAATACATGCAAATACTGTTATTATTTCTACTGGTGCAACTGCAAAATATCTTGGATTAGAGAGTGAGCAAAGACTCATTGGAGGTGGTGTTTCTGCTTGCGCAACTTGTGATGGATTTTTTTACAAAGGTCAAGACGTAGTTGTGGTAGGGGCTGGAGATACAGCAGCTGAGGAAGCTACATATTTAGCAAATATTTGTAGAAAGGTGACTGTATTAGTGCGTAAGGATTATATGAGAGCATCTAAAGCTATGCAGCATAGAGTTAATAAAACTGATAATATTGAAGTTTTATTTAATACTGAATTAGATGAGGTTCTAGGAGATAATGTGGTTGATGGTGTTAGAGTTGTGCATAATATAACTGGAAAAAAACATGAAATATCAGTAACCGGATTGTTTATTGCTATTGGGCATAAACCTAATACCGAATTATTTAAAGGGGTATTGGATATGGATGATACGGGTTATTTAATAACTGAAGGGAAAACTACAAAAACAAACATTCCTGGAGTTTTTGCTGCTGGAGATGTTCAAGATAAAGAATACAGACAAGCAGTTACAGCTGCAGGAACAGGTTGTATGGCGGCGTTAGATGCAGAAAGATATTTGGGAGCACTATCCTAAACTAAATAAAAAAAGTTAGGGAAGGTTGTAGAAATACAACCTTTTTTTTGTGGGTTACCAGTAGTCAATGATTTTAAAAAGATAATTAGTTCTGTAAACGTGTTTTTATCAAAAAAAGACCATCAAATTGATGGTCTTTTTAAAAACAAAAAACTAAATACTAGAATTGTTTATGAAAAATAAGTATAGTTAGAAACAGTACTTGTTTTCAGAATTCAATTTCTCTGCTATTTTATTTCTAAGTGCTACTACGTTGGGGTAGTTAGTATATTTTGTGAAACGTTTTAGCCCCATTAACATCATGCGTTGCTCATCACCTTCAGCAAATGATATGATTCCTTCTTTTCCGTTTTTAATGATTATTTCAACAGCATTGTATAAATAAAGTTTTGCCATGGCTATTTGAACGTCTTGAGCTTCTTCTCCAAATCTTTTAGCATTTTTTTCAGCTCTTAATAAAGTAGATTCAGACATATATATTTCATTTAAAATATTAGCCGCTGCCATTAATAATTGTTGATGTTCTTCTAAATTAGGTCCAAATTTTTGAATCGCAGATCCTGCCACCATTAAGAAAACTTTTTTCAAATTAGCAATCATTTCTTTTTCCTCTGCAAAAAGAACTGAATAGTCAGGAGTATCAAAAGATGGTATACCCATCAATTCCTCTCCAACAGCTGTAGCTGGTCCTAATAAATCTACATGGCCTTTCATTGCTTTTTTAATAAGCATACCTACAGAAAGCATTCTATTTATTTCGTTGGTTCCTTCATAAATTCTAGAGATTCTTGCATCTCTCCATGCTGCTTCCATTGGAGTTTCCTCAGAAAATCCCATTCCACCAAAAATTTGAATACCTTCATCGGCACATGCTTGCACATCCTCAGATACGGTTACTTTTAAAATAGAACATTCAATGGCATATTCTTCTACACCTTTTAATTCTGCTTCACTGTGAGAATTTCCATTGGCTAACCTGGCATTAATTCTATCTTCTATGTCTTTTGCAGCCCTATAACTTGCAGCTTCACCAGCATACGTATTGGTAGCCATTTCAGCTAATTTTGATTTAATGGCTCCAAAATTTGATATTGAAGTTTTAAATTGCTTTCTCTCGGTGGCATATTTTAGTGCCGTTTCTGTAATTCTTCTTTGTGAATCTATACAGGCAGCTGCTAATTTTATTCTTCCAACATTTAAAGCGTTTACTGCTATCTTAAATCCTCCTCCTCTTACGGAAAGCATATTTTCTATGGGAACAACGGTGTCATTAAAAAATACCTGACGTGTAGAACTAGCTCTAATACCTAATTTATGCTCTTCTTCGCCTAACACAATTCCATTTGAGTCTGTTGAATCATATTCTAAAATAAATCCAGTTATGTTTTTATCATCTTCAATTCTAGCGAAAACAATCATCAAATTACAGAATCCAGCATTAGAGATCCACATTTTCTGACCATTAATTTTATAGGATTTACCGTCCTCAGAAAGGGTGGCAGTTGTTTTACCAGAGTTGGCGTCAGATCCTGCACCAGGTTCCGTTAGGCAATAAGCACCCATCCATTCTCCACTGGCTAGCTTTGGAACATATTTTTGTTTTTGTTCTTCGGTACCATATAATGTAATAGGCATGGTTCCAATTCCTGTATGAGCACCAAAAGCAGTACTTAAAGATCCATTTCCACTAGAGATGTACTCACATGTAATCATTGTAGATACAAACCCCATACCTAAACCTCCGTATTCTTCAGGGACAGCTACACCTAAAAAACCAAGTTCTCCAGCCTTTTTCATCACCTCTTCTGTTAGCTTGTAATCTTTGGCTTCAAAACGCTCTCTGTGAGCTACAATTTCTCGGTCGTTAAATTCTCTAACAGCATCTCTCATCATTACTTGTTCCTCTGTAAAATCTTCAGGAGTAAATACGTCCTCACATTTAGATTCTTTGACCAAAAATTGTCCTCCTCTTAAAATATCTTTTTCTAAAGTTTCCATATTATATTTTTACTTTTATTTTTTAATTTAAAAATTCAAAGATACCTGCTGCACCTTGTCCTGTTCCAACGCACATGGTTACCATTCCATATTTGTTTTTCATATTCCTTTTTCTCATTTCATCAAATAATTGAACAGAAAGTTTTGCTCCAGTACAACCTAATGGGTGTCCTAGGGCAATGGCACCACCATTTACATTGATAATTTCTTTATTTAAATCTAATTCACGAATTACAGCCAATGATTGGGAAGCAAATGCTTCATTCAATTCTATTAGGTCGATATCATTTTGTTTTAAGCCTGCTTGTTTAAGTGCTTTTGGAATTGCAGCTACAGGACCAATTCCCATAATTCTTGGTTCAACACCAGCTGCAGCGTAATTTACCATTCTGGCTATAGGCTCTATGTTTAATTCTTTAACCATGTCTTCACTCATCACCATAACAAAAGCTGCACCATCACTCATTTGAGATGAATTCCCAGCTGTTACACTACCACCAGCAGCAAATACTGCACGTAATTTGGCTAAAGCTTCTTTACTAGTTCCTGCTCTTGGTCCTTCGTCTTTTGTAACGGTATAGGTCTTAGTAGCTTTCTTACCATTAGCATCTAAAAAGATTTGGTCTACAGTAATTGGAGCAATTTGTTCTTGAAAACGATTTTCAGCTTGAGCTTTCAATGCTTTCATGTGAGAATGATATGCAAATTCATCTTGGTCTTGTCTGGAAACTTTAAATTGGTTTGCAACCGCTTCAGCGGTATTTCCCATTCCCCAGTAATAATCTTCATGACCTTGTTTTACAGTATTGTAATTTAATTCAGGTTTATAACCAGTCATTGGAACTGCACTCATACTTTCAGCACCACCTGCTATAATACAATCTGCCATTCCAGCTTGTATTTTAGCTGTAGCCATTGCAATTGTTTCTACACCAGACGAGCAAAATCTATTAACGGTTACTCCTGGAACATCTACACTATTTAATCCCATTAGAGAAATTAAACGTGCCATGTTAAGTCCTTGAGACCCTTCAGGCATCGCATTACCTACAATGACATCATCAATACGTTTAACGTCTAATTCTGGAAGCTCTTTCATCATATGCTGAATAGTTTCAGCTGCTAATTCATCTGTCCTTTTAAATCTGAACAACCCTTTAGGTGCTTTTCCTACGGCTGTTCTATATCCTTTTACTATATATGCTGTTTTCATTTTTTTAGTTTCTTAATGGTTTACCAGTTTTTAACATGTGTTGAATACGTTCTAAAGTTTTTCGTTCTGTTGTTAAACTTAGAAACGCTTCACGTTCAATATCTAAAAGATACTGCTCAGTGACCTTTGTAGGTTCTGATAAATCTCCTCCAGCCATTACATAGGCTAGTTTATTTGCAATTTTCTTGTCATGCTCTGAAATGTAATGACTTGCTTCCATAGAATCTGTTCCTACTAAAAACATTCCCAAAGCTTGTTTACCTAATACTAGCACGTCTTTACGGGCAGCTGGCTGAGTATAACCGGATTCTGCCATTAACAAAGCGTGTTGTTTTGCTTGAGCAATTTGTCTTTCTTTGTTTACAACCACAACATCTTTTCCTTTTTGGAGTAATCCTATATCAAAAGCTTCATATGCTGAGGTAGCTACTTTTGCCATTCCTATAGTTAAGAAGTGTTCTTGTAAAACATTTAATTGAACATCTCCTTTTTGGAATAAATCTGATGCTCTAAGAGCCATCTCTTTAGAACCACCACCACCAGGAATAACACCAACACCAAATTCTACTAAGCCCATGTAAGTTTCTGCTGCTGCAACTACTTTGTCTGCGTGTAACGAGATTTCACATCCACCCCCTAAAGCCATTCCATGAGGAGCAGCAATCGTAGGAATTGAAGAATAACGCATACGCATCATGGTATCTTGAAAGTATTTGATAGCATAATTTAATTCGTCGTATTCTTGTTCAACAGCCATCATAAAAATCATTCCTATGTTGGCTCCAACTGAAAAGTTTGCTGCTTGATTTCCAACAACTAATCCTTGGTAATTTGTTTCTGCTAAATCGATTGCCTTATTGATAGCTGTTAAAACATCAGCACCAATAGTATTCATTTTAGATTGGAATTCTAAATTTAAAATTCCATCACCAATATCTTCAATAACAGCACCAGAATTTTTCCAAACTTCGTTGGTTTTTCTTATATTGTCAAGGATGATGAATGAATCTTGTCCAGGTTTTTTAACATGTGATTTTGCAGGAATATCGTAATAGAAAGTGGCGCCTTCTTTTACAGAATAAAAAGAAGTTTCTCCATTAGACAGCATTTCTGTAACCCAGCCAGCAGGTTCTTTTCCCTCGGCTTTCATAATTTCAACTCCTTTGGCTACCCCTATGGCATCCCAAATTTGAAAAGGGCCATGTTCCCATCCAAAACCAGCTCTTAAACCATCATCAATTCTGTACAGTTCGTCAGAAATTTCTGGAATTCTATTTTGAACATAAGCAAACATAGCGGCAAAACTTTTTCTGTAGAATTCACCCGCTTTATCCTTTCCTGCTACCAATACTTTAAATCGATCCGCTACATTGTCTATGGATTTTGTTAGTTCTAAGGTTTCAAATTTTGCAGATTTTTTTGCTCTATATTCTAGTGTGTTTAAATCTAATGATAAAATTTCTCTCTTTCCATTGGCATTTTTAGTCATTTTGTAAAACCCTTGTTTGGTTTTACTTCCCAACCATTTGTTCTCCATCATGGTGTTTACATAGTCAGGAATTACAAACTGATCTCTCATTTCATCATTAGGGCAATTATCTTTAACCCCATTAGCCGTATGAACTAAAGTATCTAGTCCTACAACATCAATAGTTCTAAAGGTAGCAGATTTTGGACGCCCAATTACAGGACCTGTTAACTTATCAACTTCCTCTATGGTTAGTCCCATTTCTTTGACAACATGAAATAAACTCATGATTCCAAAGATTCCAATTCTGTTTCCAATAAAGGCTGGTGTGTCTTTTGCTAGAACAGATGTTTTTCCTAAAAACTTATCTCCATACATCATTAAAAAGTCGGTAACTTCTTGGATACATTTTGGACCAGGAACTACCTCAAACAATTTTAAATATCTAGGTGGGTTAAAAAAGTGGGTTACTGCGAAGTGTTTTTGAAAATCTTCACTTCTTCCCTCATTCATAAACTTTATTGGAATACCTGATGTATTCGATGTAATTAAAGTTCCTGGAGTTCTGTATTTTTCAATTTTTTCAAAAACTTGTTGTTTAATATCAAGTCTTTCCACAACTACCTCCATAATCCAATCTACATCTTTAATTTTGTGTAAATCGTCTTCAATATTTCCTGTTTCAATTCTATCAGCAAATTTTTGAGAATAAATAGGAGATGGTTTTGATTTTAATGAAGTCTTTAGTGCTTCATTTACTAATCTGTTTCGAACTACACTGTCTTTTAATGAGAGTCCCTTTGCTTTTTCTTTATCATTAAGTTCTCTTGGAATGATGTCTAGTAATAAAACTTCAACACCAATATTAGCAAAGTGACATGCAATACCGCTTCCCATGATTCCGGAACCTACTATTGCTACTTTTTTAATTCTTCTAGTCATTTGATTTTTGATTTGTTTATACAGCTTTGTTAATGGTATCTTCTTTATATATTAACTTATCTGTTATTAATTTATTTATAGTTGAGGTTACCTTAAAAAAGGCCTCTAATTCTTCTGCGGTTACATGTTGTTTTATAATGTCATTAAATATGATTACTGATTCTTTAGATATTTCTCTCATTTCCTTCCCAAAATCAGTTAGTTTTATGATAACACCTCTTCCGTCACTTGGATTTTTCTCTCTAGATATTGCTCCTTTATCTTCCATCGTTTTTAAGATTCGTGAAAGACTGGTTGGCTCCATCCCCATTAATGGGCCCAAAGCGGTAGAAGGTGTCCCTTTTTCATAATCAATATTTAAAAGAACAAAAGCAGTAGCCATGGTACTGTCATGTTTTGCAGCTCTTTCGTTATAAAGTTTTGCAACTGCTTGCCAAGTAGCTCTTAATTGATGATCTATAGATTTTTTTTTGTCCATATCGTCAAAGATATAAAAATTTACTATGCATGCATAGTAAATTCATAAAAATTATGCATGCATAGTATTTTTAATAAAAATTTTTAATAAAATGATAATATTTAAAAACTACAAATTATTGTAAAAGAACTAAATTTGTTTAAATCAGTTTAAATACAAAAGTTTGTTGTGTAAAATGTATATTACAAATAATTGTAATTATCATAAAATGAAGTAGTGTCATGAGTAAAATTTTAGTTATTGAAGATGAAGCAGCTATTAGAAGAGTCTTAATAAAGATTATTTCTGAAGAGAGTGATTCCTATGATGTAGAGGAGGCTGAAAACGGTTTAGATGGTATTGAAAAAATTAAAGATAACGACTATGACTTGGTCTTGTGCGATATAAAAATGCCTAAAATGGATGGAGTAGAGGTGTTAGAAAAAGCAAAAAAAATAAAACCTGAAATTCCTTTTGTAATGATTTCTGGACATGGAGATCTAGATACTGCTGTAAATACCATGCGTTTAGGAGCTTTTGATTACATATCAAAACCACCAGATTTAAATAGATTGCTAAATACAGTTAGAAATGCTTTAGATAGAAAGGTGCTAATTGTTGAAAACAAGCGATTAAAAAAGAAGGTTAGTAAAAATTATGAGATGATTGGTGAAAGTGATGCTATTACTCATATAAAAAAAATGATTGAAAAAGTAGCTGCTACGAATGCTCGGGTATTAATTACTGGTCCAAATGGAACGGGAAAGGAGTTAGTTGCGCATTGGTTACATGAAAAATCTGATCGTTCAAAATCATCTTTAATCGAAGTTAATTGTGCAGCTATACCGTCTGAGCTAATTGAAAGTGAGCTTTTTGGTCATGTGAAAGGAAGTTTTACTGGTGCAAATAAAGATAGGGCAGGTAAATTTGAAGCAGCAAATAATGGAACTATTTTTTTAGATGAAATTGGTGATATGAGCTTATCAGCTCAAGCTAAAGTATTAAGGGCATTACAAGAAAATAAAATTCAAAGAGTAGGGAGTGATCGAGATATTAAAGTAAACGTGAGGATCATAGCCGCTACTAATAAAAACCTAAAGAAAGAAATTAAAGAAGGAAGATTTAGAGAAGATTTATATCACAGATTAGCTGTTATTTTAATCAAAGTTCCTGCATTAAAAGATCGGATAGAAGACATTCCACTTTTAATAAATTATTTCACAAAAAAAATAGCATTAGATCAGGGGGTTGCGCAAAAAGAATTTTTACCTGAGGCAATAGATTTACTTAAAGATTATGATTGGACAGGAAATATTAGAGAATTAAGAAATGTAGTTGAACGATTATTGATTCTAGGCGAAAATAAAGTTTCAAAAAACGATGTGAAGCTTTTTGCTAGTAAATAAGATATATCTATTTGAAAGCTTCCTCGCCATAGTTAAAGTTGATGCAAACATAAAAAATTTGCATCGGTTTCTGTTTTTTAAACCCTGATGTAAAAGTATCTTTGTATCATATTAATTTAAAAATAATTAAAAATGGCTACAGCTGTAGGAAAAAAATTCCCAAATTTAAATGTTGATGCAATGAACGAAATGGGAGATACGTTCAAATTAAATGTCTTGGAAGAAGCAATAAAAAATAAGAAAAAAGTTTTATTATTTTGGTATCCAAAAGATTTCACTTTTGTTTGTCCAACCGAATTACATGCTTTTCAAGCTGCTCTTAATGAGTTTGAAAAAAGAAACACAGTTGTAATTGGCGCTTCTTGTGATACTCCTGAAGTTCATTTTGCTTGGCTAAGTACTTCCAAAGAAAACGGTGGTATAGAGGGGGTTACTTACCCGATTTTAGCAGATAGCAACAGAAATTTATCAAGTGTTTTAGGAATTTTAGACATCACAAATGAAGTTTATGATGATGCTACAGATACTGTTCAGGTTGAGGGAGATAATGTAACTTATAGAGCAACTTATTTAATAGATGAGGAAGGAACTGTATTTCATGAAGGTATTAACCACATGCCAGTGGGAAGAAATGTAAATGAATTTTTACGTTTAATAGATGCTTATGCTCACGTTCAATCTCATGGGGAGGTTTGTCCTGCGAATTGGGAAGAAGGTAAAGATGCCATGGCACCTAATGCCAAGGGAACAGCTGAGTATTTATCATCTCACTAATATTTTGTTGACTAAAGACTTAAGTTTAGACCTTAACTTTTAAACAATTGATAATGATACAAGAATTAAACCAAGACAATTTAGCACAAATTATTTCAGATAATTCAAAAGTAGTGGTTCAATACTCTGCAACATGGTGTGGAAACTGTCGTATTATGAAGCCAAAATTCAAAAAGTTATCTTCAGAAAATGAAGGAACTATTTTCATAATTGTTGATGCAGAAAAATTCCCAGAGAGTAGAAAACTTGCTACAGTTGACAATTTGCCAACTTTTGCCACTTTTGAAAATGGAAGCTTTACTGGTCAAATTCAAACTAATAAGTTTGAAGTATTAAAAGAATTTTTAGGGAATTAAACTTTACGTTGAATGAAATTACCAATTATTAAACATCTAGCATCTTTTATACAAGAAAACGATCAAGATTATGTTATAGAAACTATAGAAACTCTAGAGTCTTTAACAGAGGTTTCCTCCTTAAAAGATGAAGAGTTAGATGTCATTGGTGAACTTATTTCTAATATGTATGGTGCTATTGAGGTAAGTGAAATGGTAAAGAAAGGCACACCTCAAAAAAAAGCTTTAAACTCATTCATGAAGCGAGTCTTAGGTTCTATAGATACTTAAAATTTAATATAAAGCTCGATAATTTATCGAGCTTTTTTTATCCTTAATTTACTGCGTTTGCTTTTTTAATAATTGCTTTTAGGCGTTGTTTATTTAAACTTTTTTTTATTTTTTTCTTCTTATGTTTTCTGTTTAACAACTTTGAATGTTTTGCCTTGTTAACAGTATTTTTTTCTTTTCCTTTTTTAGCCATGTAACAAGTTGGTGTTTTTTTAAAAAATCATATTAAAGTCTTGTTTTGTTTATAAAAAAGACTTAAATTTTTATATAAAATGTATATAAAATCTGTACTTTTAATACTACAAAAATAACCTATTATATTTATGGATTTAAAGTTGTCCAAGCCCATTGTTTTTTTTGATTTAGAAACAACAGGTATCAATATCAGTAAAGACAGAATTGTTGAAATTTCTTTACTAAAAATATTTCCTAACGGAAATAAAGAAAGTAAGACTTGGCTCGTAAATCCAGAAATAGAAATCCCATTTGAGGTTAGTGCTATTCATGGTATAACCAATGAAAAAGTTGTTACAGAACCAACTTTTAAAGAATTGGCAGAAACCATAAATTCCATGATTTCTGATTCAGACCTTGCAGGATTTAATTCCAATCGTTTTGACATACCATTGTTGGCAGAAGAGTTTTTGAGAGTTGGTGTAGATTTTGAAATGGACAATAAAAGAGCAATTGATGTTCAGGTAATATTTCATAAAAAAGAACAAAGAACTCTTAGTGCTGGATACAAATTTTATTGTGGTAAAATATTGGAAGATGCACACTCTGCCGAGGCTGACACCAATGCAACTTATGAAATTTTAAAAGCTCAATTAGATAGGTATGACGATATTGAAAATTCAGTAGAAGCTTTGAGTGCCTATTCAACTCATTCTAAAAGAGCAGATTTTGCAGGTTTTATCTTGTTTAATGACAAGGAAGAAGAAATTTTCTCTTTCGGAAAATATAAAGGTAGGATAGTTGAAGATGTTTTTAAAGAAAACCCTGGTTATAATGCATGGATTCAAAATGCAGATTTCCCGTTGTATACTAAAAAGGTATTAAAATCAATTAAAGAAAGAATGTCTATTCCTAAGAAAGGAATGTCTGATGCTGAAAAGCTTAATGCATTGCAGCAAAAATTTAATTTACGATAATTAGTATGTATGTAAAGTTTGAATATTTACCCAGTAATTCTCGTGTTTGGGTATACCAATCAGAAAGAGAGTTTTCTAATCAAGAAATTAATTTCATCTCAGAAAAAGCTATTGAATTTATAGATCAATGGACGAAACACGGTTTTAATTTAAAAGGGTCCTTTACTTTTAAATACAATCAATTTCTAATATTAGCTGTAGACGAAGGGTTTAACAATGTTTCTGGATGTTCTATAGATTCATCTGTCAGGTTTGTGAAAGAACTAGAAAAATCAATGGAAGTTGATATGATGAACAAAATGAATATTTCATTTAAAGATGATGATGATGATATCAATATTGTAAGAATGTCTGATTTTAAAGAATTTACTAAATCAAATAAAATAACATCAGAAACCATTGTTTTTAATAATATGATTTCAACCATAGACGAGTTGGAAACTCAATGGGAGGTATCTGTTAATAATAGTTGGCATAAACGTTTTTTAGTCTCTTAGATTAATGTTGAAAAAACTCTTTTTTATATCTTTTTTATTGACGTTGTTCAATTTGGTAGGTCAAAATTTTGATCCGCTTAGAACAGATGATTATTTTTTACAAGAAAAATGGGTAGATAGTATATTGATTTCTATGACCATTGATGAAAAGATTGGTCAACTATTTATGATTCAGGCATATTCAAATTTAGATTCTGTTCATGAGAATGAGATCAAAGAGATGATACAAAAATATCATGTTGGTAATTTGATATTTATGCAAGGAACTCCGATCAAACAAGTTGAACTAACCAACAAATACCAATCTTTTTCTAAAGTTCCTTTAATGATTGGTTTTGACGGTGAATGGGGTTTAGATATGCGATTAAAAAATTCATATCGATTTCCTTGGAATATGAGTTTGGGGGCAATTCAGGATAATTCTTTGATTCATAAGTTTGGAGAGCATATTGGAAATCATGCCAGACGAATTGGTATTCATGTGAATTTTGCCCCAGTTGTAGACATCAATACGAATCCATTAAATCCAATTATTGGAAACCGCTCTTTTGGAGAAAATAAAATAAATGTTACTCAAAAAGCCATAGCTTTTAGTAAAGGGATGCAAAGTATGGGGGTTTTAGCAAATGCAAAACATTTTCCAGGACATGGAGATACTGCATCAGATTCTCATTTAAAATTACCTGTTTTAAATTTTAATAGACAACGTCTAGATTCAGTAGAGTTGTACCCCTATAAAAGGGTTTTTGATGCAGGAATGGCCAGTGTAATGACAGCACATCTTAGTATTCCGGTATTAGAACCAAATCCAAAATTACCAACTTCATTGTCTTCAAACGTTGTAACAGATTTGTTGAAGTATAAATTAGGTTTTTTAGGCTTGATTTTTACAGATGGTTTAAACATGAAAGGAGCTGCTAATTATTCAAGCTCTTCAGAAATTAATTTAGCAGCAATTCTTGCAGGAAATGATATACTACTGATACCACATGATATTCCAGAAACAATTAATTTATTTAAAACGTCTATACAAACAGGAGTTTTAAGTTATGAAAGAATAGATGAATCTGTTCGTAAGATTCTTTTGGCTAAGTATAAAGTTGGTTTACACACATACAAACCAATAGAGCTATTAAACATAGAAAAAGATATCAATACTAAAGCAGACGAAGTTCTTCACAGAGAATTAGTTCAAAACTCAATGACCCTCATTAAAAATAAAAAAAAGTTACTACCTATCTCGGATTTAAAAAAGCTTCATAAAATAGCATATGTGGCATTAGGTGATGCTAGTCACGATACTTTTTTAAAAGAACTACAAAAATATTCTGAGATATTTAAAGTAGAAAAAGATAACTTAAATGAAATT
>ERZ651770.451-NODE-451-length-20113-cov-3.690856_pt1 | contig 20113 bp, 19 predicted proteins | sample MGYA00514756_ERZ651770 | MGnify/ENA metagenome assembly ERZ651770
GCCCTGTTCTTGTTCTGGGTTGTTGGCTGATATATTTATAGAACCAGACTCCACAACAAGCCTTATGCCTCGATATTTTTCACTAGATAATACGCTTACTCTGCTCAGGCTTTCTGCAAGACTTTTTTTGTCAACTATCAATGTGCTGCTTTCACCAGAAGGGATGACTTGTTCATAATCCGGAAACTTTCCTTCGATTAGTTTGCTTGCAAAGGTTGTGCCTGAGGCGCTTATATTGACAGAACTAGGTCCTAGATTAAGGGTGATATTTTCACTCTCATCATTTAACAGTTTAGCTATTTCATTAATTGATTTTCTTGGGATTATGCCTGTTATTGTGCTTTCTATACTTTCATTAATATTTTGCGTTGATAGTGCAAGCCTGTGTGCGTCTGTCGCAACAGATGTTATAGAAGTGTTGTCTATAGTTAAAAACAAACCGTTTAAATAATGTCTCCAGTCCTGGTTTCCCATTGCAAATGAGGTTTTGTTGATTATTGATTTTAAGCTTTGGGGTTTAATGCTGACTGGTGCACCCATTTCCTCTTGGTCAAAAACAGGAAAGTCTTCACTCGGAAGAGTTGCTAGATTGTATTTTCCAGAAGAAGTTTCAATTTTTAGATTATCGCCATCAAGGTAGAAATGAATTTCAGCAAGATCTGAAAACAATCTACATAATTCGCTTAGTTTTTTTGCAGGTGCTGTAACCCTGCCCCCGCTTTTAAAATTAGAAATAGTAGATATCGTTGAGATCTCAGACTCAAGGTCGGTGGCTGTTAGTTTTAGCTTTGTTTCATCAACATCAAAAAGAACATTGGCTAAGATTGGTAGTGTTTGTCTCTTCTCAACAACTCCAAGAGTTGTGTTTAAGGCCTTTACAACCTCTTCTTTGGTTATATAAAAATCCATGGTATTTAATTGGTTAGTGCTCTGGTTAGGTTTCTGTAATCTTCTTCTTGAGACGGGTTCTCTTTTCTAAGTTCTGCTATTTTTTTACAAGCATGTAAAACAGTGGTGTGATCTCTACCATTAAAAGCCTCACCTATTTCTGGAAGACTGTGATTGGTAAGTTCTTTAGTTAATGCCATAGCTAGTTGTCTTGGTCTTGTGATTGACCTGCTTCTTCTTTTTGAAAGAAGGTCGGAAAGTTTGATATTGTAATACTCAGAGACTGTCTTTTGAATATTTTCTATGCTTACCATTTTTGCAGAAATTACAAAAAGGTCTTTAAGAGCGTCTTTAACAAGGGAAAGGTCTATGGGTTGGTTTGTAAAACGAGAATTTGCTGCCACTCTTTTGAGGGCGCCTTCTAACTCCCTAATGTTTGATCTAATCCTTTGAGCTATGTATATAGCGCAATCATTTGGAAGCTCTACACCCATTGATGATGCTTTGCTTAGTAACACTGCGGCTCTAGTTTCTAGCTCAGGTGGATCAATAACAACAGGAAGCCCCCAACCAAGCCTTGATTTAAGTCTTTCCTCGAGTCCGTCGATCTCTTTTGGGTATTTGTCACAAGTTAAAATCATTTGGTTGTTTCTATCTAAAAGAGCATTAAATGTGTGAAAAAACTCTTCCTGAGATTGTTCTTTTCCTGCAAAGAATTGAATATCATCAATCAAAAGGGCATCAGCATTTCTGTAAAATGATTTAAATTCATTCATTGCACCCAACTGAAGGGCTTTAACCATATCTGAAACGAATTTTTCCGAATGCACATAAACAATCCTTTTATCAGGACTGTTTTGAAGAATTTCATTGCCAACCGCATGCATAAGGTGTGTTTTGCCCAAACCAACACCACCATATATAAATAATGGGTTGTAGTCACCTTTGGGGTTTGAGGCAACCTGTTTTGCTGCTGCTAACGCAAGATGGTTGGACTTTCCCTCGACAAAAGAATCAAAAACATATGACTGTACAAGTTTAGAATTGTCATTTTTATTATTTTTTTTATATTTATCGACAAAAGTTTCCTTAGTAAGGGTTTTAAAAACAAGACTTATGTCTTTTTTTGATTGTTGTTTAACAAGACCTGTTATTTCTGTTGATAGGTTTTTTTCGACATAGTTTAATATGAAGTCATTAGGAGCAACTAACTCCAATGTGTTATCAACAAGACTACCTTTGAGCGGTCTTATCCATGTGTTAAAATCTTCCTGGGTCAGCCTGTTTTCAAGCTTCTCTGTGCACTTATTCCAAAAATCCAAATCAATCTCCCCGTTATGTGATCATCTAGTCTATAAAAAAACTAACAAGATATCTACAGGATAAGCCCATGAATTTCTTGTGGATAACTTGTTATTAAGTTTGGGCGTTATGTTTTTTAAAAATTTTATGTAAAGTTAGATTTATTGGGCTATAATGCACTCCAATTTTTTTGAGTAATATTATGAAGAGAACATTTCAACCAAGCACACTAAAAAGAAAACGTACGCATGGGTTTAGAGCAAGAATGGCTACAAAGGCTGGTAGAGCTGTGCTTTCAAATAGAAGGAAGAAGGGTAGAAAAGTTTTAACTGCCTAGGTTTTGTCACACAAAAAAAGGCTTCCACGGCACTTTTATACATCAAAAAATTTTAGATCCTTTTTTCTTAAGGATACTCCAAACTCTGTAAAAATAGCTGTTCCAAAAAAAATATTTAGGACTGCTGTCTTGCGGAATAAAATCAAAAGAAGAATAAAAGAAATTTTAAGGGTAAATGATCTTATTCCTTTGTCTGGTGGTTTTTTGTTCTTAGTGTATGAATCGTTTTTAAACCTTGATTATAAAGAAGCTTCAATTGAAGTCATTAAGGCTGTAAAATCTCACAACCAACAATAGGTAAAAAATAATGAACATTAGACAACTATATATAGCGTTTATTTTTGTGTTTGCATTGGCTTTGTTTTATCAATACTCGTCTGAGCAGAGGGTTATTTCTGCTGACAGAGAGGTTGAGTTGATGAAGGTTGAGGCTGCAAAACAACTTGACTTAAATGGCGGCGATTTTGTTTATTTAGAAAATGATTTGTTAAGGCTTGTGATAAAAACAAGTGATGGGTCTATTGTTGAGGCGCGTTCTAAGGAGCACCTTGTACAAAAGGTTGAGGGTTCTTTAGGGGTAAGAATATTTGGAAGTGATGCCCTAAGTGGTTTCAAATACTATTTTAAGTCTGGTTTTACCGGGTCCCAGAAAAACTATAGCTTTCAAAACTATATAAATAATGGTGTTTTGTTGGTTTCTGATGATGGCCTTGCTACAAAAGAAATTGTTTTTTCTGATCTTCCATATGAGGTTTTAATAACTGACTCTTCTCCCAATGGTGTTGAGGGTAAGCCGTATGCTTCTCTTTATAGGTCTGATGCGCGATCGCTGGATATGAATTTTGACTTCTCAAGTGGCGGCATGATAAATAGAAGCTCTTATGAGGCGTATGTTATTAGCACGTCGCAAGACCCTTATGAGGCTGAGCGCCTAAGAAAGGTGGAGGCGCCGCTTTCTGTTACCTCTGGTGGTGGTTGGGTTGGTTTTACACAAAAATACTTTTTAGCCGCCTTGCTCGGGTCAAATGATTTTATATACAACTACCATGTTGATGGAAATAACAAAGGTGGTTTATATAAAATGGGTTATGTGGTTCAACCAGATGATTTTTCATCTAAAGCTTTGACAGGTCATACACACACTTTGTTTGTGGGCCCAAAAATTAGAAAAGATTTAGTGGTAAGAGCAAATAATTTAGAGCAGACCATTGAGATGGGTTGGTTTTGGTTTATCTCTCAACCAATGATTTGGTTATTGGATAAAATTTACAGTGTTGTAGGGAGTTGGGGTTGGTCTGTGGTTATCATCACTTTAATATTAAAGCTTGTTCTTTGGCCGGTTACTGGCGCTGGTTTTAAATCTATGGCTGGGCTTAGAAGGGTTCAACCTGAAATGAAAGAAATTCAAGAAAGATATGCAAATGACAGGCAAAAGCTTGGCGTAGAAATGATGTCGTTATACAAAAAGCATGGTGTTAATCCTATGGGTGGGTGTTTGCCAATTTTCGCTCAAATGCCGTTTTTTATAGCATTCTTTTTTGGTCTTAGGGAGATGGTTGAGCTAAGACATGCTTCTTTTTTCTGGCTTTCTGATCTTTCTGCGCCAGATCCACTTTTCATTCTTCCTGTGATGTTTGGTCTGATAATGGTTTTTACCCAAAAACTAAATCCGCAACCACCCAACATGGACCCAACACAAGCACAGGTGATGAAAGCAATGCCTGTAATGATTTCAATATTTTTTGTAATATTCCCTTCATCTTTGGCGCTATATTCTGTTGTTAATAGTGGGATGTCCCTTGTTCAACAAAAATATTTATACGCAAAGTTTGGTGGCAATACTTAGGTTTTAGTTTGTAATGTCTGCTGTTTATGCGTTAGCAACCCCACCAGCAAAGTCTGCTATTTGTGTTTTTAGGGTTTCCGGAGAGGGGTGTTTAGATCAGATGCCGGTTCTTTTTGGATCTCCCCCTAAGGAGTATGGTTTTTTTTGTGTCAGAAATATTTCTTTAAAAAATGAAGTTATTGATAATGTTGGTTTGATATCTTTTAAGGGGCCTAAAAGTTATACAGGTGAAGATTCTTTCGAAATATATGGCCATGGTGGTTTGGGGGTAATGTCGTTGATCATAGACGCCCTTCGGTCGGTGGGTTTTGAGGAGGCTGGGCCCGGGGAGTTCACCAAAAGAGCCTACCTTAACAACAAAATAACCTTAAACCAGTCTGAGTCAGTGCTTGATGTGATTGAAAGCTCTTCGAGGTCTGAGGTCTTGCTTGCATCACAATCGTTGTCAGGGGCTTTTACAAAAAAAATACATGAAATATCAAAAAAAATTGATAGTGCGAGGATGCGAGTAGAGGGTGAGATTGATTTCTCAGACGAGGGAGAAGCGTTTCTTGACCAGGGTCTTGTGGAGGATTTGGAAGAGCTTGTTGTTGATTTTAAAAACTTTGTAGACGGATGTTTTAATAAAAAAGAGCTTGGTTCTAAAAAATCAGTGGTTTTTGTTGGTCCTCCTAATTCCGGCAAATCTTCGGTTTTCAATAGGCTTTTGGGTTTTGAGCGAGCTCTGGTATCTGAGGTTGCTGGTACAACACGAGACCTTATAGAGTCTGAGGTTTTTTACAACGACCTATCTTTCTCCGTTATTGATAGCGCTGGTATAAGAAAAACATCTGATGAAATAGAGTCTCGAGGTATTGACTTTACTATTGATAGTATTAAAAACTCTGATGTTGTTATTGGTGTTTTTGAAAATGATGACCTTTCTGTTTTAGACGGTTTATCGGACGCTCTCAGGGGTAAGGTTTTTATCTCGGTTTTAAATAAAACAGATTTAGGCAAGTCTGTTAAAGGCGTTTTTGATTGTCATGTGTCGGCTAAAACGGGTGAGGGTTTTGATGGTTTAAAAGAAGCAATAACCAAAAATCTTGGAGGCCTGGTTGGTGATGATTCTGTCTACATGGTAAGGGATAGACACATAAAACTATTTAATCTTTCCATTAAGAGCATTGAAAACAGCGTTGATGTTTTGAAGTCTAAACGTGACATGGAAATAGCGGCAGAGGAATTAAAAATATCCAGAGGGTATCTTGATGATTTGGTGGGTGTAAAGTCTTCTGATGATGTTCTGGGGGATATTTTTAGTAATTTTTGTATTGGAAAGTAGCGCGCGTATGTTGTTCAAGATAATTAATAATAATAACTAACCCTAAGAAGTGTTTGTTTGCTGTGAAAAACTTGTATATATTTTGGGGTGTTTTTTTATATCCACAAGTTGTTCTTGGGTAAAAGCATAGCGTACTAACATGGATACAAACATGCTTATACAAACTGGAAACACTTGGTTTAAAAGCAATAAATAAAGTTATTAACATAAAAATAAACCTCTTATAGAAATAACTAAAAGTATATAATCCAGATACTATTGTATTTAATAACTTATGAAAACATTTGATGTAATTGTTGTTGGTGGCGGGCATGCTGGTGTAGAAGCTGCGCATGCTGTTTATCGTTCTGGGCTTTCTTGCGCACTTGTCACTTTTGATAAAGATAAAATAGGCCAGATGTCATGCAACCCAGCCATTGGTGGTTTAGGAAAGTCGCATATTGTGAGAGAGATTGACGCTCTTGGTGGGATTATGCCCTTAGCCACAGACGCATCGGGTATTCAATATAGAACATTAAACACAAGAAAGGGGTACGCAGTGCAAGCCCTCAGAGTTCAATGTGATAGAAAGCTTTACAAAGAAGCAGTTCAACTTGAATTAAACAAAACATCAATAAAAATTTTTCAAGAAGAAGTTTTAGACATAATTTCTGAAAAAAATAGCACTAGAGGGGTTGTAACGTCTGGTGGAGAAATATATGCAAACAAAGTGGTCCTTACTACCGGAACTTTTCTTAATGGAGTGATGTATACAGGAGCAGAGTCTATCAAGGGCGGGAGAATAGGAGACAAATCATCCATACCGCTTTCTAAAAAACTTTATGACTTAAAACTTCCTATGGGGAGACTTAAAACAGGAACTCCAGCCAGAATAAAAATGTCTAGTTTAGACTTGAGCGTGATGGAGCCCCAACCCGGGGAAGCTCCCACACCATGGATGACCTTAACGGAAAACAAACCGGAGCATGTTGAGCAACTCCCTTGCTATATAACAAGAACCAACCCAACGACACACGATATAATTAATAGAAATATCGAAAAATCAGCAATGTATTCAGGCAACATAACAGGAATAGGACCAAGGTATTGCCCATCTATAGAGGATAAAATTTTCAAATTTGCGAACAAAGAGAGCCACCAAATATTTATAGAGCCAGAGGGGATCGGGGTTGACCTGGTTTACCCTAACGGAATATCAACAAGCCTACCTCAAAACATACAAGATAGCTTTATTAGAACAATAAACGGAATGGAAGATTCGGTCATAACAGAATACGGGTATGCAGTTGAATATGATTTTATTGACCCAAGATCTCTTCATCAAACACTCGAAACTAAATTTATCAAAGGTCTTTATCTAGCCGGTCAAATAAATGGAACAACAGGCTATGAAGAAGCAGCAGCACAAGGCCTCCTTGCAGGCATCAACGCCTCAAATGAAATACAAAATAAAAAAGAGTTAGTTTTAGACAGGAGCGAGGCTTATATGGGCGTCCTTGTTGACGACCTTACAACACACGGCATCACCGAGCCTTATAGAATGTTTACAAGCAGAGCCGAGCACAGGCTATTGTTGTCTCAAGACAACGCAGAACAAAGGCTTTTAAAACATGCTCACTCCAACAAACTTGTTTCACAAAAAAGAATGGATAGTTTTCTAAAAAAAGAAGAAAAATATGAAAAATTCTTGGAAACACTTAAAAAGGAAAAAACAACAAGCTTTATTAACACAGACAACGACCAAGTAAAACTGAAGGAAAAAAGAAGCATTCACAGCCTATTGACCAGACCAGATGTTAACTTAGAGAAACTTTTTAAAACAAGCAACAGCAACACAGATGATTACAAAAGAGCATGTACAGAGGTAAGGTACGCGGGATATATAGAGAAACAGAAAAGAGAGGTTGAGAAGAACAAAAAACAAAACTCAAAAAAAATACCAAAAACACTTTCTTATCAAAACATAAGCGGTCTTTCTAATGAGGTAAAAGAGAAACTAGACAAAACAAAACCTGACACCATTGGATCAGCATCTAGAATCGAAGGGGTAACCCCCGCGGCAATAAATATTATTTTGGTAACCATGAAAAGACAAGAGCTCGAAAAAATCAATGCATAAACCCAAAGACGAGCAAGAGATGTTAAAGCTCCTTGTTGCAAAAAGCTTCGAGTTTAATCAAACCCACAACATCTACCAAAGACAAAACGAAGACGAGGTATACAACAAAGACATAATCGAGTGTCTTGAAATAAACAAACACATAAAACAAGGCGACAAGATATTAGACATTGGTTCTGGTGGAGGTTTTCCCGGGCTTGTAATAGGAATAACAAACCCAAACAACAACATAGACCTTGTAGAGAGCAATCGAAAAAAATGTTATTTTCTAAAACAAGCACAACACGACCTAGGGTTAAAAAACGTAAATATACTCAATCAAAGACTTGAAAAAAACAACACCCTTGGGCAATACGACCTTATAACCGCTCGAGCATTTGCAACAACTGGAAAAATAATAAACCTAACCAACAACAACATAAAACAACATACAAAATATATTTTATTCAAAGGCACAAAAGCAAAAATAGAAGAAGAGCTAACAGAGCTGAACACAAACAAATTTAATTATGAAATAATCAATCAAAGCAAAGAGGGGAAAGAAAGACATTTTGTAAAAATAACAATAAATGAATAAAGTAATAGCAATAGCCAATCAAAAAGGCGGAGTTGGCAAAACAACAACAGCGGTCAATCTTGCAGCAAGTCTCGCAGCGACAAAAAGAAAAGTGTTACTCATTGACCTTGACCCCCAGGGCAACGCCACAACCGCAGCCGGCCTTAACATTCAAACACCCAACACCTTGTGCGAACCATTTTTTAACAACCTAAACCCAAAAGAATGTGTTTATAAATCACCAGACGGATATGAAATCATCCCAGGGTCACAAGATCTAATAGCTCTCGATATAGCCATAAGAGACGAAGATAAACAAAAATATCTTTCTAAAGTTATACAAGAAATAGGTGAGCCCTATGATTACACCATTATAGACACCCCGCCAACACTCAACCAGCTCACAATCGAGGCTCTAATGGCGGCCTCTGGAACCCTAATTCCCCTTCAATGTGAATATTACTCCCTTGAAGGTGTTACTGGGCTAATGCAAACCATCAGAACCATATCAGACAACAACCTGTCTCAAAATAGAGTTGTGGGGATAATAAGAACAATGGTAGACCTTAGAAACAACCTGGCAAAAGATGTGTCTAATGAATTAGAAAAACATTTCCCCAGCCTTGTTTTTAATACATTGATTCCAAGAAATATAAAATTGGCAGAGGCGCCAAGCCATAATCAGTCTGGTGTAAGATATATGCCTAGCTCTTATGGCGCAAAAGCTTACCTCGCACTTGCAGGCGAGCTTATAAGGAAAATAGAAAATGTCTGACAACAAAAAAACATTAAACAGGGGCCTAGACGCCCTTCTTGGGTCTGGTGGTAAAGCAAGGCGAACAATCCAAGATGTAAATTTATCTCAAATAAACGCAGGAAGATTTCAACCAAGAGAAATTTTTAATGAGGAGTCTCTCCAAGAGCTAACAGACTCAATAAAAAAACATGGGGTTATATCACCCATACTAGTGAGAGAACTTGGGCTTAACAAATTCGAGGTTATAGCTGGAGAGAGAAGAATGAGAGCCTCCCTTCAGGCAGGTCTAGAAACCATCCCATGCTTGGTTGAGCAAAAAGAAGACCAGGACGCCCTTGAATCAGCGTTGATAGAAAACCTCCAAAGGGAGGACCTGAATGCTGTTGAGGAGGCAAGGGGTTACGATAGGCTCAAAAGGGAGTTTGGGCTTACTCAGGACGAAGTTGCAACCTCAACCGGAAAAGCAAGGAGCAGCATAGCCAACTCAATTAGAATTTTATCATTGCCACAAAATGTCTTAGATATGCTTTCTGCAGGAAAAATAGAAAAAGGACACGCAAAACTCTTAGCCTCAATGGAGCCTAATGAAGCAGAAAAGGCAGCAGAGAATATTGTCAAAAACAAATTAACAGTAAAAGACTTAAGCGAGTCCACCAGAAATAAAAAACAACAAAAAACAATAAAAAAACAAAAACAGACAGATGTCATTTTAATAGAGCAAGAAATGTCCGAGGCTTTTGGACACCAAATAACCGTTGAGGCAAAAACAAAACAAAAAGGCAACCTCCAAATTTCATATAAAACATCAGATGAGTTGGAGACGATAATTTCAAAAATTTTAAGTAAAAACAAGTAAAACAACTATTTGAAAATAAAACCCAAAACACCTTGTTTAAAAAGCGATATATTTTTATAATTGCGCCGAATTATTTAAATAAAAAGTGAAATTTAACCTGGTAAAAAAACCAACAATAGCAGCCTTAATCACTATTGTGTTTGTTTGCCTTTATATAGACATAAATTTGTTAGCCATAACCATAGCCTACACAACAGCCTTAACACTCTTTTTTCTTATTGGAAAAAAGATTTCAAGCGCTGCATCATATGTCTTTTACAGCTGGTCTGTTAAATGGGCTTTGTTTATAATTTTTACAGCTTATGCAGCCATTAATCTCACATCAATTTACTTCTATTCAATGATGATTTTTATTGGGGTTAATGTTTTTTTAAGCCCAGCTCTTGAGGCAAAAGAAGCCTAATGGCTGCCAAAGGGATAGATCACGTTGTTGGGGCTGCCTGTTCAGAGCCAGAGCTAACCACAAACGGCTACATACAACATCATCTTACAAACTTAACATACGGCAAACTTCCATATGAATCCGAGGTTTGGCATTGCAATAAAGAAAGCCAGGTTTGGGATATGCCCACTATTATTCCTGCAGATACATGGACATTTGCCCACGGCGCAACAGAAGCCGCCGACATGGGTTTTTGGGCCTTCAACGTAGATTCAATTGGTTGGTCTATTTTTCTAGGAGCTCTTTTTCTTGGGTTGTTTAAATGGGCAATACCAACAAACTCAGACACACCCTCAGGCCTTCAAAACTTTGTTGAAATGTGTATTGAGTTTGTTGATGACAACGTTCAATCTCTTTTCGGAGCTACAAACAACAAACTAATAGCGCCACTGGCCCTGACAGTTTTTGTCTGGATATTATTTATGAATTTAATGGATTTAATCCCGGTAGATTTTATCCCAGAGCTCGCCAAATATTTAGGCATAGAATACTTCAAAGTTGTTCCAACAACAGATCCAAATGTCACCCTTGGTATGGCATTAGCAATATTTGTTTTAACAATTTATTACAGTATTAAAATAAAAGGGCTTAAAGCATTTGTTGCAGAGTTAACCCTTCACCCTTTTGGTAAATGGTTAATGCCTGTAAATTTTGTTCTTGAGATGGTTAATTTTATAGCTAAACCAATATCACTTGGCTTAAGACTTTTTGGAAACCTTTACGCAGGTGAGATGATATTTATCCTAATAGCTTTAATGCTGTTCTTTAACAGTGTTTTAATAGGCATGTTAGGCATAGGCTTGCATTTGGTTTGGGCGCTGTTCCACATTTTAATTGTGGCACTACAGGCATTTATTTTTATGGCTTTGACTATTGCTTATTTAGCAATGGCACATGAAACAGAGGAACATTAATCCTCAAAATATAGGAGAAAAAAATGGAATATAGTATTTTAGCAGCAGGTATCACAATGGGTCTTTCAGCAATTGGTGCTGGGATTGGTGTGGGCATCTTAGGTAGTAAATTTATTGAAGGAATTGCAAGGCAGCCAGAGCTAGCCCCATTCCTCCAAGGTAGATTCTTTCTTATGATGGGTCTAACTGATGCGGTTCCTATGATCGGTGTTGGTCTTGGAATGTACATGCTTTTTGCGCTGTAGAAAAACAGAAGACTTAATATGAATATAAACGCAACCTTACTTGCCCAAGCAATAGTATTTATAATTTTTGTAGTTATATGTATGAAATACGTATACCCACAAATATTAGCTGTCATGCAGGAAAGAGAAAAAAGAATATCTGACGGTCTTGAGGCTGCAAAGAAAGCAGACGATTCTTTAGAAGAAGCAAAGTTGGCTTTTGATAAAGAGCTAAACCAAGCCAAAGAAGAAGCTGCTGATATTCTTAAAAAAGCAAACACTAGAGCATCTCAGATTGTTGCTGACGCTTCAACCAAAGCAGAAACCGAAGCAGAAAAAATAATGACCTCAGCATCTGCAAGCATTGAAAGCGAGACAAATAGAGCAAAAGAAGATCTTAGGCAGCAGATGTCAGATATCATCATAGACACCACAGAAAAAATTCTTGGTGACGAAATTTCATCAGAAAAACATGACGATATCTTGAAAAAGGCGGCTAAGGAGCTTTAATGATTGAGCTAACACCGCTAGCCAGGCCATATGCAAAAGCAATGTTTGCGGCAGCAATTGAGGACAGTAGCCTAGAGAGCACCTCAAAAGAACTTGAAACAATAGCGCTTGCAGCTAACTCTCCTAAAGTAACAGGCGCAATTGAAAATCCTTCTTTATCTCGCAAACAGGTTGTTGATTTATTGTTAGATCTCTTTGGTGGTGAAATTTCAGACAAGTCAAAAAAACTTTTAGCAATTCTTGCTGAGAATAAAAGATTAAATCTTTTTAAAACAATTTTTGTTATTTATACAGAGCTCGTGCAAGAACATAATAACCAAAGCTCCGTTGAGGTTTTTGTTGCCTCAAAACCTAGTCAAGAGGCCCAATCCTCAATTGAAGAAAAGCTTCAATTAAAATATGGTAACGATGCAAAAATAACTTTTTCAGAAGACCCAAAAATGATGGGCGGCCTAGCAATAAAGGTAGGTGACGAAACTTTAGATCTTTCCATAAGGGGGAAGGTCAATAAACTTGTAAACCAATTAAATTTTTAAGGTGAAAATATGAGTCAATTAAATCCATCAGAAATCTCAAGCGTTTTAAAAGAAAAAATCGCTGGGCTTGATCTTTCAGCTGAAAGAAAAAATGAAGGCATTATCGTTAGTGTATCTGACGGTATTGTGAGAATACATGGCATGGGTGATGTTATGTATGGAGAGGTTATAGAATTTGAAAATGGAACAAAGGGCATGGCGCTTAACCTTGAGCAAGATTCAGTAGGAGCGGTTGTGCTTGGAGATTATTTAGACCTAGTTGAGGGGCAAAAAGCTCTTTGTACTGGCAAGGTTTTAGAGGTTCCTGTGGGAGAGGCGATGCTTGGTAGGGTTGTTAATACACTTGGAACTCCGATAGATGGTAAGGGAGAAATAAAAGCTGAAAGCTCATCACCTGTTGAGGTTGTAGCTCCAGGGGTTATTGCAAGGCAGTCAGTTGACCAGCCAGTTCAAATCGGCCTAAAGGCTGTTGATGCAATGGTGCCAATAGGAAGAGGGCAAAGAGAACTTATTATTGGTGACAGGCAGACTGGTAAAACAGCAGTTGCTATTGACGCTATCATCAACCAAAAAGGAACAGGAATTAAATGTATTTATGTTGCTATTGGTCAAAAACAATCAACTGTTGCAAACGTTGTAAGAAAGCTTGAAGAATATGGGGCTATGGAGCATACAATTATTGTTTCTGCTACTGCAGCCGATCCAGCTCCTATGCAATATTTATCAGCCTACTCAGGCTGTGCAATGGGTGAGTATTTTAGAGACAAAGGTGAAGATGCTTTGATTGTTTATGATGATTTATCAAAACAAGCAGTAGCCTATCGTCAAGTATCACTACTACTTAAGAGACCTCCGGGAAGAGAAGCTTATCCAGGAGATGTATTCTATCTTCATTCCAGACTGCTTGAGAGAGCTGCTAGAGTGAATGCAGAATATGTAGAGCAAGCAACAGGTGGAAAAGTTAAAGGCAAAACTGGTTCATTAACAGCACTTCCTATTATTGAAACATTGGCCGGAGATGTGTCAGCATTCGTTCCAACAAACGTTATCTCAATCACAGATGGGCAGATCTATTTAGAAACCGAGCTATTTAACGCAGGTGTTAGACCAGCTATTAACCCAGGACTATCTGTTTCAAGGGTTGGTGGTTCAGCTCAAACTAAGATAATGAAGAAATTAGCTGGTGGAGTTAGAACAGCTTTAGCTCAATATAGAGAGCTAGCAGCCTTCTCTCAATTTGCTTCAGACTTAGACGATGCAACCAAACAACAGCTTGCCAATGGTAAGGCCTTCACAGAACTCCTTAAGCAAAAACAATACGCTCCAATGAGCGTTGCTCAACAAGCATTGAGTCTTTTTGCTGCAGACAGAGGATATATGGCAGATGTGGAAGTTGATAAAATCTTAGATTTCGAAGAAGCTTTACATGGTTATTTAACAGCAGAGAAAGCAGATCTAGAAGATCAAATTAACACAACAGGTGATTGGAATGATGACATTGAAGGTCAATTCAAAGCGCTTGTTGAAGATTTTAAAAAAACACAAACTTTTTAAATATTAAAAAAGATGGCTAATACAAAAGAAGTAAGAAAACAGATTGCAAGCATAAAAGGCACGCAAAAAATTACATCAGCCATGGAAATGGTTGCTGCTTCTAAAATGAAAAAAACTCAAGATGGGATGCTTGAGGGAAGGCCATATTCTTTAAAGATTAAAGAAGTTATCTCACATATTGCATCAGCAAGCTCTGAGTACAACCACCCCTTTTATGAAGAGAGGAAGCCAAAGAAAGCGTGCTTTATTGTTATCTCTTCAGACAAAGGTTTGTGCGGAGGCTTAAATATTAACTTATTTAAACAAGTTATAACTAAATCAGCTGAGCTAGATGCTCAAGGTATCGAATCATCCTTTGCCCTTGTAGGCACAAAAGCTTCAGGCTTTTTCAAATCAGTAGGCGGCAAGGTTGTTGCAGTAGCAGAAAAGCTTGGTGACAAACCAAACCCAGATGACCTCATTGGCTTTACAAAAGTGGTTTTAGATATGCATAAAAATGGTGATATTGATCAAGCGTATCTTTGTTCAAACAACTTTGTTAATACGATGACTCAGCAACCAAAAGTTGAACAACTTATACCACTATCACCAGAAGATGACGGTGGGCCAAAGTCACAATGGGATTATATTTATGAGCCAGAAGCAAAAATTTTGCTTGATGGTTTGTTAACAAGATATATAGAGTCATTGGTTTATCAAGCTGTTGTTGAAAACAATGCTTGCGAGCAGGCAGCAAAAATGATCGCAATGAAAAATGCTACAGACAATGCTGGCGACCTAATCAAAGAACTAGAACTTTTATACAACAATGTAAGACAAGCAGCTATCACTCAAGAGCTCTCAGAGATAGTTGGCGGCGCAGCTGCAGTTTAAGGAGAAATAAATATGAGCAACGGACTAGTAACACAAATAATTGGAGCTGTTATCGATGTTGAATTCGAAAAAGATAACATTCCAAAAGTATATGAAGCTCTTTTAATTGAAGAGAGTGGAACAACTTTAGAAGTTCAACAACAATTAGGTGATGGTGTTGTAAGAACTATTGCTATGGGTGTAACAGAGGGGTTAAAAAGAGGCCTTGTTGTTGCAAGAACTAACGCCCCTATTTCTGTTCCAGTTGGCCAAGAGACGCTTGGAAGAATTATGGATGTTCTTGGCAACCCAATCGACGAAAAAGGACCAATTGGCGAGAAGGAAAAAATGCCAATTCACAGAAAACCACCAAGCTATACAGACCAGTCAGCTTCAAATGACATTCTTGAGACAGGAATTAAAGTTATCGACCTTATGTGTCCATTTGCTAAAGGTGGAAAGGTTGGTTTATTTGGTGGAGCTGGTGTTGGTAAAACAGTTAATATGATGGAGCTTATTAATAATATTGCTCTCCAACATTCAGGCCTTTCAGTGTTCACCGGTGTTGGTGAAAGAACAAGAGAAGGAAATGACTTTTATTATGAAATGCAAGAATCTGGTGTTGTAAATATCGAAAAGCCAGAAGAGTCAAAAGTTGCAATGGTATACGGTCAGATGAATGAGCCCCCAGGGAACAGACTAAGGGTTGCGCTTACCGGATTGACTATGGCGGAAAAATTCAGAGATGATGGTAAAGATGTATTGTTGTTTATCGATAACATATATCGTTATACGCTAGCCGGTGTAGAGGTGTCAGCTCTTCTTGGAAGAATGCCATCTGCTGTTGGATATCAGCCAACACTAGCAGAGGAAATGGGAGCGCTTCAAGAAAGAATTACATCAACTAATACAGGCTCTATTACATCAATACAGGCTGTATATGTTCCAGCTGATGATTTAACCGACCCATCTCCTGCAACAACGTTTGCCCATTTGGATGCGACAGTTGTGTTATCAAGACAAATTTCTGAGCTAGGTATTTATCCTGCTGTAGACCCTCTTGATTCAACAAGCAGACAGTTAGATCCTTTTGTTGTTGGTGATGAGCATTATTCAGTAGCCCAAGGGGTTCAAAAAATACTACAAAGGTATAACGAGCTTAAGGACATTATTGCCATTCTTGGTATGGATGAGCTGTCTGAAGAGGACAAAGGTTTGGTAGCAAGAGCAAGGAAAGCACAAAAATTCCTATCTCAACCATTCTTTGTTGCAGAAATTTTTACAGGCACACCTGGTAAATATGTATCGCTTGATGACACCATTAAGGCATTTAAAGGCTTACTAGCTGGGGACTATGACGATCTTCCAGAACAAGCGTTCTATATGGTTGGAACTATAGAAGAAGCAGTAGAAAAGGCTAAAACACTATAAATATGAGCACTATCAAGATCAATATAGTTTCTTCAAGTGAAGAAATTTATTCCGGCGAAGGCAACATGGTTTACGCAACCGGTTCGCTGGGTGAGATTGGTATCGCTCCAGGACATACACCTCTTTTAACCGGTCTTGCACCTGGCCCAGTTCGGGTTGTAAATGGATCAGAAGAAGAGGCGTTTTTTTGCTCTGGAGGATTTTTAGAAATTCAGCCAGACTTAGTAACAGTTCTCTCTGATACTGCCGAGCGTGCCGAGAATTTAGATGAGGCTGAGGCTATAAAAGCAAAAGAAGCTGCAGAAAAAGATTTAGCCAATCAAGACGCAACCCTTGATTACGCAAAAGCAGCATCTCAATTAGCTGAAGCAGTAGCAAGGCTCAAAACAATTCAAAAACTTCGTAAAAAGCAGTAATATTAGTATTAATTTTAAACATTAAATTAATGTGAACATACATACTATTGTTCTTGCTGCTGGCGAAGGCTCAAGAATGAACTCTAATCGCGCAAAGTCCCTTCAGCAGATCGGTGGCACATCTATGCTAGAAAAGATATGCAATACCGCAGGTAAAATTTCACAAAACATAACACTAGTTGTTGGTTACGACAAAGAATCAATAATAAGTGAAGCAAAAAAGCTTACACACCTAAACATAACAACAAGCCTTCAACCCAAACCAATTGGAACAGGTAATGCTGTCAAATGTGGTTTAGATAAAGTTTTGGACAACTCTAAAGTGCTAGTTCTTTATGGAGATGTTCCCCTGATAAAAGAAGATACATTAAACAACCTGATCAAGGCCTCATCCAGCGGTGCCGCAATACTCACCACTGTATTAGATAACCCATTTGGGTATGGAAGAGTTAAAACAAGCGAAGATGGCCATGCTCTATCAATTGTTGAAGAGAAAGATGCAACAGATTCCGAGAGAGAAATAAAACAAGTGTTTACAGGCGTATTGTGTGTAAACAAAGATCTTTTAACCGAAGGCCTGTCAGAGATTAAAAATGAAAACGCTGCTAACGAATTTTACTTAACCGATTTAGTTTCTATAATGAATCTAAAGGGCATAAAGATTAATACTTGTGACGCATCTAATGAAGAGGTCCAAGGCGCCAATAATAAAAAAGAGCTAGAAAAGCTTGAAACTATATACCGCACTATGAAAGCTGAAGAACTATTTGAATTAGGCATTACAGTCACAGACGCATCAAGGCTTGATGTTAGGGGCTCAGTAAAGGCTGGTAAAGATTGCACAATTGATGTGAATGTTATTTTAGAGGGCGAAGTGATTCTTGGTAATGATGTTTACATTGGACCAAATACTATTTTAAAAGATGTATACATTGGTGATGGCTCAAGGATTGAAGCCTTTTCTCACCTAGTTAGTGCAAAAGTTGGAAAAGAATGCGTAATAGGACCCTATGCAAGGCTAAGAGAGGGGAGTGATATTCAAAACTTAGCAAAAGTTGGTAATTTTGTAGAGACAAAAAACACTACCTTAGGCGAGGGCTCAAAAGCTAACCACTTTACTTATCTTGGCGACACAACAGTCGGTACTAAAACAAACATAGGCGCTGGAACCATCACTTGTAACTATGATGGAACCAATAAACACAAAACAATAGTTGGGGACAACAGTTTTATAGGCAGCAACTCTTCATTAGTTGCCCCTGTTGAAATTGGCAATAACTCAACCATAGCTGCAGGCTCAACGATTACAAAAAATGTACCGGAAAATGCCCTTGGTGTTGGGCGATCAAAACAATTAAACAAAGACAACTGGTCTAAGAAAAAGGATTAACCATGTGTGGAATCATTGCAGCTGCTTCAAATAGGCATGTAGGAAAATTATTAGTCCAAGGCCTCCATAAAATGGAATACAGAGGCTATGACTCTGCAGGTATAGCTCTGCATCAGGGAGACAAAATAGCTCATCTACGCGCACTTGGAAAAGTACAGCTTTTAGAAGAAAAAATGATTGCAGAGAAGCCAAAAAGTAAGCTTGGAATAGCTCACACAAGATGGGCAACCCACGGAGAGCCATCTGAAGCGAACGCCCACCCTCACAAATCAAAAGATAGCGTCTATATTGTTCACAACGGGATCATTGAAAACTACATTGAGTTGAGAGAGAGCCTAATAAAGGAAGGCTACTCTTTTACATCTCAAACAGACTCAGAGCTGATTGCTCATTTATTGGATAAACATATGGGTGAAGGCGCTTCAATGACTGATGCTATGTACCTAGCAAAAGAAAAGCTTGAAGGCGCATACGCGATTGCAGCAATTGATATGAATGATGATCAAAAACTGGTAGTTGCTAGAAACAAATCACCATTATTACTTGGTCTTGGCACAGATGAGTTTTTTGCAGCCTCTGATCCTTTGGCTATTGCTCAACATACAAATGATTTCGTATTCTTGGAAGATGGCGATGTTGCTGAGCTTACAGCCAACACTTATAAAGTTTTCGATTCCAATCAAAATGAAGTAGAAAGAGAAGTGACCCACATAGACATTACCAACCAGGCTATGTCCAAAGGTGATCATAAGCACTATATGGAAAAAGAAATTTATGAGCAGCCCGAAGCTGTTATGAATACCATCAATGGAAGAATTGGAGGAGATGATGTTCTCGATAATATTTTTGGTCTTGGCTCAAGCGACCTTTTTGCCAAGGTACAACGAATTCAAATAGTAGCTTGTGGAACTAGCCTTCATGCAGGAAGAGTTGCTGCAAACTGGCTTTCAGCAATTGCGGATCTTCCTTGTCAGGTGGATTATGCAAGTGAGTATAGGTATAGAAATCCGCATGTAGATAAAAATTCACTACTAATAACAATTTCACAATCTGGAGAAACAGCTGATACTTTGGCAGCACTTAGCTATGCAAAAGAAAAGAACTATCTAGGCAGCGTTGGTATTTGCAACGTCCCGACAAGCTCTCTTGCAAGAGAATCAGACTTTGTCATGTTTACTAATGCTGGGCCGGAAATTGGAGTCGCTTCAACAAAAGCTTTCACAACTCAGCTTGCTGCATTAATGCTACTTACATTGTCTTTAGCAAAAAGCAGAAACTTAAACCCCATGCTAAGAACAAGACTGGTTAATGGGTTAAGAGCGTTACCAGAAATAATAAATGAAACATTAGAGCTTAAAGATCAAATTATAAAAATAGCCCCAAATATTGCCAACAAAGAAAATGCACTATTTTTAGGCAGAGGGATTTTTTATCCTATTGCAAAAGAGGGCGCCTTAAAGTTAAAAGAAATCTCATATATTCATGCAGAGGCTTACCCTGCTGGAGAGCTAAAGCATGGACCTTTAGCATTAATAGATGATCAGATGCCTGTCATTGCAACCGCTCCAGAAAGTGAGATTGCTGAAAAGCTAATATCAAATTTAGAAGAGGTTAAGGCCAGAGGTGGAGTGCTTTATGTGTTCGCAGACCCATCGGTAACAATGGATGTTAAAAATGGCGCCCTGATAAGCATGCCGAAATGCGACTTCTTATTAACACCAATTATTTACACTATCCCACTTCAAATACTTTCTTATGAAGTTGCTCTTTTAAGGGGAACAGATATTGACCAGCCAAGGAATTTAGCTAAGTCAGTCACTGTCGAGTAAGTTTGAGTGCAGAATTAGATTTAATGTTTT
>ERZ651770.452-NODE-452-length-20041-cov-3.429423_pt1 | contig 20041 bp, 18 predicted proteins | sample MGYA00514756_ERZ651770 | MGnify/ENA metagenome assembly ERZ651770
GCAGTGACTAAAGTCTATTAATAATTTTCTCATATTTAAGCGCCCCCTTTGTCGGACCAAATCAGATCCCATAGACTAATTTTAACCGCATTAGTAATTCCGATAGGGTGCTGACCCTTCCCCAGTTCGGGATTGTATATTTTATGACATTCCCCATAGGCCACCCGAATCGCCTCCTCTGAATTGAGCGCACTTATTTTGAAAGTATCTATAGACCCCGTATCACAGTTCCAGCCGTAAACTTTATATACTCGTTTCATCTTATAGCTCGCTTTCTATTTTTCTTGTGGTGTAAAATAGTTCTTTTAGTGTTTCTAGTTTGTTTAGTTGATCTTGAGACAGATTAGGGGTTTTATTTAGTCTATCTATTTTATCAAGAGTCAAAAAAAGTATCGTTTCAATTTGCTTGGGTGTGTAGTTCATTTTGTTGTATCCTTTTAAATTAGTTTGAAAATGGTATATAAGCCCGCTACTAACAAGCCCGTTAAAAGTATTATATTACTGGCCATATAGCCCATGAGGTCGGGGGTCAATACACTACTCATTAGAAATGTCCCTCACTGAAGTCCTGACCGTTGCCGGGTGTTTCAAGTACGAAATATAAAGCGAGTGCTGCGAGTAGTAATCCGGTAAGTATCATTTTAGTTGGTCCCTTTGTTGTTAACCATGGTATAAAGTTAATTAATCTTAATTAAGATCCAAGCGATTTATTTACTTATTTGCATTTTTTAGAAAGTTTTTAGCGGGATGTGACATCCCTGTGATGTCGCTGAATATCCCTATATATATAGGGGTCACCCCGAATACGGGGGTTAGGGTGGTCGGGGTGTGTATTATTGGGGGGTTTTGAGGTGGTAAGTTTCCCCTTAAATCGCCCCCTTCCCAGCTCTGAAAATGTATGTCGGCACGAGCTCAAGCGGGGGGTCAGATCATACCGACATCGGTCAGGGTGGATGAGTCCATTTAGTTTACATAATATCCATTATGTACCAAAGACCCCCCAAATATCTAGATTTTATATCTACTAGATACACCCACCTATCTACTAGATAGGGGGCATACCTTTCCTCCGGCGCTCCTAAGCGGGGGGCTATAAGTACCCACCTCAATATATCTTAGATCTTCAGCAATTACTTACAAGTGTGTTAATCCACCTACCCCTTGACCCCTTAGCTCACCCATTTGGGTTAGTTCGGGCATTCGCCCTGGCCCTCCAAATTTGGAGAATAGTCAAAGTACTTGACAATAAAGCGCATTCGCTTTATATTTAAAAGTGTATGACAGCTAGGAGCTAGTATGCGACAATTAAAGAAAATTCAACATCCGAGGTCGTATGACCAGATGCTATTAAGCATCACTCCCGATGACGAGATTATCTCGATCATTCGGGAGAGGCGCAAGATACTATCCGTTCGGATAGATGTAGCGCACGAGAGATTCTTGAAGAAAGAAGCCAAGAGATTAGGCTGGAGTAAAGCTGCAGTATTTCGGGGTATTATGAATATGTATATGGAAGAGGCTTACACCTCAGATCGTGAGGCCGCAGCTAATGGAGATCTCAAATATTGGGGAATGAACGACGTAAAGTGAGTTTCACTTTACCTGGGATACCGGTAGCTAAAAAGAACCGGAGGAGAAACTTTGGTAACAAGTCGCTACCTAGTGTCAATTATTTGACATGGGAGGCTATGGCTTGTGCAGAGATTGCACAATGTTGGAAAGGTCCAACAATAGCAAAGGTTAAGCAGATGACACTACATTTCTATATTGATACTAATTCGAGACTAGACGTGGATAACTGCGTAACAAGTTGTTTAGATATGCTGCAAAAAGCTGATGTAATTATCGGAGACCATTGGCAAGTCTTACCGAGGTATTCAGTTGATTCATTTGAGTCTGAGATGGGTAGGACCGAACTCACGATATGGGAGGCATAATGCCAAAGCGCAGAAAACTGACGTTAATTGATGAAGACAAAGCCACGGGAGTGCGTGTCTATGAAAAACGCACTAAGGCGTTACCTAAGAATTGGAAGAATGGAGTCAAGACTAGGCGAGCCCTAGCTAACGCATTTGCCCAAACTAGAGGCAACATTGCTGAGACGTGTAGACGGGTGGGTGTGAATCTTAGAACATACTATTATCACATGGAGGAATATCCGGAATTTAGAACACAGATTGAGATGCTACAGGATGCCCAAGTAGATGTAGCACAGCAAGCCTTGTACGATTTAGTGGAGGATAAACACTTCGGAGCTATTAAGTATGTTCTCGACAAACGAGGAGAAAAAAGAGGTTATGGCGATAAAGTGAAGACAGAACATAAAGAAACTCGAGATATTAATGTAAATTTTAGTTATGAGACAGTAGCATCCGACAAACAGCAACAAGTCAAAGAAGCAATGGAAGCTGAGATTGTCGAACATAACCAAAGGCTCGAAGATGGATAATTATTCTCTGGGCGATCTTGCCCAACCCTACCAACCCGAAGACGATATTATGGATCAGTTTCGCACTGCGGCTGCTGATATTATGTCAACAGTAGATATTAATCCCTACACTCAAAGATTGCGGGATCTTGAACAACAAGCTCAAGGCGCAAATCTATCAATGCTTGGCGATCCCGCATCAATGGGCATGGGGATGACAGGTCCTATGATGGGTCAGATGATGGACCCAGCCATGATGCCCCCTGAAATGCTAGGACAACCTCCTATGTCCGGACCTCCTATGTCCGGACCTCCTATGTCCGGACCTCCAATGGGACAACCTCCAATGGGGGGAATGCCTCCGGCTCAAGATCCTATGATGGGGCAGATGGACCCGATGGGTGGTCAACAAACAGACATGATGAATAATCCAGGTATGAATAACTTAGGAATATAATGCCAACACTCCGGGTCAGTGAAAAACAGCAAGAGTTCTTGCAGTCCGATAGTCGAGTGGTTTCGCTCGTCTGTGGGATCGGATTTGGTAAAACATTCATCGCTAGTGAGAAAGCCGCCCAGTTATTAGCTAATGGGGGGCATATTATTGCGATGTCTCAATCGTATAAGCAGTTGAGCATCGTATTGATGCACGAGATTCAAGAGCGGTTGCGGTATCACAATCTAGAGTTTAAATACAATAAACAAGAAATGCGTATTGAAGTCCCCGCCACTGGCGGGATTGTGTGGGGGTTCTCCTCGGACTCGATTGAGTCACTTCGAGGGGTAACTGCCGATTGTGCCATCCTAGACGAAGCTGCCCTATTTGACAAGTATTGTTTTGAGGTAACAGCGGGTCGATTACGTAGGAACAAACTCCCGTACCAAATCTTCATCACTACCACTCCTCGTGGGCGGGATAATTGGGTGTTTGACATTTGCCAGCGAGCTACAACTCATTATATTCAAGCTGCTACATGGGATAATCCATTTCTAGGTAAAGAATATATACAACAGTTGATGGAAGAGTACGAAGGTGCGTTTGCTGCCCAAGAGCTAGAGGGTTCATTCGTAGACATGGAGTTAGATAACCAACTGATTAGTCTAACAGAACTTAGATCGGCTATTGATCGTATTCCGTTTGATACAGACGAACCAAAAGTAGCAGGATTGGACATAGCCCGATTTGGTAAAGACACCTCGTGTTTTTTAGTTAGAAAGGGTAATGACATTCCATTTCTAAAATATGTGGCTAACTCCTCATTAACGGATCTCAAGCGAAAAGTCATTGAGTGGGTAATGGAGACCGGCCCCGAATACTTAGTTATTGATGGGGTGGGAATTGGGGCCGGAATGGTCGATGAGTTAAAAGAAAAACTCACCGGAGTTTGTAAGATAGTTGAGTTTAATGGCAGTTATGCAGCAAAACGAGGCGATAAATATTCTAATTTAAGAACAGAGACTTGGGTTGCGATGAGAGATTGGATTCGAAACACAGGCTCATTGCCAAAAGGTAACAAAGTGATGGAATTAGCTAATGTAATCTATATTGCTGATGCCAAAGGCCGACTAGCACTTGAATCAAAGGATCAACTCAGACGAAAAGGTAAGCCATCTCCCGATTTTGGGGATGCGCTTTCCATGACTTTTGGAATCCATGCTAAAAGCAAGGAGATTCAGAAGAAAATTAGAAATTTAACTAGATTTAGGGGTCTAGGGAAGGTATTTGCAGGTTAAGTATGGCCAGGGTTACGAAAAAAGAGATAGAACAGAGACAGCGCATCCAGAGTAGGATGCAAAAGATGAATGAATACCACAATAAGACATACGATTACGTCAAAGATCAGCTTGAATTTGCATCCGGAGACCAATGGCAATCTGGAGTGCAGGCAGAACGTAAAAAAGACGGCAGACCCACAGTTGTTCTGAATCTCACGAAGTCTTATATTAACCGAGTAGTCAATCCAGTTAGAATGAACCCTGTCGGGGTTAATGTAGGGACGGATAACAAGGAACTAACTGAGCTTTTGTCCGGTATTGTACGCCAAGTCGAGGTTGAGTCTCGTATGAAAGAGGTCACTGACGTGGCCTACGAAAACGCAGTAACAGGTGGGCTAGGTTGGTATCGTCTAGGTACAGACTACATTGACGATGACTCACTAGAGCAAAAAGTGACTGTTGATATTGTCCGCAATCCTATGAGTTGTTGGTTAGACCCGTATTCCAAGCGAGCAGATGGGTCGGATGCAATGCACGGAGCGTTTATTGAGTACATTGACGAAGAGGCAGCAAAAGCCGAGTACGGGGATGAAGCTGTCGGGCAAGGTCTTGGCGGTATAGACATCTTTGAGCATTGGACTGTTCCAGATGGATCTGTGGCAGACTTTACTTACTATGAGATAGACTGCGAGAAAGTCCAAAGATATTGGTATGAGGACGGCACTACCACAGATAGCCAGCCCAATCCCAATAAAGCCTATGTTAAAGCTCGCACTATTGAAAATAAACAAGTACGTGCCATTCGGTATATTGGCAACAAAAAGATCGAAGAAGCTCTAATTCCTATCCCATTCATCCCACTAATCCCGGTATACGGGGATCATTTGATGCTAAACAACTACTCAGATGTACATTTAGCTGGGATAGTGCATTGGATCAAAGACTCTCAACGCATGGTTAATTACTACGGGTCTAACGAGCTAGAATTAGCAAGTTTAGCCCCTAAAGCTCCATGGGTAATAGCCGAGGGTCAAATTGAAGGATATGAGGAGGATTGGGTCAACGCTAATCGCATTGCTACTTCTGCCTTAACCTACAAGCCCGATGCACTCGGGGGACAGATGGTCCCACCTCCCCAACGGGCAGACAACCAAGCTCAAACTGGCGGGCTGATGGCATCTCGCCAAAAAGCCCAAGAAGATATGGGTCGAGAGATTGGTATTTTTGACAATATGTTAGGTCAAGTAGAGGCTGCCAATGAAAGTGGCAAGGCTGCATTACTCCGTGCAAATCAAGGAGAGCTCCCAACTGCCCATTATTTGCAAAACTTAGAGCAATCCATTGCCCAAGTAGGTCGTGTTATGTTGTACCTACTTGCATGGGTTGGAGACACTCCTAGAATGGTAGGGGTGCGAGATGCTCAAGGTAAAACACAATACGTAGAGACTACTTTGTCCGAGATACTAACTCCTAAAGTGCTTAAAAACGCATCTATAGAGACAACTGCAGGTCCTGCCTATGAGTCTCGTAGACGAGAAAGCATTAATGCTATTATGCAAATGGGTCAGATTATGCCGGATAAGATGGGGGTGATGGCTGATATTTTAGTAGAGAACCTAGATGCTCCAGGTTCTTTAGAGATTGCTGAAAGACTACGTAAGTTACCGGACATCCAAGCACTTATTGACGAAGGTAACGGACCCACTAAAGAGGAGCTCGAACAGCAACTACAAGGCGCACAGGCTCAGATGGCACAACAACAAGATACTATGGGTAAAATGGAAGGAATTATTAAACAACTCCAAGCTCGTATTATTGCCGAAGACAAAGATCGCCAAGCTGATTTAGCAAAAACTCTTATTAAAGAAGAGGGAGCTTTAGCTCGTGAGAGAATGAAGCAAGTTGGAGAAGATGAAAGAGCTGCACTTAAAATAGAGGCAGATGCTGAGTCAGACATGAGATCTCTCGCAGGAGATGTATTAAAAGCCGGACAACAAGCAGACATTGACTTAGTGGGGAACTTCTCATCTAAAGACTATGTTCCACCTATTCCTGGACCCCTATCCACAGATCAAGCTGAGACCACACAAGTATCTACTAACATTAACAACACACTAGGTGAATAAAATGTTGACAAAGTGTGGATAAATAAGATAGATTTAAGGTAGCCCGCACCTAAAAGCGGGTATCCTACTCAGGGATTAAACTGAGGATAATTAACGAGAAGAGGCTCGGATGGACAATGAACAATCCCTCGATTTAGTTGAGTCTGCTAATCAAGCAGAACCTACAGAACAACCCTTAGCACAGGAACCGAACTCAACCCCGGAACCCGAGGGAAACTTAGAACCCACAGAAGTTGGCGATACCGAGGCATCGGGAACCCAAGAATCAGAGGGTGAAAAGGCAGAGCTACCAAAAGGCATCGAGAAGCGACTAGCGAAACTAACTGCAAAGAAGTATGAGCAAGCCGATAAGATCGCAGCCTTAGAGCGACAAAAACACGAGTTAGAAAGCAAACTTGCTAGTCAAGCGCCCAAGACTCGAGAAGAGTTCGCTTCTGAAGAAGACTTTATTGACTATAAGGTCAATTCACAGTTGGATAATCGTTTGCAAGAACAGCAGTTCAAACAGCAAGCCGCCCATATCCAACAACAGCAAGCCTCTGTGCAAGCTGAAATGTGGAGTGAACGAGTCAGCTCAGTCTCTGAAGAAATCCCAGACTTACTTGATGTAGTGGGGAGTGTTGACATACCTATGCCGGTAGATGCGTTACAGGTGATAAGTGAATCGGATCAAGGTCCTAAAATGGCTTATTACTTAGCAAAAAACCCGACAGAGGCTCAACAACTCAATTACATGGACGAGAGGGCAAGGGATCGCAAGTTGATGCAGCTTGAAATGGAGTTAAAGATGGGTATTAAAACCGTTGGCACTTCCAAGCCTGTTACAAATGCGACACCTACTCCAAAGTCTAACGGAGGTAGGGCTGGTGCGCCAGCTAGTATGGAATCTCTCTCCACGAAGGATTGGATGAAAGCTAGGCGAAAACAGGTTCGAAAACGCTAAATCGGGGCCGAGCGCCCCATGTAAAAAAGGAAAGATCACATGGCAAATTCTATTTTGACCCCAGATCAAATTACTCGGGAATCATTAAGAGTCCTTCACGAGAAACTCACATTCGTAGGTGCTGTTAATAAGCAATACGATTCATCATTCGCATCTACTGGTGCAAAAATTGGCGATACCCTTAGTATCAGAAAGCCAGCTCAGTTTAAAGTACGTAGAGGGATCGTCATGGATGCTCCTGTTCAAGACTACGTTGAACAAACTGTTCCACTTACTGTTCAAGAAATCGTAGGTGTTGACCTTGAGTTCACTGACCTAGACTTGACTTTAGAGTTAGATGATTTCTCAAAACGCATCATTGAGCCGGCTATGTCTCGCATCGCTGCTGACATCGAACAAAACGTTCTACGTACAGCTTCCGGCCAATCAGTTGTCTCTGCAGCCACTGCTGCTGACCTTTGGAAATCAATATTGATCTCTCAGGCGTACCTTGACAACTTAACTACTCCTCGGGACAACAACCGATGTGTACTAATTGACACTCTCATGCAAGTGGATCTAGTAGATACTTTAAAAGGTCTCTTCCAAGATTCATCTGAGATCTCTAGCCAATACCGTGAAGGTATGATGGGCCGCACTGCAGGTGCTGACTTCTATCAATCTTCATACATCCCAACAACTGAGACTTCTCCCGAAGCATCTTTTGCCATTGTAAGTTTCTCTGCAGGAAATCCAAATTCAGGTTCAGCAGCAGGCGCTACCATGACCATAACTGCTACCGGTGCGGGTACTATACCTAAAGGAACTCAGTTTGAGTTGAACAACGGCACATCAGATGCTTACGCAGTACAACCTGAGACTAAAAAGAAATTTGTTGGTCAAAAGGTATATGTGACAGCACAAGAAGATGTAGTGATCGCAGGCGCAGGTGCTGTAGTAGTTCCTATTGCAGCTCCTATCATTTCTGCTAACACCGATGCTCGCCAAAACATCTCTGATGCCCCAGTAACAGCAGATGCCTTGACTGCAGACCTACAGAAGACTCTTGTATTCCATAAGGATTTTATGACTTTCGCATCTGCGGATCTCCAACTTCCTCGTGGCACAGATATGGCATCTCGCGAGTCTTTTGAAGGTATCTCAATGCGCTTAGTGCGTGACTATAACATTGCAACTTCGGACTTCCCTGTTCGCTTTGACGTACTTTATGGTACTAAAGTGATCCGTCCTGAGTATGGCGCAGTTGTAGTAAAAGGATACTAATCCTAACGGAGCCCTTCGGGGCTCCTTCTTTTATTTGGAGTATATATGCTAATGAAGTACAAACCTAAAGCACCTAAGCAGTACAGCAATGATGCAATTATTGCTAAACCCGCTAAAAAGTCCGTAAAAAAGGCCACTAAGAAGACTACCAAAAAGAAATCCTCTAAGGAATAGTGATGAAGACAGCTAGAGATTTAATCCAACAAGCAGCTAAAAAAGCCGGGGTTATTGATGCGATTGAAACCCTAGAGTCTCTTGAAGCTAGTGATTCATTACAGGAATTAAATGATATTATAGAAGGCTGGAACATTGACTCTTTATTTCCGTATGTGAATGATGAGTATAATGTTGCAATCCCGACTATAGATGCAGGTAAAATAAAAATCGGCCCTGCTGCTGAAGGAGCTGTGGACGTTGATGCGCCTAGGCCCAATCGAGTAATTTCTGTAGCAATTAACAAGTCAGGTAAATACTACCCACTTGAATATGTATCCCCGGACGATGCTGCAACTTCTAATTTTAGAAATGTAAGTGGAGCAACAGGGGGAATACCTCTTTACTACACAGTACATACTACCTACCCAATTAGTCAAATTGAAGTATTCCCTAATGCAAATTCATTTCCATACATCATAACTTCACAGAATGTAGTTAGTGCTAAAACACTAAATGATACAATCAGTCTACCTTCCGGCTACTACCCAGCTCTTGTGGCTGAGTTAGCAGTAGTTCTTGCAGGAGATTATGGTAACTTGGAAATGGTTCCCTTGCTTGAAGCTAGGGCAGTAAAAACGATTACACGACTTAAAAGGCTCAATAACAAATCTCGTAGGCTATCTCACGATGGCACTCCTCGAGGTGCGGGTTATTGGGATATAACTACGGACTCTTATATTTAGGACATAAAATGGCTCGAGTTCTTGTACAAGACTGGATTGCTCAAACCTACCAAGCTCGGAGCCCAAATTCTTCGAGCCGTAGGACGTTAAACGGCTATCCACAATCTACTGAAGGTGAGGGTAAATTCCCCTCCGAGATTATTGGAACTCCGGGGAACTTCACGTTCACTCGTAAAGAGTCACCCCCTAAGATCATACAAGCTATCCAAGGCAACGGGGCCACCCCCAATGTGGTTAGCGTGTCCACTACAACGGATTCTGAGGTTATTCCAGGGACTGTTGTTAATATAAATGGCACAGTTGATTATGATGAGATTCAAGTTGTCGTGGCTTCTGTCATCTCTACTACTCAGTTTACCTACGAAACCTTTAATAATACCAATACAGTGGCTAACTTAGGTGGTGAAGTAGAGGCAACAGGGGAGTCTCCTATTTCCGTAGTAGACCCCGAGTCTAGTTGTCGGGGGTTGTACACAACCTCTACAGGTCGAGTATTTACTTGTTTTGCAGGAGAAGTTCTAGAGATACTAGAGGATGGCTCTTGGCTGCAAGTGACTAGCATCGGGCTACAATCCTCCTCAGTTTCTTTTACGGATGATGGAATACACTTAGTATTTTGTGACGGACTAATCCTTTGGACGTACAAGCTAGATGATGGGACACTACTGACCCCTAGCCTGCCATTTACCAAACCAATAAAAGTTTTATTCTCAAATAGTAGACTTGTGTGCATTAACGACGGCACAGAGCCTGTCCCGGATGACAACGTAAACACAAAGAATAGATTTTATTTCACTGAGCTATTGGATGCGAATGATTGGCCCACGCTAAATTACGCATCGGCTGAGTCTTCAGCAGACCCCATAATTGGAATGGATGTGCGAGAAGGCGAGCTATGGTTTTTTGGACCACGATCTTACGAGGTGTGGCGAGCCGATATAAATCCCGACCTCCCCTTTGTTAAAGTGGGTGGGTCGTCTACAGAGATTGGGTGTGGTGCGCTTAATTCAATCACATCTATTGCGGGCCAAGTGTTTTGGTTAGGTAGCTCTACAGCAGGACAAAACATAGTGTTTATGTCAAATGGCTACAACGCACAGAGAATCTCCACCCATGCGATTGAGTATGCTCTGGGGCAAGTAGGGGGATTGACTTCGGATGCTCGAGGGTTTGCGTACCAACAGGAAGGGCATACATTCTATGTACTCACACTCATCACAGGCAACCGGACATTTGTTTTTGACCTGACTACTCAGCAATGGCATGAGAGATCTAGCCGAGATCGAGCAATCAATAAAGAAAACTTTTGGGAAATATTATATACCACCTTTGCGTTCTCTAAAGTTCTAGCGGGGGGTCTAAAGAACGCACGTATTTTGCAGTTAGATTTAGACCGATATATTGAATGGGATGGGAGACCTATTGTCAGACTGCAAAGAGGCCCTATTACCTTTCAAAACCTCTCTCAAGTATTTCACGATAGGTTCACTATAGACATGGAGACTGGAATAGGTCGCCAAGCAGGTGAGCCATATTTATCCGGTGTGCAGACAGGTGAGGCAGTCAATCCAGAATTAATGATGCGCCACTCAGATGATGGGGGGCATACTTGGTCAAGTCAACGCAAAACTACTGTTGGTCGAGTAGGGCAATACCTAGCTAGAGTGATATTTCGTAGGCTCGGAAGATCAAGGGAACGTGTGTACGAGATCTCAATGTCAGCCCCTGTCAAATGGCATATTTTAGGGGCAAGACTTAGCTTAAAAGCAGGAGCTCAGCCATGAGTAACATAGGCCCGGCTCCCATTATGAATCCCCTATCTAATGGTAGAATTTGGTCTCAATGGTTCTCCACATTGGGGGATAGCCTCAAAGGTAGATGGGGGCAACAAAAGAGACAGTTAGAAAAACTAAATATTGACCCACAACCCACCACAGAATACCTAAATTATAAAGGTACTGAAATAAGTTTTCTCTTTGTATGGGAATCTGGAGTTACGTTCAACGGGAGTGAGATATTACTCAACGACACCCCAGCGACAGCAGACCTCTCCATGAGGTCCGGAATCCTACAAGTGTGGGACGGCTCAACCCTAGTTGGTGGAGCGTACTGCAACGAACGAACTATAGAATTACCAAACTTGAGCTCGAGTGGTCGGACTATTGTGCAGGGTTCAATTATGACTAAGATAACCGATCCAAGGAGGATTGTATGATAGATTGGCTTATGGATCCCACCGGAATGGGCGCATATCGAAAAGGATTAGCTGCTAACGAGGCAGCAAAAAGAGAAGAATTAGAAGCCGCTCGAGGGAGGGCTGCGGGTCTTGGAAAAGAGTTTACCGACACTGGCGAGTTTGTTGCCAACACGTATGCCCCCTACGCAAATCTTGCATCATTGGGGGCGGGTCAAATGATGCAAGACTATTCAGTCACCCCAAATGCTTATCAATTCCAAGGACAAGTTTCAGACTATTTAGACCCTTCTATTGCGTATCAACAAGATCAGGCACGCAGGCAACTTGAGTCCTCAGCAGCGGCTAGAGGTAGTTTAATGAGTGGGGCAGCCGCTAAAGCTATTGCGGATCGTGCACAACAAATCGGAGCCCAAGGCTACGGAAATGCGTATGCAGCGATGGAGCGGGATAGAAGTTACGGAGCAAATCAAGCTCAACAAAACTATTTAAACCAAGTAGCACAAGGGCAACAACAGTATAACCAAGCGCAGAACGTGTCACAATTAGGTCTACAAGGATTAGCGGGACAAGGTGGAGCCCTTGAGCGGGGTGTAAGTAGTTCTGTAAATACTAGGCTCCCAACCTATACCCAACAGATTGACCCCTCCGCAGGAATGGGAGATCTTGCAGTAGGTAAAATGCGTGGCGGGTTCACGCAAGGGATCTTAGATGGGGTCTCGGGCGCAGCAGCTCCTGGATTAAGAGACCTATTTGGAATGAAAATGAATGGTTTTGTTCCAGGGAAGGATAAATAATGCCACCACTATCACAACTTATGCAGATGGGTCCCGGAAACATATTTGGGGGACTAGGTAAGAATCTCGGAGCAGGGATTGGCGGGGGAATCACTAAACAGATTCGTCGTCCTCTATTCAATAAACTTATAGATAAGTTTCGCACAGGGAATGAAGACAAAGCTAAATTAAGCACTCTTGCTCAAATGGGGCTAACAGCGGCTCCTATGCAAGGTTCGGAACAATACCCAATCTTTGAGCAGATGTTTGAAGCTAATCAGAACTTATTAAACCAACGAGCAGATAGATCGCAAGAACTTTGGGAGACTGATCCTACGGCAGCTCGGGAGTATTTGTTAGGGGAGCAGGCGATGAAGTTCGGGGGAACAGGCGGTAAAGGGCCAAAAGACCCTGGCTTATCTCTAGAGCAGAAGAATGCGATTAGTAACCTAACGACAGCTTATAACCAATACCTAGCAGCACAAAACGCACTTTTTGCGGACCCCACTAATCTGGAGAAGGATGCGGCTAGGCTACAAGCCAAGCAAGCGATGAATATAGCTAAAGGCGAAGCGGTGGGAGTGGGTGTAGATGCGAACAAAGTGATTGACACTGCCTCCCAATCAGAGACTTTCGGTGGAAAGTTGGCCGAGCAGAGAAATATAATAGCTAATGAACGAGGCAAAAATTCAAATCTTATAAATGAGGTGCTCACTAAACTCCAAGGCACTGTGGATAAAGTATTAGGGGGAGCGACTGTCAACAAATGGATAACCAATTCATCTTTGGTGAAAGATTCCGCAGATCAAATTCAGCATTATATTGATAACTTTAACCAATATAAATCCCAACCAAATGCGTTGTTTGGGGCAGTAAAGGCTTTGGGTCGAGCTATTGAACCGGGGCTTCAAGTAACCTCGGATGAGGTTAAGGGATTCTTAGGAGCCAATGCGGTCTCTAGTTTCATTGGGGGTGTTCAGGATCTTGGGGAAGGATTCAAAACTCTTTTCGGGCCGAAAGGAAAAGGTGGTTTGTTGAGGGAGGCCCAAGAAGCGGCAGCTACTGACCAACCTAAACAAATGTGGCAGATCCTAGTTCAAGCATCCAACATTATCTCAATGTCTCAGAATAACTATAACACATTTCTAACTGAGGCTAAAAAGAACGCAAAGAACATCGGAGGTGCGGATACAGCAGCTCGTACAAAATATTTGCCACAGGATGACAAAGATCTTATTACGACTGCGATGGCTGAATATATAGACGATAAAGTACCTAAAACTGTTATGAGTTCGCAAATGACCCCACTCCTAGTAGGAACTCCAATGCCTACAGATGGGGGCATTGCTGCTGACTTGATGGGCAAAGCTAAGACTCTGATTGCACAAGCGGAGGCGTTCTTAGAGACAGACAAGGGGTCTGACCCAGATCGGGAAAAACTAAGAGTCCAAATAGAAAAGACTAGGGAAGCCACCAAAAAAGAAGATGCGAAAGCTATTGAACAAGAGGTTGGTTTCTTAGGGCAGATTATTAATGCACTACTAGGTTTGGAGACTGACGAGAACGGCAACAGCACACTTAAAGTTGAAAACCTTAATGTGGCGGGAGTCCCTCTTGGGGTTCAAAAAGTTCGTGTTAGCGATGAAGAGGCACAGAGCCTATTAGACAGTGGGGAGTGGTAAGAATGATATTTAAAGACCTACCTGAACAACAAAAAAAGGCCCTTATAAAACAAGGATACTACGGACCCAATGGTACGTATAAGCAGACAGATAATGTCCCTCTTTGGGTGCTTGAGGAAGCAAACAGAGATTCTAGGGACCTTGGGGATGGGTTTTCTAAACTAGACTCTATTGCCCTGCGAACAGATAGGGATGCTCCGGAGGTGCGCCCCGCACCCCTAGGTCGTCGAGGGGGTCCAGATCTACTTCCTTATGAACCAGCTATTTCCGATGAGTACCAGCCCTCAGAAGCAGAGATGAGTGAGTATCGCCAAAAGATAGATAGACCGGGAGGGTTTGTGCTTCCGCAATTAGCGTTGTCTCCCGAGCAGAGAGAAGAAGCAGCCCGCAAAGGAAAAGCTAAGGCTTTTAAACATAGTGAACTATCTAAATTACTAAAAGACGAGGGAGGTATTTTTCAATATGAATTTTACGATCCTAGGCGTAAGGACACGCTCACTATCTCTCGAAAAGATAAACTAACTCCACAAGATCTTGAGTTTATTAAGCAAACTTACGCTGAGTTAAACCAAAGAGAGGGTGCTGATCCACTAACACACAAGTTTACAATGGTAGACGATCCCTTAGCTGTATTCAAGTATGTGATGGATAATAAACTTATTGATAATCCCGAGAACCTCCCGATGGAGGCGTTTATTGATAAATATAAGGCAAACCCTACAGGTTTTAGAGAAATCGCAATGGGAGAGGAGCCTTCCTTTGGAGGCAGATTCGGGGATACTGCATCTAGACCTGGGAGACAAGTAATGTCTTTACAGGAAACCTTATCTCCAGATCTACCTGCTATGTTAGGGGGTCTTCCTGAAGATGCTACTGACGATGAAAAACTTGCCGCATCTGTGGAAGGTGCGAGATTGCAATCTGATTCAGACTCTTTTCTCGGCAAAGTAGGTGGGGATATGTTACGTAGCCCGACCCTACCTCTATCTCTTGCAGCCTCCTTAGCTCCATTTCCTGTCCCGGGTGGATTCAAGACTAAGTTACTTAAAGAAGGGCTTATCGGAGGAGCAGAGGGACTCGCTGAGACTGCTTCAAGTAAGCAACAATTTCTTGCTGACCCAGATGCCACAGACTACGGCCTTAATACATTAATGGGAGCCGGAGCTGGTGCGGGGTTTGTGGGAGCGGGTGAAGGTTTCAAAAAAAGCGCAGGCAAGATTAAAGATAAGTTCTTTTCGGGAACTGGCGATAAGATCCGGAATGAGGCTTACGATCTATGGAAAGACATAGTACAACAGAATGTCCCAAAGCCCCTACAAGTAGGTCCACTTAATCCCAACACTCCTGCGGCTAAGAAGATACTCGGAGGTAAACGTGGGGACGAGTACGAAAAGGGAGCATTATCTTGGTACAAGGATAGGCTTGGCATTAAAAATGAGGACGATTTATACCCGGGACTTGGACTTGCTAATCGAAACTCAGCAGCCGCCACAGATCTACGGGCGCTCGCCACTCGTAGTCCGAAGCTATATCGTCAATGGGAAAATACTTATCAGAAGTTAATCAAAGGGATTGACAAGCAGATTAATTACTCAAAAGCCCCCACCCTAGAGGGTGCAGGCGATTTGATGGTAGAATCAGCAAAAAAAGCTAAGGACAAGTTTTTCTCTAAGCGCCAAAATACTTACAAGAATATCTTACAGAGCGACAAAGGCTTAGAGATTGACAAGGCCATGGATGACGATGCTGTAAAATCTTTTAAAGGGGAATTAGAGAAGTTAGTAGAGGATCTTCAAAGTCAAAAGAACAAAGCCTCTCGCATGGAAGACACTGTGGAGGAGGTTCCTACTCTAGTTCCAAGCAACACTATCGTTGACCCTTCCGGGCAACCCGCTATGGTTACTGGAACTAAACAACAAGTAACGGGTCAAAAACCTGTTTTATTTGACAACCCCAAAGTTGCCCCCAAAGTTAATGCAGCCATTGATGCACAAATTGAAAGAGCTAAGGGTTTAATAGTGTCGATAGACTCTCGTCTAAATGGCTCGTTGCCCGCAGGCACTAAGAATAAGGATGGAAACACTCTTGCGTTTGAAATAAACAAAGTGCGCTCAAGCCTGCAAAACGATGCGGTGATGGGGAACCCTCTAGAGAAAAATCCGATTGAAGATAAAGTAATTTCAGACTTGAGGGATATGACTCGTGACTTTATCATGGATGCTACTAAAAAAGCAGATCCATCAACTTACGAAACACTAAAGAAAACCAATGAAGAAATCACTAACTTCTTAAAAACCATGGCCTCCCTTAAAGATGACTTAGACCCAACTAGCTTAAAAGATGCGAAGGCGGTGGCCAAGGCAGTTATGGGTAACAGTAAAAAGTTGAGAGCTCTTAAAGAGATTTTTGTGGGCTATGATAACTCAGACGAAGGCACATTTAAGAAAATAAGAGATGCTTGGATGAAGCATAAGCTGATTAGAACACAAGCTACTACAGGGGAGGTTAAAGACAAGTTGCTAGGTACTTTAGATGACAACAAAGAACTCATCAAGGACTTGTACAACAACGTCTCGTTTGAAGAGTTAAAAATGTACATTAAAGGGCTAACTTCTATTGGAGACCCTCAGTTAATCGGATTAAGTGGGCAGTTGAAAGACGTGAAAGATGCTGTAGGTTTACCGGCTAGTCCCAAAGAGGCAGTCACTCTAATGAAGGCACTTTTATTAAAAAACCAAAAAGAGGTAGATCCTCAAGATACTAAACGACTAGCAGATATTTTAACAAGTCAAGAAAGTGCGCTCACAAGCGAACTTGGCGAGGGCTACGCCAAGCCGACAAGTCTCACTTACAAAACACTATCGAACCTAAATAACTTGGGAGGCCCGCCCCGTGGTAAAATTAGTAAAGGTCGAGCAGTGACAGATGTCTCTGATGATGAATCTAGACAAGTTAGAAAACGCAAGAAAGATATATGGGAAGTAATAAGTAAATGACTGCATTATTTTATAGCTCACCGAGAGCCCGATTTTTTGACTCAAACGCCAACCCACTTTCATCAGGGAGTGTGGAGTTCTATTTTGCCGGCACTACTACCCCTAAAGAAATATACACCGACAACACAACTGACAACCCTGCCCAAAACCCACAACCCTTAGATATTGAGGGCTATGTTCGAGACGGGGGTGTTTGGCTTGGTAATGGGCTATACGATGTTGTGCTTAAAGATGTAAATGGAGTCCTAATTTGGACTATGCCCAATGTTGAGGGAGCCCCAAGCGGACCCACTGGAAATATTGGGGGGACTGTTTTCTTAGGAACAATAGATGATTTGGTCAATTTGGATACATCTCTGTATGCAGCAGCTTATGTTTTTGGCTACTATAGCCACAATGATGGAGGGCAAGGGTGGTTTGTCTTTGACGAAACCTCCTCAGAGAGCCCGGACGGGGGAGCGATCATTGCCCCTCTCGGACTACCCGCCCAAGGTAGATGGAACCGAGTCTTTGAAGACGATAAGTTAGCTTGCACTCAGTGGGGTGCTTGTCCTAGCGCACCAGGTTCTGTTAATGCCAACTTAGTTGCTTGGACAAATTATGCAGACGGAGTGGGTAAGCGAAGTAGAATGTGGATTCCTGAGGGAAACTATGTTGTGACTCCGGGGTCGGTAGTTGTAAACCAAGATATAACAGTAGATGCTGGAGTTACATTTGAGACAAATGGCCCAGGTGCGTATTTTATTACAATCAACGGGACATTTAACATTTTAGGTGAAGCTGTCTTGGAGAATCCCGCAGGGATTGGGTCAGCATTATACGACTTTAAAACACAGACATACCCTGTATCTAATGGAGAGGTCTCCCCTAGTTGGTACACAACTGAGGCTCTCTGCATGGAGTGGGCAGGGTCTACTCCCATTATTATAAAAACCCCTTTGTTGGTGAGCTTATCAGCTCCCTCTTCTCCGGTGCATCTTAGGTTTCGGGATGCAGGGTCTATAGATGTTCGAAGTAATACTTTGTCCATCGCTCGAGTGGAGATTTCAAACCCACTCGCACAAGTTTTCACACACCCTGCAGGTTTACCTCAAACGCCTATTTCAATACAAGCAGGCAACACTGTCTATACACGGAGTTTTGGGGGTTGGCAAGAGTTTACAGAATCCTCACTATCCGGAGTCATAGTTCAAGTCAACGATAATCTAGTGGTAAACACTTCGTCAAATATTTCAGGTCTCGGCTCAATCTACAGCCAAGGCGGGTATATCCAAATACCTGCCACATTTGCAGTGACATTTCCTTCAGTAGTAGGACCGCAGACTGTGAGATGTGTTGGGGATGGGGATGTTACATTCTCGGACAATAACTACTCTCGTTCTAGATTTGTTATCACCAATCAAGCAGATTTCAACGGGTTCGTCAATTCGGCTGCAAAGTCGGGTGTAGTGGATGCCGAGAACCTGAATACTTCTTTGGCTTTAGATCTAACAGGAGTCTCTCCCGTAACAATTAAGAATCTATACCTATCCGGTGGAGTGACCGGTAATGGAGACATTGAATTTATAAACTGCAATATAGGAGGGACGTTCTCGGTAGCGGCTGCAAGTATTGCCGCAAGAGGTTGTCAGATCCAAAGTGTATTGACTGCCCTAGAAGTGACATTAACTAATTGTCAAATACAGGCAAATGTTTCCTCTGAGAAACTTGTAGTAAAGGGCTGCACTATTGAGGAAAATGTAGAACTGGTCCCCACTGCTTCGTTAGGTTTATGGTATTTTGACATTACCAATAACCAATTCTTTGGGGGGTATATTAAGCCAAACGGCACTAGCCTTGCCACTAAAGGTTATATTTTAAATAATGACTTTCAGTTCCCTGCAACTCAGAGCCCTAGTACCTTTCTGTACATCCCCATTGACGATACAAACTTTAATTTGACCGGGGAAATATACGTCAAGGAGAGCAGCACTCCAACAGAGTACCCAATCGCATACAATATCCGAGTAGCGGATAACACCCCTGCGGCAGAGACTCAGAATTTTCCCGAACCTGTGGTGGGTACTAGACTACTACAAACAGTAATTAAAGGACATTGGCGATCCCCTGCTCAGTTGGGGGGAGCTATAATTGTCAATTCGGAGACAATGTTACTGCCGTACATTGCTGACGATCTTTGGTATAATTGTTGTCTAGCAACCCAAGGAGTGCTAGACACTGGAGTAACAAGTGGCGAGCTTCGAGTAGCTTCTAAAGTAACCCTCCGCTCCACTCCCGGATCGGGTTTTGAAGTAGACGTGGAATGTGACACACTCCAACCCACTAACCTTGAGAGCTATAGCTATATTTTAGACCTCTACCCTCAAAGGAACTTATAATGGCATTTCAGCTAACCCCTAACCCTAAATTTCAAGCCTTTGACAACAACGGCAACCCCTTAACTGGGGGTAAAGTTTACTCCTATTTAGCCGGGTCAAATACTCCCGTGGACACCTATACGGATGCAAGTGGGCAGACAGCTAACTCAAACCCAATCATCTTAGACTCTAGGGGTGAGGCAAACCTTTGGTTATCTCAGAATTTGGTATATAAACTTGTGCTGACGGACTCTGCGGATGTAGAGATATGGTCCGTAGATAATATCTCAGTGGCATCGGGGGCGGGTGGTGGTCCCGGAGCCGATGAGTTTGTTAAAATATCGGGGACTGATTTAGCCTCTCAGTATTTAAGTGAGAAGCTAGTAGCAGGCGCTAATATCTCACTTAACGTGTTAAACTCAGGAGCGGTAGAAAAACTTGAAATATCTGCGGCAGATGCTAATATTCAGTGGGGAGATATTACTGGTACACTTAGTAACCAAACTGATTTACAAACAGAACTAGATACATTATCTGGAGATATTGCTACTAACACATCTGACATAGCTACTAATACTAGCAACATAGCTACTAATACTAGCAACATAGCTACTAATACTAGCAACATAGCTACTAATACTAGCAACATAGCTACTAATAC
>ERZ651770.461-NODE-461-length-19904-cov-4.392293_pt1 | contig 19904 bp, 36 predicted proteins | sample MGYA00514756_ERZ651770 | MGnify/ENA metagenome assembly ERZ651770
TAAGCAGGATGAGTATGAGGATATGATTGTTGACCTTATGCCTGTGATCAAAGCAATTAAGGATGGCATTGCGACTGGAGACTATTCCACGGCTAACGAAGAATGGATGTCTCTGAGCGATACAGAGAAACAATTAGTATGGAAAGCACCCTCGAAAGGTGGAAAGTTTACCACCAAGGAAAGGGAAATAATGAAAACATCTGAATTTAGAGAAGCACAATAGGAGAAAGACCATGACAGTAGGTATTAGTATTAGAATTAATGTTGAAAAGATAGATAAGGCAAGGTTGTATAAAGGAGCTAAAGGTACTTATTTAGACCTGACAACTTTTGTCGATCTTGATAACAAAGATCAATATGACAACAACGGCTTTATTAAGCAAAGCACTTCTAAGGAAGAACGTGACGCAGGTGTTAAGACAGAGATACTTGGCAATGTAAAAGTATTTTCTAACGATGCTCAAGGCGCGACTGGCAACACTGCCAAGGTGAAAGAGGTAATGCAGAAAGCTGATCTACTTGAAGACGATATTCCGTTTTAGTTAAAAAACCCCCTCCGAAGAGGGGGCAAACCATAGGAGCGTGAGTGGGGAAACTCACAGATCGATTTTAACACGATAAAAGGAATGTCAGCATGATTGATACAGCAAAGTGCCTAAAGATGGCACAAATTCACCTAGATGTATCTAGTGTTGAGTTAGCTAAGATGACGGACAGTACACCGCAGCAAGTAGTACGGTGGAGAGCGCAAGCTAACATGAAGATACATACCATAGACAAGATATGTAAGGCGATGAATATATCGATTTATGATTTCTTGTTATACCAGAAAATAGAAACCCCCAATTAAGGGGGTTCTCAGATTTAACTCTTAAGCTTCAGCTGCTAGTTTAGCAAAATAACTCATAGTGTCATCATTGTCCGAATCCGCTCTTGCGATTGGATCTGCTGCAGTTGCAACAGGATCAGACATTGCAGGTGCATCATTAAATGGAGCATCATCTTCGACTGCTGCCATCTTTACTTCCTCACCTAACACACGTGTCAACTTAAGATTAAGTTCACTGTAAGATTTAAATGATGTTGGATCAGTAAACTCACTTAGTGCATACTGCTTGTTATAGATACCTTCTAACACAGAATCATCTGCATTCAAGGCTTCAGCAGGAGCAAATTCAGATCTGTCATAGTTCCTGTAACCAGCAACATTAGCGATCTTCATTTTAAAGTTAGCACCTTTCCACATATCAAATGGGTTAACTGGTGATTCATCTTGAAACTTAGGTTGCATGCTATCCATAATCTTCTCAAAGATCTTAGCACCGTAAGTATATAGAAATACTTTACCTTCGTTCTCAGGATTCTCAGGATCCGAAACCACATAGATGTTTGACACATAGTGTAATCTACGCTTACGCTTACGTGCTAAATCTTTGTCAGCTTCAATACCTGTATTCCAAAGTTTAGAATTCATCTCAGATACTGGATCGTCCTTCTGAATAGTAGTAAGTGATTTCTCAACATACCATTGTCCAGTCGGTCCTTGGAAGAAGTGATCCCAGTATTTTGCCCAAGGTAAGTCATCACCTTCGACTGTAGGTAAGAAACGAATAACAGCATAACCGTTACCTGCTTTATCTACTGATGGTTTCCACATACGGTCGTCGCCATATGATTTCTTTTCTGTGGTGCCAGTTCCGGCCGCACCAACTAATGCGCTCATGTCATTAGCTTTCGCCTTTAAGTCTGCAAAACTCATTGTACATCTCCTTTAATTATTAGTATAAATTTGTATCATTGTATATTATAACATACTTTTTGCAAAAGTACATACTTATTTAAAGATATCAACAATAATATTTTTAAACTTATTGTCATCAAACTTTAAGAAAGATTGATACTTTGATATCTTTGTAAACAAATCCGGCCACAAGATAGTCTCTGTGATCTGATTGTTTGCCCTATCAATAAACCCAGTCAAGCGGTTTATTATACACACAGTCTCTAATGAAACTGTGCCTTCGAGATGAAGCTGGACTATTCTTGGATATGTATCTTCTATCTCCAAGAGGTCATCAAACTTTACATCTGAAATCTCTTCTAGTTCATTCCTAAACATATAAGACATACTATCTATAACTTTTAGGAACTTGGTATAAGTCTCTTCGTCTCTGATCATATCACCACTATACTTATTACCTGCTACTTGATGTGCAGCAAAGTACATAATAATATCATCTTTACTCTTAAACCTTTTACCAATCTTTGTTAACTGAAACTTGTCTGGCCTTTTCCAATACGTCTTTTCAGTTACGTTAGTTTTAAAATTATACTTAAAGCAATCGTAAGATCCATTGAAGTGGAGGTTAATTGCGTTATGTAATGTGAAAGCCTCATATCCAGTCATTCTCATATAGGCAACATTGCTGTATGTCCACCTTGCAGTAGGTTAAGTTCCTTTGCTTCATACTCAATATGTTCCACTATTTCCTTTGAGATCAGTTTTTTACTGTCCCTAAGATCGATCTCGTTGTCCTCACATACTGTTATAACCGAATCCATGTATGAACAGCCTCTGTGAGTACGTACATATGTTTCAACTAAACCTGAGAATGCTTTCTTATTTAGATCCTCACTCATTTTTGAATCCCGTTCTTGTCATATGCTGGAGTAAGAGTTGCCCAAAATACTGGCTTCTCTTCGTTCTCACCATAGAAATCAAGTGACCATACACCTTCTCTTAAATATGTTTGGCAATGGTTTTTGTATACTCTTGCCGATTCATACTTGGCAATTGCACCTCGTTCATTGGTTTGGATACCACGTCTTAATGCTGCCATTTTTTCTGTGGTTGCTTTGATATATCTCTTCACGTTAACTAGAGATAAGCCATGGTCATCATCTAATGCTACAACATTAGGTGCTATACTTTTATATGATGCAGGCTTTTTAGCTGCTCTAGCCTTCGCTAGGTTAGCTGCTGCCGCAGCTCTTTGCTCTTCACTCATCTTACGTTTTGCCATAATGTAAATCCTATTTAGTGTGTGTTAGATATATTATAACATAGATAGTGTGTAAAGTACATACTATCCTTTATAAATTTTTTGTATGTGTGTTTCAAATGCCTCTACCTTCTCAACACGATTTGGCCATTTAATATATTCCTTCTCAGGATTAGCCTTTAAGTTATTGAGTAATGGTCCGATAGCATTATATAGTTTGTCTAGTTTGTCTTGTGTTGTTGATGCCTCTGCTGCCGAAGCTGTTGCTGTTTGTGCAACATCTAATTCATTTTCATCTACAAGAGTAAAACCGAAATCGAAATCTGCCATGTTATCCCTTTAATAATTTGATACCCTTAGTCCAGTTCGTTGCTGCATCTTCTACATAGCCTAAAGCTTTATAAGGAAAATCTTCTCGCATGATTCTGTTACCATCAGGATCTTTAAATGTGATTGAAAAGAACGAATGTTCACCATCCATTCCTGTTACTACTTGATAAATCTTTGCAACACTGCCGTCATCTTTATAGTGTTCGCTCATTAGTTTTGTGTTATTATATTCCATCATGTCTCCAATAATTTAAAGGTGGGGGACCTAATAAGGAAAGTCCCCCGATTACTTAGTTATACCATACCACTAAGTTAGAACGATAGCTTCGCCTCAAGCTTAGTTGTAGCATCAGCGCTATCAACTTGTGACCACGATGCAGTCCATATACCACGAGTTAACTCTACAGTTTTCGTAGTTACAGGAGTTGCTGCGTCAGTCTTATTCCAAGTACCTTTAAGAGTACCTAGAGTACCAAGAGCACGTGAGACAGATACTTCATTGTCATTCGTTGCTCCAGCGTTTCTATCCATAACTGCTTCAAGACCTAATCCAGCAACAGTTGTACCAACCGTAATTTCTGAATTGTGTCCTGCTGTGACTTTGTTGTGTACCACTTTAGCGGTTACACCAGCAGATGTAATTGATGCTGTAGTTTCTCTTGTTTCTGCCGCAACATCAGTTACTGCAACTGCGATACCGCCAATAGTTCCACTTGCATCAATAGTAGTGCTTCCACCACTTACTTGGTTAAGTCCGACCGTGTATGCACCAAGAGTAGTTGTTACACCAATCTTCGTGACATCAGGATCATCACCCGACCAGTCACCAATCTTTAGAGTAAGAACACCAGCTGTGCTCTCTACCCACATATCATCTACACTGAAATCTTTATCAAGAACAACGGTTACGCTAGACGCACCTGCAGTTCCCTTCATTGTAGTATGAATGTCTTGAGCGTATGTACCATGTGAATCTAAGGTACCCTCATATAAACCCGAAAGACTAATACCTGCAAACGAAGTTGCGGATACTGCCATTGCCGCCGTCGCGACTAGTAGTTTTTTAAACATATTACTTTCCTTTTTATTTAAACAAAAAAATCCTTTTTTAAGTAGGGATTGAGACTACTGAGAGTTATTTATATAATTTTTATATAATATGCTCTCTTTTTCGTAAGCTTCATTTTCATCAAGCTCACGGTTTTCATGTAATTGTTGAACATGTACCATCTCGTGGCACACAGTTAAGATAGTTTCTTTGAAACTAAGACGTGTATCTATTTCAATATCGTACTCATCATCTTCAGCAGAATCAGTAGTCCAACCTTTAACGTTGTCTTCTGATATATCTTCAACCTCAACAGATACCAAGATCTCTTGGGGTATATTCAATTCCTTCTTACAAAAATCAACTATATCTTCCAGCAACGCCATAGTTACCTCCACTATTTCCTACTCATACCACATGGTTCATGTAAATCTGTTTTCAATTCTTTAATAATCTTTTTTGATTCTTCAGCAGCTTCAGATATATCATATCTTTGATACCACTGTCCCATCATACCCATATGCTGAAGCTTTGACTCCAACAATTCTAACTTTTCTGTCGTAGACATTAAATTATCCTATGTGATATAGCTTTATTTATACAAAAAATTAACTGTAGAACTGTTCATATCCAGCAGTTAAGCATTCTCCGTTTGCTACACAATCACCATAACCAGCAATATAATCTTCATACTGCTTGGCAATAACAGAGTTATCCCTACAAGACTCAGGTAGAGTTTGTGGAATTTCGCATTGTTCATTCGCTACCCAACCGGCTACATAAAATTGATTATGTGATCTTAAGTGTTGCTCTCTTTCTTGTGCATTTGAAACTACCATTATAAATCTCCTTCAATAATATTATAAACATCTTTCCAAGTTCTTGCACGAGCACAAACATATTCATTATCTCTGTTCCATGCATGATCGATAAGGATACTGTTTAAACTAGCATCGTTACCCATTTTAATGTTCGCTGCTTTGTCTTCTATCCACCAGCATTCTGATCCACCCCAATCATTGAGTAAGACTTCATCTTTGTCTTGACCAGTGTTAAGAATAGTAAACCCTTCGAACACGTCTCCGAATACATTGCGCAAGTTCTCTTTACGATACTCTTGTGCAAGTTTGCAATTAGTCTGAGAAGTAATGACATGGAAAATATATCCATGCTCTTCATGCAGCTTGCGGACATATTTAATAGCATCACGAAGTGGTGATAGCTTCTTCATTTCTTCTGATCTGTTGAACAAGTTGACATATCTTGCACCAGTTTTCTGTGCAACTCCAACTGCTTTCGCAACGTTATAGTCATCACTTAATCTATGTAGACCTTCAGTCTTCTCTAACCAACGATAGAAATGAAACTCCCAATCAAGGAGAACTCCATCACAGTCAGTTAGTATAATTTTATCTTTTATTTCACGTAGCATATTTACTCCTTTTTGCTATTGATTCATCATATCTGTCCATGGTATCCCAAGCTTCCTTAGGTAATTCATTATACTTACAGCCCATGGATTTCTGTAAGTCTGGTTTGATAAGCGTATCTTGATCTAGGAAAGGATGGAAGCCATCTTTGTCTAACCATAGTCTGGCTGATCTTAAACGAATACCTTCGAGTGTGTCAATTGTCTTACGCTTTGATTCTTTAATCCACATTATACTTGACTCCAAATAATAAAATTAATAATAACTAATGCAACAATGATAAAATTCTTCATGATGATTTACCTTTCTTTTTAGATGGACCCATTACTGATTGCCCTTTAAAATAACCGCCGCTTTGCTTTTCCAAAGTCTTGGCAGTCTCCTCTGGTGATACAACCCTGAATTTATCAGGATTAGCATCGATAAAGTCTTGCACTTCTTTTGATCTTTTTATACTAGCCATGTGTTAACTCCTTTTTCGTAAACGGCAAATGTTTCTGCATGAGCTTTAGGGCACCATGCTTGTGGTCTTTTAAAACCAGGTTTAGACTTACCTCTAAACTGATATCTAAAAGTTTTTACACCATCTAAGCTATCCCAAAACAATAAAGATTTTTGAACATCTTTAAGGTATTTTATTGGAATGCCTTTGTAAAAAGAAGCTTCGCTCTCAGGTGATTCGTATTTTTCAAGTATTTTCATTATATTCATTTTAATTCCTTTTTTATTTGATATGTATATATTATATCATAGTTTGCGGTGCTTGTGTGGAAAGTTTTCACACAAATAGTGTGTCTATTAAAACCTAGGGCCAAATCTCGCAGCACCAACTTTTTTGTTAGCAGCAACAAGATCTGCTTTAACACTATCTAAAGCTTTTATTAATGCTGAGTTATCATTGCGAAGTTTAAGAACATGAGCCTGAACTCTTGCCCAATCAAAAGCTTGATTATTAGAATCAACTTGTTTCTGAAGACGAGCATTGTCATCTTGAAGTTGATTAACTTGAGCAACAAGACGTGCGTGTCTGTCTTGTATTCTTTGATCTCTTGTACCTTGTTTTAATCTATTTCCTACTTTCATAACCTATCCTTATTTTGTAATATAGTTATATTATATCATAAAAAGCACCGCTTGTGTAAAAACTTATGGTGCCAGGGTGCGGCTATTTTTCGCGCATCTGGACCAGTACTATTTGTACTGTTGTATGACTTGTACGAGTTCCTTATCCCAGTTGTCTCTATGTTCGATAAAAACTTGGGGTTCTGCGTCATCCACAGAGATAATTGTTACCAATTGTGTGATAGGAATACCTGTTCTCTCTTCCCAGGCAATAGCATAAAAGCATTCTTGCATGAAATAAGAGTGGATCCATTCTTTTTTCTTAGTCTTTCTACTTGTCTTATAGTCTATAATAGACGGTTTACCATCGAACTCTGCTACACAGTCAACTCGACCTGCAACTCCTAAGTGATCAGAATACAATGGTAACTCCTGTCCATATACTGTGCCTATTCTTGTGTCTAGTATATTTTTAATTCTCTTGAAGTCATGCAAGATATTAGGCATCAAGTCTTTTGCATAGTCAGGTTTATTGTTCACATAGTCTTCACATACTTGGTGAACTGCTGTACCCCTTCCTGCTGCTTGTCTAGATATTTGATTTGCTACATCATGACCTACACGATCTCTCCATTCCATAATAGCTTTCTTACTTAGGTTACCAAGTAATGTCGTTATGGAAGGATAGTTACCTTTAGGTGTTTGGTATTTTCTACCACCGTCATTTGTAGTTGTTAGGTCATTATAACCTAAATCAATGGGTTCATGTTTAAACATTATCTATCGTAGTCAGTTTGTTTCATTCCGTCTCTTCCTGCCACCTTATTGATCTCACTCATACGATCTTTAAATCCCTGATCAGTTTGTGACCATAAAGATTTAACACCTGAAACTACAGTAGGTTGCTTATTGATTACTTGTTGGCAGTCATGATCTATATAATACTGATCAAGATCTTTGTAAGACATTGTGTCTTCCCACTCTTTACCAGTCTTATTGCTTTTGAAATCATATGTCGGCATTTCTATTCCTTATAACTATACTCTTCCACCATTTATATAACCACATAACTTTCTGTGGATGGTGGTCAGGGTCAGGTAATTCATCTTTAAAATAACTCATGAACTCTAATAATTCTTCGTCGCTCAAAACTCTCCAGCACAATCGATTAACATTTTCATACGATGCTCTATTAGATACGTAAGTATATTTGAACGAGCAGGGTAATCATAATTCTCGTACTTATTTATAGCTGCCTCACGTATACCATCTGGAGTATTCTCGAGATCAATCATTTGAGCATTACGCATAAAGTTACGATAGACATTAGGCTTCATAATAGATTCTAGATCATCACGATTATCCCAGTATTTGTCTATAGCTTTTTTAGTCATAGGTGTTTGTCTTGCCGCTGTCACAAATACATCATCGTGAGAGTTGGCATTAGGAACACCATCACCGCTATCACCTTTAAGTAAGTGTTCAAATAAGTAACGACGAGGATTCTCTTCCTTAATCATTTTATTAAACATAGGTGACCATTGTATGACATGACCATGTGATTGTAATTGAATAAAGTCTTTATCAGCAGATATAATAACTACATCCTCACCAATAAGAGGTATGGACTTGTGTACAGTTAATGCACCTATGATATCATCAGCCTCTGCACTGTCTATCTTAATAACAGCATAAGGGAAATTAGTACGTAGATCATTAAGAGTATCTTCTATTAAGTCGAAGATCATTGGCCAATCATGTTTATCTGTAGAACGATTTGCTTTACGCTGAGCTTTGTACTCAGGGAATACATCCTTACGCCAAGAGTAACTATCACAACAAATGACTATCTTGCCATACTTTGACTCTGGGTATTTGTTACGATACACTCTTAGATTATTAAGAATGATATGTTTAACTAAATTCTCACTAAGCTCTTCACCATGACTAAGCTGTCCCATAATAGAACCGATAGCCAAACCATTAAAATCAACTAAAACCATAATTTATCCTTTTAAATATACTGTGTATATTATAACATGTTTTGTTTAGATTGTACATACTTTTCTGATAAATTTTTTACAGAACCGTATCCAAGCTTGATAGCTATAATACCATTGTAATTCTCAGGGTTCAATAGAACCTCTTCATCGAATTGAATTTTTGCTTCCATATAGTTTGTATCACCACGTGTTTCACATAGACATATGATCTCACGTTTGAAGTTCTCTTTACCTAACTTCTCTATATCTTCTAGTAATCTCTTACTTGATCCCCAATACTCTTGCCAATCAGTTTCTTTTGTGACCTTACGTTTTCTCTTAAACCCCGCCAGCGGCTTGAGCTTTCTTACTGTTTTAAAATACTTTCTTCCTATGTAGTCGTATCCGTTAGAAAGATTGGTAATACGATACACAAACCCATAAAAATCCATAACATCATCAGAAGTAAATAGAACACCGTTATACGTCCAATCGGTCTTCATCGTATTCGTCTGCATCATATCCTCCACGCTTAGCCCATTCTAAATTAGAACCACAAAATGGACAATGTGTTACTTCAATTTCAAACTCAGCTGCTTCATGTTCATAGCCTAAGTCTTCTTTAATGATAACCTCAAACGGTTCACTATTACATTCATGACATATCATAAACTTAATTCTCCCATTTGAACATGTGCCATCATCTTGTCATATGATCCTACATATTTACCATCAATAAAGATCTGTGGAAATGCTCTTGCATTTGGAACAGCTTCTTGAAGTTGTGTCATAGTCCAGTCACCTGACTGCACATTTCTCTCTTCTACATTAATACCTTTTTTCTTTAAGTAGTCTTTTGCTTTTGTACAATACATACAATCGTCCTTAGACCACACTACTGCTATACTCATAAACTTAATCCCTCAAATGATTTATTATCCACGTCATGTGTAACTCCACCGAGTACATAAGACGTTATTTCTGTTTCTTGTGGAGCAACTTGTACTGCTCCGCCACTAATCCACTTCTCTGTCCATGGTAGTGGGTTATGCTGGTGTACCGAAAATGGTACAGGATAGTTTAGAGATCTCATTCTCTTTGCTCCAATCCAACGCACATATTCTTTCAAGAGGTCAGCGTTTAATCCAATCATTGAACCATTACCAAATAGGTAATCACACCATTCCTCTTCTTGTACTAATGCATCTTCAAATAAATTCATTACTTCATTATGTGTTTCTTCTTTAATCTTCACATAATCCTCATCTTCTTTAATCAGTGTACGAATAATATTTAGTGATGCTGCAAGATGCAAGTTCTCATCTCTTGCAATTAACTTAATAATCTTTGCATTACCTTCCATTTGCTTTAACTCAGCGAATGCCCATGAACATGCAAAGCTCACATAAAACCGTATCCCTTCTAATATGTATATACTTATTAAACAGAGATATAACAGCTTTTTATGCTTAGAGCTACCGTGAGAGCCTCTATAATTGATCAGGTTGTCATAATGTTCTGAGATTGCATTACCACACTCGGATATTGCAGGTATCGAAGTGATCTCATCAAAGACTTTTGATGGATTAGGATACACATTTCTGATAACGTGAGTATACGATCTCGAGTGAATAGTCTCAAAGAATGCCCATGTCTCAATGAGTAACTCAAGTTCAGGATTACTTGCAAGTGGCAATAAAGCCAAGTCAGGTGATCTGCCCTGTACTGAGTCTAATAAGATTTGTCTTTTGAGATTGGATGTGAAGATGTGTTGTTCGTTTGTTGTTAACTTATTAAAATCAATCTTGTCTTTTGTGACATCGATTTCATCTGGAGTCCAGTAAAACGATAACATCTTTTCATATAACTTTTGCAATTGTGGATATTTAACAATATCGTATCTTGCTACGTCTACACCTTCGTCAAAGAATAGATCTTTGTCTAGATGATTTTTTGTGTTTATTTTAAATACTGATTTCTTCATATAGTATACCAATTTGGTTTAACCGTTTTCCATGCTGCAATGTGTTGTTTATATTTCATATAATAATTTCTATAGGCAGTGATTGAATCACTATGCTTGACATCGTCAGGCATGGCTTGTGTCGGTTGTGTAAATGGACTATCACCACAATTACGCGGTGGGCTCTTTAATACTTCTTTGAGTTTTACGTATGACATATGATCTTTGCCATAGCGTATAACAAATTCATCATGTAGATGGCACCACATCTCATAGAGGAATGCGTAATTATTTATACTTTGTCGAAGCCACACATTGCTCGGATGATTGACATGTGAAGCTTTATATAGTGTATCTTCCTCATGACGCCAGCGTTTGATCTTTGAACCTATTTTATTCTTGTCATAATATTCTGTACCATCTAATACCCGATGGGCTGTAGACATAAGCTGTGCGTATTCCACAAGCATCTTACTACAATGTTTATCTAAGTGCATCTCCGCACTGGTCTTTGCATTACTATCTAAATAAAATATATTCATTCTTTATCCTCAGTTATATGTATATCTCTCACGCAGTCAGGGAATATAATTGACGGATAGTCTTCCATCCACATAGTTTCTGGATTGTCAAATTTATATTTCTGATAGTCTTCGAATTTGGTGACTCTTGCTGTACCATCACCTAGTGGTTCTTTCATTATACTCATGTGTATATTATATCATATAATACTTAAATGTACATCTATATTGTGAACGATTCTCCACAGCCACATCTTGCTTTTTCTTTAGGGTTAGAGAATTCAAATCCTTCATTCAATCCTTTTGTCTTATGATCTATCTCAGCACCATCAACATATACTTGTGATTTACGATCAATTACAATAGGTATATCTTTTACAATAAACAAGTCATCCATATCTGTTTGCATTATATTGTACTCTAAATGATATGCCATACCAGAACATCCCGTACCTTTGATTAACACACGCAATTGCTTACTCCCTGTAATCAGAGTCTTTAATTTGTCAGCGGCAGCGTCTGTTAAGGTTATCATATGGGTATGTATAAAAAAGAAGATCCGGAGTATTGGGTGATAAGGAACTCCGGAAGAAAACCTCAGTTAGCTTTATGCAGCTAACAAATAATCTGACTGATTGCCGATTAAATTTTCATTTTTAAGTCTTCGTTGACTGACGAGTCTCAAGCGGATCTGCTACCTAATCGATGCCTTGTCTCCCCCATTTAATAATACTACCTGAATATTATTAGGTGGAGGAGGTGGGAATTGAACCCACGTGTTAAGTGCTCCTACTTTTACCTTTACGTCGTTTAACTCACTTCATTATTGAATGAATGTTATGCATCATCATGAGTTAGTAGCTTCCACAATACCGCCGCAGAAATTAAACCTACTAAACCAGCATCACCGAGCTGGGCAACTATACCAATAATTGTACCAATGACGTCACCGCCTAAGAAAGGTACTGATCCACCAAATACGATTTGTAGCATGATTGCTAAACCGATTAGTGACATGGCAATAGCCGTTGCAGCTGAAACGCCGCTTGTGATTTTATCTAACATATATTCTCCTATGTCGTTTTTTAAAAAGTAGTTTAGCCTTGTCTCGAAGGGTTCTCGTCCTTAAACTTTTCATTTAGCTCATTATTTAGTTTAAGGAAAATTGGGAAAAGGGCGTTGGATAACAATCCTATGACCCCGAGGGTAAGAATAAACCCTAATGTAAAGTAATTTAAGAATTCCATAATTATTTATATATAACCTAATCTTGATAACATGGAACTATTATAACATAATTTATATACTTTGTACACTGTAAATGGAACTATTTTGCGCATATAGTTTAAAAAGGTAAAATTATTCTATAATGTGATAGTTTCATAGAATATTTTTCTATAAAACACATGATTCACAATAGTCATCATACTCTTGTTGTGTATCAAAATCTTCTCTTGTATAATCTTGGCTAGACTCATCTTCAGTTGCCATATCATTCGTATTGAAGTAATACAATTGCTTACCGCCATACTTATAGAATGTAACAAGATCCTTCATCATATCACTCATCGGAACTTTGTTATCTTCATACTGAGCTGGATTATAACTGGTGTTAATAGACATACCTTGATCTACATACTTCTGAATAACAGCCATGATCTTTATATAACCATCGGGTCCTTTCTGATCCCATAGTAGATCATACTTGTTTTTCAGGTTGTGTATTTGTGGTACAACTTGTGCCATGACTCCGTCCTTGGATTGCTTGTATGATACAAGTGCACGAGGTGGTTCAATACCATTTGTGGCATTACCTATTTGAGCTGATGTTTCAGCAGGCATAATAGCCATTAATGTTGAATTTCTTATACCGTCCTTTAAAAGCTGCGCCCTGAGCGACTTCCAAGGCATTCTTTCCTTATGTTTGACTAATTCATTGACCTCTGATTTATATGTGTCTATTGGCAAGATACCATGTCCATATTTAGTCTCGAGATTTTTATAGCATGTACCACGCTCTTTTGCTAGGTTTGCACTCGCTTTAATCAAATAATATGACCATGCTTCTGCATATTCATCAACAGTTTCAAGAGCATCAGCATCATACTTTAATCCACGCTTTGCCAAGAAGTATGCAAGGTTAATAATACCTACACCTAATGGTCTTCTATTCATGGTTGATCTTTGAGCTGCAACAATAGGATAGTCTTGGTAATCAAGTAAAGCATCTAGAGAACGTACAGCTAAATCACAATACTTCTCGAAGTCCTTCGGATCATTGATTAATCCCCAATTGATTGCAGATAATGTACATAGACTGATCTCACCTTTGTTTGCATCATCATATGATTCTAATCCATGACTCGGTAGATTAATCTCACAACAAAGATTCGACTGGTGTATCGGGGCCTGCTTCTCGATGAATGCACCATGTGTATTTGCGTGATCTACATTTTGTAAATAGATTCTTCCTGTCTCTTTACGTTCAGTCAAGAACTGAGAGAATACTTCTAAAGCAGGTAAAGACTTCTTACGGATCTTGCGGGTCCTTTCATACTTCTCATATAACTCTTTAAATAAATCTTGATCCTCAAAGAATGCATCATACAATCCAGGGACATCATTGGGAGAGAAGAAAGTAATGTTCCCACCAGTTAATAGTCTCTCATACATAAGCTTATTAAATTGGAATGCATAGTCCATGTTACGTACACGAGTCTCATCCGTACCACGATTATTCTTTAATACAACTAAGTCTTCGAATTCATAATGCCATACCGGTAGATAAACAGTTGCTGCACCACCACGTACTCCACCTTGAGAACATGACTTTACACTTGCTTGGAATAACTTTAAGAATGGTATGAGACCAGTGTGCACAACAGAACCATCACCAATATGTGAACCCACCGCTCTGAGTTTACCAGCATTAATACCTAAGCCAGCTTTCTTTGAAATGTATTTAACGATTGAGGTGGATGTTGCATTGATTGAGTCAAGTGAATCATTAGTCTCGAGTACTACACATGACGAAAACTGTCTTGTAGGTGTTCGTACACCAGCCATAATAGGTGTAGGCAATGAGATATAGAATTGTGATATAGCATCATAGAATTCTCTTACATATTTCATACGTCTACCATTATACTTACCAAATAATGTCATGGCAATCATAATGTATAACACCTGAGGGGTTTCGTATATAGTACCATCACTTCTATTCTGTACCAAATACTTTGATCTCATCTGCTCCATACCAGCATATGTGAAGTCATCATCTCTTGAATGGTCTAATATGTGTTCATTGATATAATCTAATTCAGCATCAGAATACATGTTTAATATATCTGAGTCATAGACTCCAGCTTCAATGTTATGGTCAATGATTTCTTTGAGCGGCCATGGGTCCTTGTCACCATATACAATCTTCTTGAGTTTATAATTGATTAGCCTGGCTGCTACTGTTTGATAGTTAGGTGTAGCTTCTGTAATAAGCTCTGATGAGGATTTGATTAAGAGATCATGAATCGATGTGGATTGCATGGCATCATATAATTGTACATTAGCACGGATCTCAATCTCTGATACCGATACTCCTACTAAATCATTACACGCCCATTCCAGAACACGGTGAATTTTATTAATGTTAAATGGCTCAGTTTCACCACTGCGCTTGGTTACGTAAATAGACGTCATGTCACTCCATTAAATTAATATATTATATCACACTAAGTGTGAAAGTACATACTTATAATATATTGTTTACAGATATAAAAATATTTTCTTGTGTTTTATATATAGGAACACCAGCGAATTGCCCAACTGGTTCTATATCATCTAAATGCACAATTGTCCCTTTCTTACTTTCCATTAAATCATGATTTAGCATGTGCTGACCCTCACGAAGATCTTTGAACTCTTCATTTAAATCGATTGAAGTATTATGACCCAAATCCTCAATCACCTTGAGGATATCTGCTTCTTCCATGCCCGTCTCTTCTTTGAGAAGAAACAACGCAGCAGCGTAAGAAGCTATTCTAGATTTACCGAATGGTACTTTCTCTAAAATTCTTTTTATGTTAAAGACTAATCTTTCGAATATAGTATAAGTTTTCTTTTGAGCTGAGCTTTGATCTTTTACTTTAACTAGTAATTTTCCATTAGCGTCAATAACACCTGCATCAAATGCCTCTGTCTTTTTCCAAGGTGTAGTAAGTAGCTTAACAAATTTATACGTTATGAATAAATCTACAGCACCTTCTTTTAAATATTGGCTCATAACTTCCTTAATACGTCTATAACAGTTGAGTCTAATGGAACCTCAACATAATCGTCTTCTGGTAAATAGTTTAAATATACCAAGAAGGTTTTAATAATACTTTGTAAGACCGGATGTGTCTTCGACATTAATATCTCTGCACATATTGATGGTCCTAGCACATTACCTAAAACGATAATATGGTTTAGTATCAATCGTTCTTTTAAATCATCATCACGATAATACCTATTGACTAACCTATTGATGTATTTAAATCTAGATATGTCTTCTTTAAAGTCTTCATCAGTTGCCCACTTATCTTTCTGATAATGCGAGGCTGCATATAACTCGAAGTTATTCTTAGTCAATTCCATAATATATATTTATTAAGTTTTATTTCATTACTTTCTTTAATTGTGTCCATAAAGACTTTTTAGACTTGCGCCTATCAAGCTCAATGCCCATATCACGGCCTGCTATCTCCATCTCTTCTTTTGTGGATTTTGCTGTTACCCTTTTAGGTTTTGGACTAGCGCTACTGGTAGCCGAAGCGCCAGTCGCTGGTAAGTCCGAGCTTGTTCCGTTAAACTCATCCATTTCTGCTTGAGTCACTGCAACTCCTAAAAGTACTTCGCCATGTGGTCCAAATAAACCTTCAGTTGTAGCTACTGTACCTTCTGGATACATATCTTTTGTTACACCTGCCAAATTTGACATAATTTATCTCCTAATTATTTAAACATATATCTTGGAGCCAGAAGTTTCTAAACTCACCGTCTCCTTTCATCTTCACTTTAACATGATTAGCTCCTAGTGTATCTATAACACCTTCTTGACCATCATTTGTTTTCACAGGATCTTTCACATTAAATAACTTACCAGCCACAAACTTCTCACGAAGATTTGAAGCCTTCTTTAACTTTACATCTTGTCTAAAAGATTTCTCTTCTTTTAAACCCATACCTGAACGAACTGCATTCATCAGTCCTTCAGCATCTCTAAATCTTGGTGGTAGGCCTCTTGTAAATGCAACAAGATCATTATCGGCTGCTGCAGCTCTCATTTTAGAAGCTGACATACCTTCCGCACCATCTGCATCTGGATCACGATCACCAGCGCTTAGTATTTTAATATTTACAAAGTTATAGAAACCGTGCCTACCCTTTACACCATTATATTTGTTGACTAATGTTTCGAATTCTTTTAATCGATCTTGCCCAACAAATAACTCTACATTCTTAAAGCCATCATCATGTGCTATAGTCAGAACATCGAATATTGTTTTTGCTCTCTTATCCATAAGTATATGTCTTGCGTGTTTAGGAAATACCTTACGCATATACTTAATTTTAGTTTTCCAATCGAGAGGATTCTTTTTGTTGTCTTGTGATTGTGTGGCATATACTCTATGTACACCAGATCCTTTAGACATAGATACGTCTAAAAGCTTTTCATGACCAATAGTAGGGGGATTAAACCGACCCCAATTTAAGGTTACAGTTTCAGCTGCAGCCTCCTCAAGATAGTGTTCTTTAAAGCTATGCAATGACATTACTTAATCTTTTGCATTAAATCTGATACTTTAGATTTCTTATCAAATTTAGCAACTGTTTTATCTCCAAAGACAAGTTCATTATCATCAAAGTAGATATCATTTCTTTTTACTTTTGCCTTTGCTGCTGCCTTTGCAAACTTTGGATTTTTCATCATATAATCAATCATAGCAGATTGATCCATATCTTTTACTAACTCTGAATGATGAACTCTTTTTGATCCCGCAACACGAGACTTCATAACTGATTCTAGTGAGGTAAATTCTTTTACTAATTTGTCTATTAATTTCATTTATAACTTCTCCTAGTTACTTAAATTGTTATACGCAGCTTCTATATCTGACTCAAATGAAGCCACCCATTTTAACACTAGCGCATAACCGCCACCGCCATTTTTCTGAACCCATCTTGAATTGAATGTTTTCATTGCCAAGTTTTTTGGCCCAGGTAATATTACTTTTACATTCCAAGGGGCATTCCGATTAAATTCTGGATCTACAGTACTTTTAATAATTGCAACTACTAGTTCTTTACCTAAATCTCCATAAGTAATAAACTGTGTAGCATTTGCTTTTTTATGCACAATGTATTTTGAATCTATGTCATGCATAATAAATCTCCCTTGGCGAATACCTGATTTTTTAGCATTCTTAGGATATATTCCTTCTAATGGAACTGCACCTAAGTCACGCTTAGATATATACGTCTTAGTGACGTTCATCCAATCACGCATATTCACTTTGTCTTTAACTTTACGATCAAACGCTGCAGTCCATTCTGGATTAATGTCAGTACTGGCTTCCAGTATTTTTTTAAGCGTCTTCATCGTGATTCGGACTCCCATCCTTTAATTATGTCTTTACTAAAGTTATTATAGGAAAATTCCATCCTATCTACAATCTTCACTGCACCGTTTGTTAGGTGATCTATAGCAACATAGCCTTCAGCTCCTGTTACTCTAAAACCGTCTTTAGTCTTTACAAATGTATTTATACTATCCATACTGTCCAGGTGCTTTAATAGCATTTTCTTAGCTATTACTAGCTCATTTTGCATATCAAACATACTTATAAGACCATCTTTGTTCTCATCTGAAAAGAATTCTAAGGCTGCCAGTTTTGCTTGTTCCTTCCTATCCTTCCCAGCATCGCTCTTAAGCCTTTCTTTTTCGGTGTCGTAACGTAATGATATCCATGAGATGAGCTCACTAACGTACGCTTTGGAGTCCGTGACTTCATCTTGTGATCTAACCTTCGTATTGCGAAAGGTATTAATAAATAAGTTAATATCTTTATTTGTAGCCACGTCATTAAGCGTAGTGGCAGCGATTTTTTGAAAGAGCTTTCCTGCATTCGAGATGTGTTTCGTAATTTCATCAGTATCCTTTTTAGTTAATGTGGCTAAACCAGATATGTCAGGAAGGTTAGCAGACTTCTGCCATACCGAACGAACTGTCTTAAATGCTCCAATGGATACACCAAATGATGCATTCATTTTCTCAAAGGTTGAGCCTGAGTAATAAGTATGCCACACTACACCGATCTTCGCTCTCATAATCTCTTGCGCTGCTTCTACAGGTACTGCATATACTATAGTATTAGGGTGGAAAGTTACATACTTCACACCATCAATTGTTGCTTTCTTTAAGTCATTTTTAGTGAACATAATATCACCTTGGTAGACTCCTTTCTTTATACCAAGTTTACTTAATTCTTGAAATGCTATTGTAAGTTTCTTTGCTAGATCACCAGAGGTATCAGCCTTCACATCCTTTACTGATTTATACACCTTAGGATTCTTATTGAATATTCCTTTCTTTGCTACAAAGAACTTACCATCAGATGGATCTATACCAGCAAATACTGCAGGTGCACCATCCCATTTAACTGTAACTTGTTTTTGATCATTCGTATGACCAGCTAACATGTCTCTTAAATCTCTTAATGCAAAGATAGCTGACCTTGCTCCTTGTACACCACCGTCAATCACCATGTCCTCAATATGAGTCATGTGAGTATTCTTTGCTTCTGCTATGTGTGTCTTTAAATTCATATTAATTACTTACCTTAACGTATACACTTGCATCTTCTGATTTAGATCCAGCATAATTAATGATCCTTGTTATTAGTCTATTTGCTTTTATTTTAGATGCATTATTAAATGCCTCAAGGATAGCTATAACACCCAGCTTAGAATGTATCCATGATGCATCTTTCTTTGCAACTTCTTCATCAAATGTTTTACGAGTCATCTTTTCAAACTTAGATACTCTATTATAAAAGTCTCTACGTATTTTATTATTTTTCTTTGCTGGATCAGCTATAGCATTTGCCATTTTAACAAGATTAGAGTTTGATTCTATCTTAGGCATTTTAAGCAATTCAAGTGTGTCTTCGATTGGGCCATAACCTATACCTCCACCTCTTGCACCTTTACCTGTGATCTCAATTTTCATTGTACCAAAAGATTTATTAGCAGCTATTTGAAGGTTCATACCTTCTTTAGACGTTATACTGCCTCTCTTTGTACTCCAGAAACTTCCGCGTTTCGCACCTTTAACAAACATCTTATCAACTTTATAGTCATCAGTAGGTACTGGTACTTCTTTGTTATATTCTTTAAAGTTTCCATCACCTTTATCAACTATCTTAAGGGATATGCCCACAATTCTTCTTGCTATATACTCTTCTAACATATATACATTTAAAGCATGAACAGTAAGTACTGGTATATTTTCAGCATTAAGGCTTTTATC
>ERZ651770.471-NODE-471-length-19611-cov-5.325433_pt1 | contig 19611 bp, 18 predicted proteins | sample MGYA00514756_ERZ651770 | MGnify/ENA metagenome assembly ERZ651770
TAAGCCCTATGGTTGCTCTTCCAAATTTAGGAGCTGATTTAGGTGGAGCTGTAAATTCTTATTTTACTGCTGCATTTACACCTGCATACGGTCCAGTTTACGGACCATATTATGCAACATTGTTATCAAACGCTTATACAGCTGTTGGTAACGGTATAGCTGCTATGGGAGTGTTAGGAACTGTAGAAACTGATCAAGCGCCTGACAATGGTGAACCTAATGTAATGCTTGGATATAGAAATTTTGGAAAAGTTAATTACTGGGGATTTGAAAGTGGTTTAAAATTTAGAGCTACAGATAATTTAACATTACATGCAAATTATTCTACTGTTAGTCAAACCGTATTTACAAAAGATGACTTAGGATCATTAACTGAAACAGGGGCATATCACTTAAACCACTCTAAACACAGAGCTAAAGCTGGATTTGCTTATGACAATGGAAGAAAATGGAATGTAGGACTTTCTTATAAGTATGACGGAGGTTTTGAAGCCAGTCAGGGTGCTATATTTTCAGGTACAGTAGAAAGCAGAAATGTTGTTGATGCAAACCTAGGATATGATATAAATGCTAAAACTAAAGTTGGTATGAACGTTGTAAATCTAATGGACGAGGCTTACAGTTTGTTTCCAAACATGCCAATGCTTGGAAGACAAGTTATGTTTTCATTAAAACGTGACTTCTAAATAAATAGTTAATTAAATTAAAAAAAGAGCAATAGAAATATTGCTCTTTTTTTTTGTCTATTTTTAAAATTAAATTTAAAAGATTACAATAACAGGTTTTAATGAAAAACAATAAACATAAATTTGTTGATGTTATAATAATTGGAGCAGGAATTTCAGGAATTGGAGCAGCATGCCATCTAAAAAAAAATTGTCCTAAAAAATCATTTTTAATTTTAGAAGGAAGGAAAAAAAGTGGAGGAACATGGGATTTATTCAAATATCCAGGTATAAGATCAGATTCTGATATGTATACTTTTGCCTACAAATTTAGTCCATGGACACATAAAAATACAATTTCTGATGGAAAAACTATTTTAAAATATCTTAACGATACCAGTTCAAAATTCGATTTAGAAAATAACATAAAATACAATCATTGGATAGATGAAATTAGCTGGAACTCATCCAAAAAAGAATGGACAGTGTTTGGAGTTGATAAAGAAAAAAATAAAAAAATTGAGTACAAATGTAAGTTCTTGATGTCTTGTACTGGTTATTATGATTATGACAACGGATATACTCCAGATTTCAAGGGTCTAGAAAATTTTAAGGGTAAGTTTATTCATCCTCAAAAATGGACCAATGATATTGATTATTTAAATAAGGATGTGATTGTTATTGGAAGTGGTGCTACTGCAATTACTCTAATTCCTTCACTCTCAGAGAAAGCAAAACACGTCACAATGCTTCAAAGATCTCCAACTTATTTGATGAATCTTCCTAGAAAAGACAAATTCACAAATTTTCTTTTTCGTTTAACACCTTCAAAATTTGCTCATTTCATCTCAAGATGGAAATATATAATACGACAAATTTACTTTTATGGAATTTCAAAAGGAAGACCTAAGGATGTAAAAGCTTTTATTAAAAATGAAATAAAAAATAGTCTTTCAAAAGGTTTTGATGTAGAGAAACATTTTAATCCAAAATATGATCCATGGGATGAAAGAGTTTGCGTGGTGGTTGACAATGACCTCTTCGAGTCAATTAATCAGGGTAAATGTACTGTAGTTACTGAAAATATAAAATCTTTTAATAAAAATGGGATTCTATTAGATTCAGGGAAAGAATTAAAAGCAGATCTTGTGATTTCTGCAACTGGACTAAAGTTAAAATTTATGGGTGGAATTAAAATAAAAATTGATAATCAAATAATAGATCCATCTAAATTAGTAAGCTATAAAGGTATGATGTTACAGGATATTCCTAACGCAACTGTTGTTTTTGGATACACAAACGCCTCATGGACGTTAAAAATTGATTTAGTCTGTGAATATTTTTGTAGAATTTTAAACCATATGGATAAAAATGAATTAAAATCATTTGTTCCCAAAATAAATGATGAAAATTTAGAAATAGAGCCTAGTATTGGATTAAATTCTGGGTATGTAAAAAGGGCTCAAAAATTTCTTCCTAAACAAGGGAAAAAATATCCATGGAAATTAAATCAAAACTACATTAAAGATATGTTTTCACTTAAATTTAAAAAAATTGAAGACGAATACATATATTTCAAAAAATAATAGGATATTTATACTAAATATATTTAAAATGAGTAAACCACAATTTATAAATGAATTAAGCATTCCAGCAGTTGCAGCCCCAATGTTTTTAATTTCTGGGCCAGAAATTGTAATAGAATGTTGTAAAAATGGAATTGTTGGTACTTTTCCAGCTCTTAATCAAAGAACTTCGGAGGGCTTTGAAGAGTGGTTAATTGAAATCAAAACTGAACTTGATAAATTTGAAAAAGAAACTGGAAAAAAAGCTGCGCCTTACGGAGTTAATTTAATTGTTCATCATTCAAATCCAAGAGTGCAAGCTGATTTAATGATTTGTGTAAAACATAAAGTTCCTATTATAATCACTTCACTTGGTGCAGTAAGTCAATTAGTTGATGCCGTTCACTCTTATGGTGGCTTGGTATACCATGACGTTATTAAAAAAAGACATGCAGAAAAAGCTGCAGAAGCTGGTGTGGACGGATTAATATTAGTAGCAGCCGGAGCAGGTGGTCATGGAGGAACACTTCATCCAATTCCTTTTATAGCTGAAGTAAAGAAATTTTTCAAAAAAACAATTTTACTATCCGGATGTATCTCAAATGGTAGAGATATAGCATCTGCAAAGCAAATGGGAGCTGATCTAGCCTATATGGGTACTAGATTTATTAATACTAAAGAAAGTAAGGCTGATGATGCTTATAAAGAAATGATAATAAATTCAAAAGCTGGTGATATTGTTTATACAGCAGCTGTCTCTGGAGTTAATGCAAATTTTCTTCGACAAAGTTTAGAATCAATGGGAATTACTGAAGACATGTGGGGCAATTCTAAAAAAGTTGATTTTGGTGATGAATTAGATGCTGCTAAAGCAGAAGCAAAAGCATGGAAAACAATATGGTCTGCGGGTCAGGGAGTAACTACCATTGAAGATGATCCAACAGTTAAAGAACTTGTAGATTCACTTAAAAAAGAATTCATCTCATCTATTAATGAGCAAAAGGATTTATTAGATACTTATAATTAATTTTTATAAAATTTTACAAACCAGTCTAAAGATTTTGGGTTTCTTAATGAATCACTACTAACCACATCATTTGGATTTTTACCCATCAAAATCTTTTTCACAGGTACTTCAACTTTTTTTCCACTTATAGTGTAAGGAATATCAGGAATTTTAAAGATTAAGTCCGGAACATGCCGTGGTGAACATTTTTGTCGAATTACAGATTTTAATTCATCATTATCTATTTCTGAAATAGATTTGACAAAAAGAATTAACTGATTGTTATTACTATCATCTAAATGAATTATTAAACTATCATCAACATAGCTTAAATCTTTAATAGCGCTATATATCTCGGATGTACCTATTCTAACGCCAAATCTATTTAAAGTTGAATCAGAGCGCCCGTGAACAATAATTCCATCATTTAGTGTATGGGTAACCCAATCTCCATGATTCCAAATTTTATTAAATTTTGAAAAATAACTAGTTCTGTATTTTTCATCATTTTTGTCATTCCAAAAAAATACAGGCATTGAAATAAATGGCTTAGTCAAAACCAGTTCACCCATTTCATTTTTAACTTTAGTTCCATGATCATTCCAGACTTCAATAGAAGCACCTAGCATTTTACATTGAATTTCTCCGGGGATAACATCCATTTCTGGATTACCTCCAATAAAAGCAGTACAAACATCAGTTCCTCCACTCAGCGAAACAACATGAGCATTAGGAAAAAGCTTATTTAATCCTATGTTAGTTTCTTTAAATAACGGAGAACCTGTTGAACCTAGAGTTTTTATACAAGATAAATCGTAAGAAATTAACTCTTTTGGAGTATCAGATAATAGGTTTTGAAAAAAAACTGCTCCATGTCCAAAATGATTAATTTTTGCTTTTTTAGCAAATCTCCAAAGTACACCTTTATCAGGATAAACTGGAGAACCATTGTAAATACAGAGAGTAGCCCCAATTAACAAACTACTTAAGGAATAATTCCACATCATCCATCCAGTCGTTGAATACCAAAAATATGTATCGGATTGAATAACATTTTGATGAATAGATAAAGCTTTGTAATGCTCAAGTATCATCCCTCCTGTTCTATGCGTAATTGCTTTAGGTTTTCCAGTGGTACCTGATGAAAATAAAATCCAAATGGGGTGATTAAAATCAACTGGAGTGAAAGTTAAATTTATTTTATTCGTGTTATTAGAAAATATTGATTTCGTATTTAAATCTAAACTACCAGAAATTGATTTTATTGAACTTTTAAGTTTTTCGACTTTAGATTCTAATGAAAATATTTTCCCATTGTACATATACTCAGAATGATAAAATAAAAATTTTGGTTGAATCTGATTAAATCTATCGTAAACAGAATCATAACCAAAATCAGGGGAACAAGATGACCAAATTGCTCCCAGTGAGTTGACTGCTAAAAAAGCCGCTACAACTTCAGCTGTATTTGAACAATATCCTGCTACTCTATCTCCTATTTTTACATTATTTTCAACTAAAATCCTTTGAAACTCTAAAGTTTTCATTTTCAATGATCCCCAGGTAATTTCAATATAACTACCATTTTCATCTTGATATTTTATTGCAGGAGTTTTTAATTTATGATTTTTAAAAACATTCTTAGAGTAACTAATCTTGGAATTCTCAAACCAAAGAGTCTTTATAAAATCATCATTGAATTTATAAATTGTTGTTGGAGGATTGTCAAACTGTATTTTAAAAAACTTAATAATTGAATCCCAAAAATCTGCAATTTCATTAACACTCCAATAATGTAAATCATTATAAGATTTAAAACTTAATTTATTATTTGATTTCAGAAAAGTTTTATACTTCGATAGTACAGTTTTCAAAACTTATTTAAAAGAATTATTGAATTAAAAAGTATAGTGTAATTATAAAAAACAGTCCATGAAGTATTGCTATTTTTAAGTCTCTAGTTTGTTTTAAAAGGAATGAAATAATTATTGCTAGAGAAACTAAAAAATGAAATGCAGCAAAGACAATTAAAAAAGGCTCGTGTAAAATTGTATTTTCAAAATTCAAATAAATATATACTGCAAAGATTCCAATGCTAATGGCGGCAGCTCCATACATTCTAGCAGTAGTTATAAGAGCGTTATTCCCCTTTTTGTATGCAGCCATTAATCTTGGATTTATCATCAAAACTGATCCAACTAATAACTCCAACAACCCTACAACTATTATAAATATTTTCATATTAACTGTTTTTTAAACTAATATAAGTTAATTAAAAAGTAATTAGTATTATTTTACTATTTTTATAGTGTATGGATCAAGAAAGCATAAGTAAATTAGTGCCTGTTTTTGTACTTTTAGTTTTAGGTACTATTGAAGCTGTAGGTGGATTATATTTTCATGATAAAAGATCTAAAAATGATATAACAATTGAATTAGTTTGTTTAACCATTCTACCTACACTGATTCAACCTGGAATTTTAGCTCTTGTATTATTCACTATGGATTCTTGGTTTATTGTTTATGAAGATTATTTTATTAATTCTTATTTTTTATGGCATGTTTTAGCATTCCTAATTCTTGATGATTTAACTCAATATTTATGGCACAGATTTTCTCATGAAAATCCTTTTATGTGGAAATTACATAGACCTCATCATGTTGTTGAAGAGATGGGAGTTTTAGTTACTTACAGAAACGCATTTATGTATTATGCTTTTATGCCAGGTCTTTGGTTTTCAGCTATCCTTATTTTTTTAGGAATGACAGAAGTTTATTTATATTATTTACCCATTAAAATGACAGTTATAATTGCAGCACACAGCGAAACTAAATGGGATAGGTTTTTATACAAATACAAAATTTTACATCCATTAGCTTGGATTGTAGAAAGAACGATATCAACACCTAGTACTCATTATGCTCATCATGGATTAACCTCTGAAGATGAAATATCAAATCCGAATGGAAACTATGGTAACCTACTTTTCTTTTGGGATATTTTATTTGGAACAGCAAAAATCACTAGAAAATATCCAACGAAATTTGGAGCATGGAACAAAATGAAAGAGCCTTGGTATGTTCAATTAATGTTCCCTATTTTGAAATCTAAAGATTCCCGAAGTGAACTTAGTTCTTTAAAAACAAATATGGATTTTGATCCTTCCAAAGATTTTAAGGATTATAGTAGTTAAATTTTAATGAAAGATTTAAAAAACAAAGTTGTAGTTATCACAGGTGCTGGTTCTGGAATTGGTAGATCACTAGCAATTAAAATGCATAATAATGGAGCAAAATTAGCTCTTAACGATTTTAATAAGCAATCTCTTGATGAAACATTAAGTATTATTGGTAATATTGATCAAATTTATAACGAAGTATTTGACGTTTCTAAAAAAGAAGAATTTTATCAATTTTCAAAAAATGTAGTAAGTCATTTTAAAAAGGTAGATGTCGTTATTAATAATGCTGGAATTACAAACGGAAGCATTACAGCAGTTGATACAACTATTGAATCTTACGAAAAAGTTTTAGGAGTAAATTTATGGGGAATGATATATGGAACTCTAGCTTTTATGCCCGAATTAAGAAAACAAAAAGAATCAAGTGTTGTGAATATTTCGAGTATTTGGGGACTCTTAGGATCTCCTTATCAATCTGCTTACAGCACATCAAAATTTGGCATAAGAGGCTTTACTGAAGCCTTAGCAGCTGAAGAATTATGTAACAACACTGGTGTAGCAGTTACAAGTGTTCATCCTGGTGGAGTTAAAACTAATATTGTAAGAAACATAGAAGGACAAAATCTAACTGAATTGCAATTAAAAAAATTAGATACTCATTTTCCAACAACTGCAGACGAAACTGCAGATAAAATTATTTATGCAATTAAAAAAAAGAAGTCTAGAATAGTAATAGGTCCTGACGCTAAATTCATGTACCGTCTGTCAAGATTTTCTCAGAGAATAACTATGAAATTCTTGGTTAATTGGGCTAAAAAAATGATGAAAATTCAATAATGAAAAAACTAATAAAATATCTTTTATTGTTTTTATCAATATTGATATTTTTTTGTTTTTCATTTATCAACTTTTATCCTGAAAAAATTTCTAAAACTTTAATTAATTATAATATTGAACAAAATCAAAATAATTTATCATTAAATAAAAATGAAATTACTGTATTTACTATTGGAACTGGTTCACCAATTAATGCGGAAAGAGTAAATTCGGGAACCGCAATATTTGTAAGAGATAAATTTTTCATTTTTGATGTTGGAGATGGTGTAGTTCAACAAGCTGAAAAAATGAATCTCCCATTAAACGAACTAGATGGAGTATTTATTACTCATTATCACTCTGACCACTATATAGACCTTCCTTATTTAATAAATAGATCCTGGGTATTAGGAAGAAATAAGAATTTAAATATTTATGGCCCTGAGGGTTTAGAAAATATATTAGAAAGCAATAAGTCATTTTTAGAATTGGAAAACAAGCATAGAGTTGATCATCATGGTTCAGAAATAATGAATACAAAGTACGCCTTTGGAATATCAAACGAATTTAAGACAGAAAATAAGCAGGTTATATATGAAAAAAGTGGAATTAAAATTACCGCTTTTAAAGTCAATCACTATCCAGTAGAGCCTTCTGTGGGTTATGCTATTGAATACAATAATAAAAAAATTGTAATTAGTGGAGATACAAAACAAAATGATCTAGTTTTCGAAATGGCTAAAAATGCGGATTTGTTAATTCATGAAGTAATATTAAATTCTCTTTTAGATGAAACTATTAAAGTCTTAGAAAATAAAAATATGCACAGAAATGCCCATATAGTTAAGGACATTCAAGATTATCATACACCCCCTGATGAAATTATAAGATTAGCTAATAAAGTAAATGTTAAAACTCTTGTTTTAAATCATTTAGTTCCATCTCCAGATAATATTATAATTAAAAAATTATATAACAAATACACTAAAAAATTTAAAGGAAATGTATATTTAGCTAATGACGGGGATAAATTTATTATCAAATAAGATGAAAAATAATATAATAATACCAATATTAGTTCTATTGTCAATAATTATTGGGGGATATACAGCTATTAAAAAGATTAACTCGTCAACACAAAACAATGAATTTTCTATTAAAAATGGAAACTGGAAAGTTAATCCAAATATGGATTTAAAGGATAGTTACCAAAGAGCTTATATTTCAAGAATTGGGGTTTTTGCTTTAGATGAGAAAGAAACGCTTTATTTCTTGTCAAGCAAGGACAGTAATGGAAACCCATTAACATCAGACTTTGATTATCAAATTATTGGCACCCCCCCAAAGGGAAGATATTGGAGTTACACACTATACGGAGAAGATTATTTCTTAGTTAAAAATATTGCCAATATTTACACAATAAATAAAGAAAATCTTACTAAAGACAAACCAATACAAGTATCATCATCAAAAAAAGACATTAATTGGTTACCCTCAGGCAATGAAACGAAGTTTCATATTACTCTAAGGGTTTATAATCCAGATGAAAGTGTTTATAAAAACTTAGAATCAATAGACTTACCAATAATTAAAAAAATAGAAAAATGAAAAAGATATTTTTTTACTTAGGGATAATACTGATAATGAGCATTGGTTCATACAATTTAACTATACATTACATTCCAAATATTGTCTATGCTGTTTTTCATTATAAAATTGAAAAAAATCAAAATATAAAGGATAATGAAATAAAACATTTTGATATACCAAGTGACCAATCTAGAAATGTAGTAATGCCAAACCCAGATTTTTTATATTCTACTATTTTTTACGACTTGAGTGAAAAAGATTTAAATATAAATGCAATTATGCCTGACTCTACGTATTGGTCTGTTTCATTCTACAAACCAAATACAATAAACTGGTATGTTAAAAACGATCAAGAGTTTGATACAAATAAATTAGATCTTACATTAACTCTTAATGATTCTAAATCAGAAAATGTGATAAAATCACCTGTAAAGAAAGGATTTATGATCATTAGAATGTTAGTTGAAAAAAAAGATAAAAAGTCTATCGAATCATATAGAACTCTTCAAAAAAATATTACAATAAATTAATTTTTTTTATTAAATTAGTATTTAAATACTAATTTTCATGAAGAAATTAAAATTTATAATTCAAAAATTTATTGTCGGCCTTATGGGGTCTCCAATTAAAATTGACCCGAATATAAAGAACAGGCAAATCAAAACTATAGCTCCACTTCCAAAAGAAGTTTTTTGGGACACTAACGTTAAAATTCATAAAACAAATAGCGGAATTGAATATGTGAAAACACCTGAAAAATGTTTTTCAGATCTTCCTGATTATAATTTTAGTGAAAATTATTGTGATATAAATGGACTTAAAATGCATTATATTGATGCTGGTCCAAGCGATGGAAAAACTCTTTTATTACTTCATGGACAACCGGTTTGGTCCTATTTATACCGAATCATGATACACGAATTAGTTGCAAAAGGATACAGATGTATCGCGCCTGATTTAATGGGAATGGGAAAATCAGATAAACCAATTTCAATTAAGTATCATATTTACGATACTCATTGCGATAATATTTTAACTTTTATTAAAAACTTAAAACTCAAAAAAATCACTCTTTTTTGTCAGGATTGGGGAAGTGCAATAGGTCTTAGAATTGCTGGTGAAAACTCAAATCTTTTCTCTGGTATAATTGCTGCTAATGCTGAACTTCCAAACTTTACTGAAAAATCAAACCCATTATTTATACCAGAGCCAGTAAAAATAAATACTAAAATTAAAAGTTTTAAAAAAGCAATAGCATATCATATATTAAATAATAATGGATTTAATATGGGTATCTTTCAAGTGTGGGTTACTTATTGTATTACGACTCCATTTGTTCATATTAGAGAAATTATGGGACTAAGTTTGTCTAGAGACTTCAAAAAAGATAAAAAAATACTTGACGCCTATGCCGCTCCATTTCCTTCATTTATATACATGGCCGGCCCTAGAACCTTACCTTCAATGACTGCTGGAATTACTGGTCAAACTCTAAAAGCAATTGATGGATTAAAAAAGTTTAAAAAACCTTTCTTATCTTTAATAGGCTTACAAGACAAACTTCTAGGAACACCAAGAATTCAGAACAGATTTATTAAAATGGTTCCAGGAGCTAAAGGACAGGATCACGAACAGTTTAAAGAAGCAAACCATTTTATTCAAGAAGACATTGGAGAAATAATGGCTGATAGAATGCATAAGTTTATTATTAAAAATAAAATATAATGAAGAAAAAAATTTTTAAAATAATTGCAACTGTTTTAATATTGGTTATCGTATTTTTTATTTCGCTACCCACTCTATTAAATAAAGCAGGACTTCATCCTGATTATAACAGTAAAAAATATAGTTTCTCTGATAAAAAAGCGGTCATAATATCTACTAGTCACAGTATTTTAAGTAAACCTGGTGAAACAACTGGAAAATTAACTGGAGTATTTGCGTCCGAACTTACTGTCCCTTATTATGAATTTACAGATTCTGGAATTGAAGTAGATATTGCAAGTATTAAAGGAGGGAAAATCCCGATTGATCCAGAATCGTTTTTTTACGCTGTTAAAACAAACTCAGACACTAGGTATCTTGAAGACCCAATATTAAAAGAAAAAGTAGAAAATTCTATTTTAATTGATGAACTTGAAATGGATAATTACGATATAGTTTTCATTGCTGGTGGTTGGGGCGCTGCATACGATTTAGGTTATTCAGAAACGCTAGGAGAAAAAATAAGTCAAGCTTATTATAACCCAAATTCTGTTATTGGTGGAGTCTGTCATGGTGTTTTAGGCTTTCTTAATGCTAAAGATTCTTTAGGAAACCTAATAATAAAAAATAAAAGAATAACTGGTGTTACTAATAAACAAATCAAAGAATTAGGAATTTTCTTTACACCTCAACATCCAGAGGAAGAGCTGATAAAAGCTGGTGCTATTTTTGAAAGCAAAACAGCTTTTAGAGATGTATTGGCTAATTTAACAATTGTTGATGATGAATCTAAATTTGTGTCTGGACAAAATCAAAATGCCGGACACGAAACTCCTCAAAAAATGATGGAAATTTTAAAAAGTAAATAATGAATTTTAATTTTAGAAACATACTTCCAAAAAGTGCTGATAATAAATTTAAGGGTCACAAGTTAGCATTGTGGGGATTTATTTTATTTCTAGTTCTTATGACGTGGCGATCAATTATTCATATGTTGTTTGAACAGTATGGATTTCATGAAATCGGAAGCTTTGTTACTATTTTAGGGGAACCTGACCCTATGCCATTAATTTATAGATTTTTTTCTTTGTGGGGTTTTGCTCAACTGATTTTTTGTTTGGTTTGCTGGCTAGTAATTTTTAGATACAAATCATTAATTCCATTAATGTATATGATTTGGCTGTTTGAGTGGGGGTTTAGAACTTTTGGTTATCCTTTAATTAGAGATCAAATTGCTGTTCAAGAGTTGTATACGAACAACATGACACCTGGTGTGTCATACGCTCCATATGTTACCCTACTTTTGATTATTTTATTTGGACTCTCTATATTAGACAGAAAATAATGAGAAAATTTTTTCTTTTAACAGCAATAGTTGAAATTCTAGCAGGTCTTGCTTTATTTTTTGCTGCTGATAAAATACCCGATTTAATTAATGCTAATCCACTAACCATAGGTTTCGCTAAAATGTATGGGGTAGCTGCATTTTCTATAGGACTTTTTGCGTTGTACTCTTGGAAATTTTTTAATTCAAAAAAACTACACATTCCCTTCTTGACTATTTTTTCAATTTTTAATATTGGAATTGCTTTTGCCGTTATTCAGTCCAACTTAAATTTTGGGTTTGAAAATCCCGCACCTGGGTATTTTCACTTAATCTTAGGATTAATTGGAATTTATTTCATTTTAAAAACAAAGAAATTAAATAATAGCTTTAACAAGAACTTTTTTTACTTTTTTCTGCTTATTATAACAGGAATTCTAGCTTCAAATAATGTTCTCTTTGCATTATCTCGAATTTTTAGTGAGGAATCAATTTTAAGAGTAATAATTTTATTTTTAATTTTTGTTTTTCCAATACTAAACTACCTAAATAAAGTAGCTGAAAATAAATTTAATTCAAAACTAAAAAGAATACTGTTTATCACTTTGATCGGGTCTATTTTAGCTTGGATTATTCAGCTAATTGAAATTAATTTATATCATTTTGAAATTGGTGTTGATTCTCCAATTGGTTTATTTGAGGATGAATTCATTAGAACTATCAAATTCATATTTCCTACACTAATAATAGCTGAGATTATTTGGTTGTATTTAAAAAATAGAGCCAAAGTTTTTTATTCTGGAATTACTTTAATTATTGCTTATTTATTTATATCATTTTATAATTCTTTTGTTTTTACAGACGCTAAACCAGCTATATACCCCGACACAACATTAAAGAACTATGATGAACTACCCAATGTAATTTTAATTGTGGCAGACGACTTAGGTTTTAATGATATATCAGCTAATGGAAATAAATTAATCGAAACTTCAAATATTGACCAAATAGCTAAAAATGGAATCAATTTTACAAGGGCATACGCAACAGCTTCAGTATGTGCGCCCTCTAGAGCTGCATTTTTAACAGGAAACTATCAGCATAGAAATGGCTTTGAATTTTTGCCTGATTTATTTAATTATAGTCCAAGGGTTAGAAAAGCAGATTTTAAAAGATTTGGACATCAAAATAATTTTAAAGAGTGGTATGAAAAGGATATTCCTGTTAACCAAAGAGGATTAGACCCTTATGTTAATACAATAGGTGATTATTTAAAGAAAATGGGATACCAAACATCTGTTATAGGTAAATGGCACATGGGAACACATCCAAAATTTAATCCTGTAAATTATGGATTTGACTATCATTATGGTATTAGTGGCCCAGGATCTCTTTATGCTCCTTTGAATCAAGAAAATATTGTTGAATCAAGACAAACTTGGGATTTTGCAGATTTTATTACTTGGCAAGCGACAAATTATTATGCTTTGGAAAATGGCACAAACAGTAATCCTGAAAATTCAGAGTATCTAACTGATGTTTTTACTAAAAAAGCTGTTAATTACATTAAAGAAAATAAAGACAAACCTTTTTTCCTGCATCTTTCACACATGGCTCCACACGGACCTTTTCAGGCTCAAAAAAAGTATTATGACATGTTTTCACACATCAAAGACCATAACAAAAGAGTTTATTATGCTATGATTAAGAATTTAGACGATAGTATTGGTGAAATAAAAGAAACACTTAAACACGAAGGAATTTTAGATAACACTCTAATTATTTTTATTAGTGACAATGGAGGAGCAACTTACACTAGAGCTACTAACAACTCACCACATTACGGAGGAAAGATGTCAAATTTTGAAGGTGGAACTGTTGTTCCTATGATGATGCAATGGAACAAAAAAATAAAGCCTCAAACAAATTACACTCAGATGGTTAGTTTGCTTGATATTGTACCAACCATTTTAGATGCTGTAGAATCACCTTCTTTAAGTAATAAATACGATGGTGTATCATTACTCCCATTTTTAGATTCTAATATTGATAAACCTCATAATGAGTTGTTTTGGAAAACAGGGTATGTAAAGTCAATTATCTCTGGAAATTTTAAATTACACATTAATGAAAAAGAAAATTTCAAATTTTTAATTAATTTAACAGACGACCCTGGCGAACGAAATAATTTGATTTCAAAGTATCCAGAAAAGGCAGAAGAACTAACTTTAAAATGGAATAATTGGAATAAAGGGTTACAACAACCCAAATGGGATTCAAACGCTGATGTTAAAATTCCAGTAGATAACTCTGAGAATTCTAAAAGATATTATTTCCCATGGTAAAAAAATTATGGAAAAAGATAATTTAATAATAGAATCGGTATCAAACGGACCATTATTTGGACAAACTTTTAATGTTGAGATGTTAAATAGTTTATCCTTAATAAAAATTAAATTTCTTTTGTCAAGAATTCCATTAATTCCATATTCTTTAAAGAACCAACTATTTTCTCTTTCTAAAAAGGAGGTAAATAGCAATGGTTTAATTTTACATGGAGGAGGTCCAATTTACAGTAATGGTACAATTTCGGAAAATGAATGCTGTAATCCCTTGGAATTAGATCCTAAAGATCCAAATTTTATAGAAAAAACCTCTGGAGGCTTGAAGCTAGTTGATAATGATCCAATGGAACAAACTGCAAAATATCCAGAAAAAGTTATTGGAAATTTTACAGCAATGAATAGATTTTTTACTGACATTTCTAGTGAATTTATCGCTAGTTCAATCAATAGAAAATTGATCCCAACAAACTCAAAAGATCAAATAATTCAAGCCTATATTAAAAGTGCTGAAGAATGTGAAAAATTAACAGATAAAATTATACTTGAGCAAACTGCAACCTTTTCTTTTAGATCAAAAAACTGTGGAGATGTAAACGAACCTGCAAAGGATACAATAACAGGAATGATGTTATTTGTTTGGGGTGTTAAGGGACAAGTATTTAATGGAACAGTATTGGGAGGTACAGGAAAATTTAGTGGAATTAGTGGAGAATTCACAAGAGAAAGATTATTAGCGCCTAATTTTTCAGGCGCTGAAACTTTTAGAATTACATTTCCAACAAAATTAAAACCTGATTATTTTCCTAATTAAAGATTATTAAAATCTTCATCAATTTTTTTAGAAATCTCTTTCTTTTTTTTATTGTATCTGTCTACACCTTTTTTAGTCAAATACGGGTAGAAATGACCCATTATTTCATCGAATATCTTGCGATATTTGTTTTTAGAATCATCTAAAACCTCCCATGTTGTGAGGGATGAAGAAACTATAGCCCAATTATTTTTAGCAAATGTTTTGTACTGATCATCAAATGCTTCTTTTTTCATGTAACCATTTTTGATACTAATATTAATGTATTCAATTGAAAATTTTTCATTTAGTTTATTTACATCCTTGAAAACAGATTTAGCGTTTGGAACTAAATTTATAATTTCTAAAATATCTCTAAAAAAAAATCTATAATTAAATAAAAAAACAAGATTATTTCTTAAAATATTATATAAAGACATTTGTTTTAAGGATTCTCTTTGAGTGGCTTCGATTTCAACTAATTTTCTGATCATATAATAAATTATATAATCCATTAAATCTTTTTTTGTTTTAAAGTGATAAGTTAAGTTACCTGGACTAATGTTATTATATTCAGCAATATCTTGAAGTCTAACATTAGCTAATCCTTTTTTATTGAATAATAATATTGATGATTCTACGATTTTTATTCTTGTACTACTCACTATTTAAATTTATAATCTTGTGTAATTAGTATAAAAATACTAAATTTATAAAGAACTGATAATTTATGAATTTTATAAATATTTTTCCTAATCCTTCAAAACTAATTGATATCGAAAATACGAATAAAATTGTATTATTTATTTATTTAAAAATTACAGACGATTCAATAAAAGAAAAGATTAAAAATGATTTTTTAAAGGAAAAAATAAATATCCTACATTGGTTTGATTGTCAATACACAAATATTGGAAAAGAAGACTTTTGGTCGGATGCATTAATCATTGAATTTAAAAACAAAACTGATTTTCAAAAGATTTATGAAAGCAAAATCGGAAAAATAGAAGTTGAAGCTGTTCAAGTATTTAACCTGGCACCAAAAAACCCACCCAGATTATTAATAAATTTTTTAAAATTATTTAGACCTATTGGCTATTTTCTTGAACTAATTAATAGTTCAAGGAAAGAATTACAAAATTTAGAAAACAGCAACTCAAATATACTTCCAACAAAAAAACAAGCTGAACGGATTATAAATGAAAAATCTAACAAAAAGGCCTTTATGATTAATCTTTTACAATCAAGAAAAACAGCTAAATATAAAGACAGTTCTATTTCTATTTCCGGCAGAGAAGCGTACTATGAAAAATATGGAAGAACAGCAACAAAATGTGTTTTATTACTAGGGGGTGATGTAACTTATTCTGGGAGAGTACTTGGCGACACATTAATTGAATATAATGTACCTTTAGATACTATGGGTAATTGGGAAGCTGTAGGGATTATTGAATACCCAAAAGCCGTTAAAATGTTGGATCTTGAAAAAATGCCTGGCTATTCTAAAGCCTTAGAACATCGAGATGCAGGACTTGAAAAAACTTATAATTTATATGCAACTAAAAACTAAATAAATGAATTTTGATTTAAGCGAAGAACATTTAATGATAAAACAAGCCGCTAGAGATTTTGCTCAAAATGAACTAAAAGATGGGGTTATTGATCGTGATTCTAAATGTGAATATCCTGAAAAACAAGTTAAAAGAATGGCTGAATTAGGTTTTTTAGGAATGACTGTGTCAACAAAATATGGAGGAGGTGGAATGGATACAATGTCATATGCTATAGCTGTAAAAGAAATATCAAAAATTGACAACTCATGCTCAGTTATTTTATCAGCTCACAATTCTTTAGCGTGTTGGGGAATTGAAGAATACGGAACTGAGGAACAAAAAGAAAAATACTTAAAACCACTTGCAACTGGACAAAAAATTGGAGGATTTTGTTTGTCTGAACCTGAATCTGGTTCTGATGCAACTCAACAAAAAACTACCGCCATAGATAAAGGTGACCACTATGTTTTAAACGGTATAAAAAACTGGATAACAAACGGTATAAAAGCTGAACTATATGTCGTAATAGCTCAAAGTAATGTAGAAAAAGGCTACAAAGGGATTAATGCATTTGTCATTGAAAGTGATACTGAAGGAATATCAACTGGTCCAAAAGAAGATAAATTAGGTATTCGATCTTCTGACACTTCATCAGTAATTTTTCAAGATGTAATTATTCCAAAAGAAAATAGACTAGGCCCTGAGGGATTTGGTTTCAAATTTGCCATGAAAACTCTTGAGGGAGGACGCATTGGAATTGCGGCTCAAGCGTTAGGACTTACTGAAGGAGCGTATGAATTAGCTTTAGAATATTCTAAACAAAGAAAAACATTTGGCAAACCTATAAGTCAGCACCAAGGAATAGCTTTTAAGTTAGCAGAAATGGCAACAGATATTGAAGCTGCAAAACTTTTAGTCTACAAAAGTGCTGTTGAAAAAGATAACGGTTTAACCTACGGATACTCTAGCTCTATGGCTAAACTACATGCATCAGATATTGCAATGAAACATACTGTTGAAGCGGTTCAAATTCACGGAGGAAATGGTTTTGTTAAAGAATACCATGTAGAAAGATTAATGAGAGATGCTAAAATTACTCAGATCTATGAAGGAACATCTGAAATACAAAAAATTATAATTTCCAGACAATTATTAAAATGATAAAAAAATCTACTAAACAATTTTTAAAAGATACTGGAGCTACAACACCTGTTATATGTGGACCGATGTATCCAGGATCAAATCCTGAACTAATTGCAGCTGTTTCTGAAGCTGGAGGTTTTGGAGTAGTTCAACCAGTTGCACTTACTTCTTTATATGGACATGATTTTAGAGAAGGTCTAAAATTAATTAAAAAACTTACTGATAAACCATTTGGAGTGAATTTTACAATTTTTGGTGGAGCCAATCAAAAATATCACGATCAAATGAAAGAATGGATGGATATTTCTATTGAGGAAGGCATTAAGTTTTTCCTTACATCTCTTGGCAAACCTCATGAAATTGTAAAAATTGCGAAAAAAAATGGAATAATAGTCTACCACGACGTACCTAACAAAAAAGTAGCTCTAGCTATGCAAGACTGTGGAGTTGATGGATTAAACTGTATAAACTGGAGAGCTGGAGGACAAACAGGTATTCAATCAGCTGAAAAATTTATTGAAGATTTAAATGACATCAAAATACCGTTAATATGTGCAGGTGGTGTTGGAAATAGAGAGGACTATGATAAAGTTTTAGAAATGGGTTATGCAGGAGTTCAACTTGGAACTAGGTTTTTGGCTTCTAAAGAATGTATTGTTACAGACAGTTACAAACAGGCTATTGTTGATTCTGAAGGCGAAGTCGTTGGACTGAAAATTATTGAACCTGGGAGATATTTCTTCGGTTCTTCCAGTGGCGGTGAAGTTCCACCTTCATTTCAAAAGGCAAAAGTTATTTTATCTGATGGGCAAGAGATGGAAGCAGATATACTTTGGGGGCAAAATCCAAGTGATCCCGGACCTTACAAAATTTTAGGATTTGATATTTCAGGCGATGTTCCCCTCAAGGGAACTGCAATGAGTGCTAATATCGGTGATAGTTTTTCTTTTGCTACCGGCACTAAAACATTTTTGGATCATCGCGATGCAAAGGGAAATGTGATCAATATTTCCTACACTGGTAGCGATAAGAATTCAGAGTACTACATCGGAAATGAGAGTAAGTTATCAGGTTTTCTTGATGCAGAAAATAACGGAACTAAAGAACTTGGTGATGTCGTTAATTCCCTTGTAGATCTAAGAGATGCCTTGTCCAATGCTACTCCCTCACATTACTCGCAAGCTGTTGAGGATGAGGAAATGGAACTACTCCAGCAAGAGGACAAGTTAATTAACAAACTTGGAGAAATTTCTGCAAGAATGGTACGAATGGAAACTGTCAAATCTCATGATGAAGACTATTTTGTTCAGCTCGACCAGAGAATATCTAACGATGTTGATATTGATTTATCTGAAGCGATAATGAGATTAACTCGCTTATCCACTTCATACCAAGCTGCTTTGCAAATTGGCTCCCAACTTTTAAACACTTCCTTGTTGAATTATCTATAATTCTCAGAGATGAAACTTAAAGTAGATGATGATTCAAATGTCCCAGAAATTGGGCATGCAGAAACAAGAAGCGAGATAAAACTTCCCCAGGGTTTATTTGGTTTCGCAGAGATTCGTTCGATGGAATTGGTTTTTGATCAAGATTTAAATATTACGGCCTTTGATGAAAAGCCAGCTTTAAGTCAGAGAAAAATTTCTGGTGGTTTTTTTTAAAGGTTTTACGATATATTTGATTTATTTTTGTTTTATCGAGGATATCGCTTTTTTTTTTATTCATTTATAATTTTTATATTGTTTATTTTTAAAGTTATCTTGTAGGTGATTGTCTGTAGAAATTACATCTTTAAATTTTAAAGAATCATAAAGTTCGAAATTACAACCCCGATGATCCTCGTAAAGAAAGCTTGGCTTAATTATTCAATCCTTACCATTTTGCCACATAGTTGCATTGATAGCAATATCAGCATCAACCAAGGT
>ERZ651770.482-NODE-482-length-19121-cov-4.330235_pt1 | contig 19121 bp, 19 predicted proteins | sample MGYA00514756_ERZ651770 | MGnify/ENA metagenome assembly ERZ651770
GACTTAGCTCAGTTGGTAGAGCACATACTTTGCAAGCAGGGGGTCAGGGGTTCGACCCCCCTAGTCTCCACGAAACCCTCCCTTCGGGGAGGGTTTTTACATTTGCGGATTTACCACAGAATTTCGAGAGTGCTCCGTCATCTAATCGGGCGCACAGACTAGCTCACTCGGGCTCTGGTTTTTAGGGTCTCGTCCTTCCGCGAACGGAAAAGCGAAAAACCAGTGCTTAGCATTCCAACAATCAAAATAATGCCTAGAAAAATGAGCGTTGAGGGCTGGACGATTGTTTCACCAAGAAGCGCCTGCACATAGGTAAAGGCAATCAGCAGGGCGTAGGCCACCCCTGCGCCCATGATAATCGCTCGACGTACGAAGTAGTTTGTAACCAATATCGATGAGACTACGGCGATTAGCGGAAGAACCTGCAGAGCGTGCAGACCTAGAAAGTGGGAAATTCTGAGATCTCCCGCTTGAGTGGACCAGCCGAGGAATGGCAAACCTGGTCCCCCGTCCGCTGCCCCCACGGTGTGGGCACCAGCAATACCAGCCCAGTTTTCCGGTAGAACCTGTTGTGGCTGTGGGGGGGGTCATTGTGAAAGCAATTCCCATGCCAGCAAGTCCAAGACCTATGCTCCACCTCACGGCAAGCCGAAGATCAGCTGACATTATCTGTGAGTTCCATAACCCAGTTGACAGCGAGAAAGTTGCTAGCCAGACGATTGAAATTGCGGTTGCCATCAAACTCCAGATCGCGATGTTGAAAGGAGTGGAAACGTTGAAATGGCTGGTGGATCCAACAGACGCCATGCCCACAATAACCACTAGCTCAACTATCAACATGAGGGCGATTACGTTTCCCGTCTTGGAGGCCAGCCCTTTGCCTTTTTCGACAAAGGTATAGAGCCAAGAAAAAGTTGTTGCATAAAAAGTTGCTGAAATAAGGAACTTAAGTGGCTTCTCCCATACTGACACCCCCAAGAGTTCGCGAGAGTCGGTGGCGAAGAGAACCAAGACAACAATTGAACCGACAAGACTTGCAAGAGCCGCCGCATTCAACATTCTGTGGCCTAGCAAGCTGCCTGACGTGCCCTTGAAATAACCGCTCATAAACACATTCTAGGGATTTTGAGTTTTTCGGCTTGCTCACAGGAATTAGCTCAGATCGAGAAACAGTCTGATTTATAGTCTGATTTCGAAAAAGATAGCTCCTAAACCATTGGTTTGACGGGCTTAATAGACCCCCCTAGTCTCCACAAGTAAAACCCCTCCTTCGGGAGGGGTTTTTGCTTTCAGCTGCATGCAGCAAGTTACTCTAGATACATGGAGAGACTGGCATCCCTTGACAACGCACGGGCTACCTTGCTGCTTCTTGGGGTTCTTTTTCACGCTTCTGTCTTTATTTACCTATACCAAAAGCCAGCGAGTCTTGGCGAATTCTTGCTAGTTGTTTTCACTCACCAATTCCTGCACGTTTTCAGAATGCCCGCCTTCTTTGTGATTGCTGGCTTTTTTGCCGCTTACCTTCTGCAAACAAGGGGACCCAACAAGTTTTTTCAAAACAGGCTTCAGAGAATAGCCCTACCGCTAGCGATCTTCTGGATACCGTTGACTTTCGCTAACGCTTGGGCGAGTCAGGGTGCTTGGCTGACGAGTAGGAGCACTTTCGATGTTCTACCAATTGATTTTGCACACCTGTGGTTTCTCTATTTTCTTGTTCTGTACTCTGTGGTTTTTTGGGCGTTTTCCGCCCCGCTCCGAAAGCTTTTGACTAAACGCGTCTCTCCACACGCGTTCCTTTTGCTTTTGGCGGCAGCCTTTCCCCTAATCCCCGGAGTATTTGACCAAGAGGGGACGCTAGCTACCAGTACTCGCCTATTTCCCGACCCAGGATTGCTGCTTCTGTACTTTGTTATCTTCCTTTCGGGTGCAATCGCGTACAACCAGCAGGAACGCTGGCTGGCTTTTCTAAGAAAAGGGGCAACCTGGCTCTTTGTAGTTTTGCTGCTGAGCTTCACTGCCTTCTTCGTCATCCAAGACTGGGGCCTGATCGGAACTCCCTGGATCTATGCGGCTTCAGTGGTTTCTGGCACTTACGGAGTTCTGGGGCTGTTTCTCAGGTTTGCCACCAAGCAGAACAGGGCTTTCAAGTTCGTATCGGACGCCAGTTACTGGATCTACCTAATCCACTTGCCACTCGTGTTCTTTTCTTTGATTTTCCTAAGCACGTTGGGTTTTGGTGCCCTGCCAGTAATACTGCTAACCACCATCTCAACCATTGGGATTGGCGTCCTGAGCTACAAACTGCTAGTTAGGCACACGCCAGTTTCCTTGCTACTCAACGGCAGAATTCATCCGCTTCGCTAGCAGCCTTGGGCCTTGAAAAATAGTCTGACTTATAGTCTGATTTCGAAAAAGATAGCTACTAAACCATTGGTTTGACGGGCCCAATAGACCCCCCTAGGCTCCACTTCACCGCCAGAACCCGCTAAATTACTGGCCTCCACTCCCGCCCAAACCGCGCAATTGGCGTAAATAATGGCGTAATTACGTCTCAAAACCCCTGAAACCAAGCGGATTTAGGGCTGTTTGGATACTTATAGTCTCCACAAAGTGGAAAACCCTCCCTTCGGGGAGGGCTTTTCTTTTACTGAGTCAATGCCAGAAACAGCATCACCAATGACACCGCAATTCCAGCGATCATAAGAAAAGCGTGGGCTTTTTGCTTCCAAAGCAGCTTCGCTCTTGCGTGGAGAAAGAAATAGGGTTTTGCAGAGGACTCAGTTGCACCACCGAAGGTCATGTAGATGCCGATTACAAATCCAACCCAGTAGTACCAGCTCATCCCAACTCCTCTTCTCTTGACCCCAATCTTTCAGCCAGGCGCAAGAAAGTCAAACAGTGTGTGGGTTAGGGCAGCTAACAGGACAGCGCGTGCGCCTCTACTTCGGCTTGAATAGCGTCTGAAATGTCCGAGGCGTCAGGTCCTTCTGTGGCACCGGACCAGCCACCGTCATAGGTGGCGTGCATGTTTCTGTCGAGCGACACCATGAAACCAGAATCGATTGCACCTATTGCACACGCTCTTACGCAGATATCCGACTGAACCCCTACTACCTCGAGCTCTGTAATTCCAAGTCCTTTGAGTTGTTTAGCAACTGAAGCGTCTTCGAACACATTTGGTTTGGTTTTGCGAATCACCAGCTCATCATCGCGGGTTGAGAAGACCAACTCCCAAAGCGGCGCACCGGGTCCGTCAAGCTCCCCAGCTTCGCCGTCGTTTTGAATGTGAATCACGGGCGTCCCCGATGATCGGGCCTCCACCAGTCGCTCACCAATGCGGATAAGCAGGTCTTCGCTGTTTGGAATCTTCCACTGTCCGAAAAAGGCGCCAGCTTGAACATCAACAATCATCAGGGCTTTGGTCATGTCAGAATCCTATTGGCCCCGAAGACCCCAAGTCACCTAGCTCACCTATGCTGAGGACATGACCTTTAGCGATGTTCCAACTCTCACTCATGAGCTAGTGAAACTCGAGCAGCTTGGACAGCACCACGCCAATGATTTAGCCGAGAATGTCGGCAACCTTTGGGAAATTTGGTACACGCACATCCCTTCGCCAATTGAGATGAGTGCCGAAATAGAGCGCCGGCTCTCACTGCAGCAAAAGGGCATCATGGCACCATTTGCTGTTATTGACACCAAGACCAACCAGCCCGTTGGCATGACCACCTACATGAACATTGATGAGCCGAACCGTCGCCTAGAAATTGGTTCAACCTGGATTAGTGAAAAAGTGCAACGCACTGGGCTAAACCAAGCAATGAAGCTGTTGATGTTGAGCTACGCCTTTGAGCAACTGGACTGCATCGCCGTTGAATTCAGAACCCACATCCAGAACATGCAGTCCCGCACCGCAATTGCAGGTCTCGGTGCTAAGCAAGACGGCATTCTGCGCAGTCACCAAATTGATCGCTTCGGAAACCTTCGCGACACCGTTTGCTTCAGCATTATCGCCAGCGAGTGGCCAAGCGTGAAGCTCGAGCTAATCTCGCGCGTTGGTGGCCCAGCCCTTGCGAACTAGTCCAGATCAACCCGATCTGCATTCATGACCTTTACCCAGGCAGCCACGAAGTCTTGGACAAATCTGTGAGTCGAATCGTCCTGCGCGTAAACCTCGGCATAGGCACGAAGCACTGAGTTTGAACCAAAGACCAAATCAACCCTGGTGGCAGTGAACTTGACCTGTCCGTTGTTGCGGTCACGCATGTTGTATGCGTTAAAGCCGGTCGGTTCCCAAACGTAGGTCATGTCGGTTAGGTTCACGAAGAAGTCAGTCGTTAGCTGGCCTTCACGCTCAGTAAAAACACCGTGTTTGCTGCCTGCGTGGTTTGCTCCAATGGCCCTCAGGCCACCGACCAAAACAGTGACATCAGGAGCGGTAAGCCTCATCAGTTGAGCTCTGTCTAGCAACAGCTCTTCTGGGCTGACGGTGTAGTCCTTCTTCACCCAGTTTCTGAAGCCATCGTGAATCGGCTCAAGTGGAGCGAAGGACTCTCCGTCAGTCCACTCCTGGGTTGCGTCTCCGCGGCCAGGGGCAAATGGAACCACAATGTCGTGACCTGCAGCCTTAGCCGCCATCTCGATACCTAAGTTGCCAGCCAAAACAATCACGTCAGCAACGCTCACGTTGTTATCTTTCGCAATTGGCTCAAGAGCCGCCAGCACGCGCTCTAGGCGCTCCGGCTCGTTGCCCTCCCAAGAGCGTTGTGGCTCGAGCCGGATTCTGGCTCCGTTAGCACCACCACGCATGTCACTGCCGCGGAAGGTTCGTGCTGAATCCCAAGCCGTTGCGACCATGTCCTGGGCTGAAAGACCCGCAGCAGCAATCTTTGCCTTGAGTGCCAAAACGTCATAGTCCTTGTTTCCAGCTGGAACTGGATCCTGCCAGATGAGGTCTTCGGCTGGAACGTCAGGTCCGAAGTAGCGGCCCTTCGGTCCCATGTCACGGTGAGTTAGCTTGAACCAGGCTCTAGCGAAAACCTCGGAGAAGTAGTCCGGGTCTGCGTAAAACTTTTTGGAAATCTCTAGGTATGCAGGGTCCTTGATCATTGCCATGTCGGCATCAGTCATGGCCGGGTTGTGACGAACAGTCGGGTCTTCAACATCAACCGGCTTGTCCGCTTCTGAAATGTTCACTGGCTCCCACTGCTGGGCTCCTGCTGGGCTCTTGACCAGCTCCCAGTCGTATTTGAACAGCAGCTCAAAGTAACCGTTGTCCCATTTCGTGGGGTTCGTGGTCCAGGCGCCCTCAAGGCCCGAGGAAACTGTTTGGTTACCAACACCACGAGTGGTGTGGTTCATCCAACCAAGACCGGCCTCGTGGAGGCCGGCAGCTTCTGGAGTTGCCTCTAGGTTCTCGGCGCTTCCGTTGCCATGCATCTTGCCAACGGTGTGACCGCCTGCTGTCAGAGCAACGGTCTCTTCGTCGTTCATGGCCATGCGGGCAAAGGTTTCACGAACATGCTGCGCTGTTTTTAGTGGATCGGGGTTTCCATTGACGCCCTCTGGGTTGACGTAGATCAAGCCCATCTGCACTGCTGCCAGCGGGTTCTCCATGGTCGAGGCGTCGTCAACGTTTTCGTAGCGGGAGTCAGAAGGAGCTAGCCACTCTTTCTCGCTTCCCCAGTAGATGTCTGTTTCGGGGTGCCAAATGTCTGCGCGACCAAAACCAAACCCGAAGGTCTTCAGGCCAAAGGACTCATAGGCAATGTTTCCGGCAAGAATCATCAGGTCTGCCCAAGAAACCTTGTTGCCGTATTTCTTCTTGACTGGCCACAGCAATCTTCTGGCCTTGTCCAGGTTTACGTTGTCTGGCCAAGAGTTCAGTGGAGCAAATCTCTGGTTGCCGGTTCCACCGCCACCGCGACCGTCTGTTGTTCGGTAGGTGCCGGCCGCATGCCATGCCATGCGGATCATCAACCCGCCGTAGTGACCCCAGTCAGCTGGCCACCAGGACTGGCTGTCAACCATGAGAGCGTGAAGGTCCTTCTTCAGGGCTTCAACATCTAGTTTCTTTAGCTCTTCGTTGTAGTCGAAGCCTGGTCCAAGGGGGTTTGTCTTGGTGTCGTGCTGGTGCAGGATGTCAAGATTTAGGGCATTTGGCCACCAGTCCATCTTGCCGGTTGCTGCAGTGGTTTGAGATCCGTGCACCACTGGGCAGGTGCCTTGGGTTTCCATGTTTTCCCCCTGGGGTTTTACGTGTTCAAGTTTGTTTGGTCTAGTGTCTGAGCCTAGCTGCGACTACTAGTCGGCACTGGGTATAAAGCCTTGGAGTCAGCTGCTTATTCCGCTGTGACTAGTTTTCACTTGAGCCCACGATGAGCTCCTCGATTGGAAGTCGTTCAGCCTTCCAGCTGTTGATCGGGTGGTCGGATGGATAACCAATCGACATCCCACACACCAACGCGTAGTCATCGCTGATGTCAAACTCCTCTTTCACGGTTTCTGGGTAGTTTCCGAGGTAACCCTGGGCGCAGGTGCCAAGGCCCTTGGCCTTGGCAGAGAGCATTAGCGCCTCCATGTAAAACCCGAGGTCCATGGTCGCGAAGCGATCTAGACCGCGGTGAGCAAAAAAGAACAGCGCTGTCGGGGCGCCGAAGAACTCATAGTTTCGCTCCAAAAAGCGGAACCTGGCAGCACTATCGTTGCGATCGATCCCCAAGGTGTCATAGATCCCCTTGCCAACTCGCATGCTGCGCTCAATCAAGCCCTCTGGGTAGGGGATCTCGTGAGTGAAATCGGGGTTTGCGCCCATGCCCGGTAGCTCGGCAGAGTTACCAAGTCTGGTCACCAGCGCCTTGCTCAGCCGATCCCGCTTTTCAGCCTGGGCAATGCCAATCATCAATGGCCTGGTGTTTGACCAGCTTGGTGCAGTAAGCCCGTCGGTGAGCACATCATGCAACACCTCGGCTGGAATTTCGGTTGGAAGGAAGTCTCTGGTTGAGCGTCTGGAGGCGGCAAACTCTTGCCAGTTTTCGTTGGTAAGCATGGCTAAATGCTAAGCCACGTTTGTTGCCCCAAAGCACAGCAGCGCAAAGCAGGAATAGACTTCCAGCATGTCCAGAGGCCAAAGATTTCTGCTTAGAGCAATCGGCGTCGTGATCGTGGCATCGGTTGGACTGCTGATCTATTACAACCTTTCCCCAAACTATGTCGATGAAAATGGCTGGCTCATAGAAGAGTTCTGGGCATTGGGTCTGGCCAGCTTTGGCCTAGTGGGAGCAATCCTTAGCTTTTTGGCTTTATTGCTCTGGCTGTCAGTCTCCAAATTCACCTCTAGAAACAGAAAGAGCTAACTAGATGGAAGATCTTGCCGCTTTAGTTGCAACCATTTACGTGCTGCTTGGTGGCGTGGCGGTTGTGAATGTATTGCTTGCCATTCTTGCCAGACTGCGCAAAGTAAAGCCCTGGATTGCAATTGTCTTCAACGCGCTCACTGGCTTCGGTGCAATCTTTGGCATCAGCGTTGCTTGGGCAATCGGCATAGTGCCGCTGATTGGTTTGATAGCCGGATCAATCATCATTACCTGGCCATCCAGAAAAGCCAACAAGTAGCCCTAGATAAAACCAGTCAACCTCGGCTGCTGGCTTTTGTTAGTCTTTCAGCATGGAGATCAACGCGGAGTGTGAGCGTAAGGCTGGCGCCTGGCGCGTCAGAGTACCGGAGTTGGGAAACCTTCTTATTTCCACCAAACGCCTTGACCTCGCAACCGAGCAAATCAAAGATCTTGTGCAAGAAAACAGCACTGTTGAGCGCTGCGACATTGTGGTCCGAATCAGCACCTCAATGCCTTCAGTGATGTGTGATTTGGAAGAAGCCCAGAGAAAAATGAAGGATGCCCAGCGCCTACAAGAAGAGGCATCCAGAGAGATTCGCGCGGTTGTGGCAACCCTTCGGGAACAAGGTTTGAGCATGAGAGACATCGGCGTGCTTTTGAGAATTTCCCCCCAGCGAGTAGCGCAACTCACCGATTAGCGTTTAGCCTGTGTGCCATGTCAACGACGACCAGAGTTACAACAGAAATCAGAGACCACATTTTGTTGATCGGCCTGAATAGGCCGGACAAACTAAATGCCGCAGACGAACAGATGCTGCACGAGCTATCACTTGCCTATGGCCAACTAGACACCGACCCCAATCTTCGAGTCGGTGTGGTTTTCGCCTACGGCGACCACTTCACCGCTGGGCTAGACCTAAATGACGTCGGACCAAAGCTTGCCGCAGGCAAGCTGCAGATGGTTCCGGAAGGTGGCCTTGACCCATGGGGTATGAGCACCAAGCAGGTGTCAAAGCCAGTTGTCATGGCAACCAAGGGGACCTGCTTCACGCTCGGGGTTGAACTGGCTCTTGCCAGCGACGTTGTGATTGCAGCCAGCGACAGCAGGTTTGCCCAGCTCGAGGTTGCCCGGGGCATCATGCCCTTTGGCGGGGGAACTATTCGTTTTCCTGAAGTGGCCGGCCACGCAAACGCAATGCGCTATCTGCTGACCGGAGACAGCTTTGGTGCCGATGATGCGCTGCGGATGAACATGGTTACCCAGGTTTGTGAGCCGGGTCACGAAATCGAGATTGCGGTGACGATCGCCAACACCATTGCTGCCCAAGCACCGCTGGCGGTTCAGGCCACCCTTGCTTCGGCGCGAGCCAACGACGAGTCGGCTGAAAAGGCAAAGGTGTTTCAGCGCCTTGGCGCCCTGATGCAGACCAAAGACGTAGCCCGGGGCATGGAAGCCTTTGTCACCAAGCAGCCAGCCAAATTCGAGGGCAACTAGTACTTGTTCATTACCTCTGAATTGGGTGTTAGGTTTTTGTAGGTAACCTCTAAATACACCCAGTGTCGTAAAGGCCTGTTTGTGCGCGACCACGAACTTTGTCCACACCCCTTGGAATGCCCAAATATCTGGCGAATACTAGGGCACGAGGTGAGAAATGAATATCAATGAAGACGTTCAATTAGACGTCGAGGCAACCGGGGAAAGAATTCTTGGCAGGTGGGCCGATATCCGTCGCAGCACCCGAAGGGTGATCGAAGAAAAGCAGCTGTTCAAGCAAGAGGGCCTCTCCATGGAGAAGCACCGAGAGCTGGTTCTCAAGCAACTAAAGACCCTGGTTGACAGTGGCGCAACCAAGTACGGCTTCCAGACTGAGCTTGGTGGCCAGATGACCCCCGGTGGGGCGCTGTCGAGCTTCGAGGAGCTGGTGTTCGCGGATCCGTCTCTGCAAATCAAGCAGGGGGTGCAATACGGCTTGTTTAGCTCAGCAATTCTGTATCTGGGAACCGAGCACCACTACAAGGCTTTTTTGCCAGGTGCCGTGAACTTCGAGGTTCCCGGTGCCTTCGCCATGACCGAAACCGGTCATGGCTCTGACGTGGCATCGATTGGCACAACCGCCACTTACGATCCAGCGACAGAAGAATTCATCATTCACACACCCGATCGCCACAGCTACAAGGATTACCTTGGAAATGCTGCGTTGCACGGTCACGCAGCGGTGGTATTCGCCCAGCTTTATACCGGAGGCGAAAAGCACGGCGTGCACGCTTTTTATGTCCCGATTCGTAAAAAGGGCAAATTGCTGCCCGGTGTCGGCAGCGAAGACGATGGCCTGAAGGGTGGCCTAAACGGAATCGACAACGGGCGGCTGTTCTTCAATCAGGTGCGCGTTCCAAGAACCAACCTGTTGAACCGATATGCGGACGTGACCCCGGAGGGAACCTACACCTCAGTGATTGAGAGCCCGGGTCGAAGGTTCTTCACTCAGCTTGGTGCACTAGTCCAAGGACGGGTCTCGCTAACCGGCGCAGTGGTTAACTCTCAGAAGTTGGCCCTGGACATTGCTGTTCGCTACGGCCTAGAGCGCAAGCAATTCGCCGGCGCTGATGGCAAGGAGCAGACTTTGCTCGACTATGGTCGCCACCAGCGCAGACTCCTGCCGCTGTTGGCCAGGACCTATGCCCAGATCTTCACCCACCAGGAGCTACTAGAGCAGTTCCACCTGGTTTTCACCGGCGAAAATGACACCGACGAGGCCCGCCAGGACCTTGAGACGGTTGCGGCAGCATCAAAGGCGCTCAGCACCTGGTATGCCCTCGACACAATTCAAGAGTGCCGCGAGGCATGTGGCGGTCAAGGCTTCATGGCCGAGCACCGTCTAACCGGCCTTCGCGCAGACATGGATGTCTATGTCACCTTTGAGGGTGATAACAACGTGATGCTGCAGTTGGTTGCAAAGCGACTGCTGACCGACTACGCCAAGGCATTCAAGTCTCCGGACTTTGGAACTCTTGCAAACTATGTTGCTGGCCAGGTTGGAGAAGCAACCATCAACCGGGGTGGTCTTCGAGGCCTTGCCCAAAAGATGGTGGACTTCGGTTCAACTGCCCGCTCCGTTGGCTTCGTGAAAGAAGAAGAACACCAGCACCAGCTGTTGACTGATCGCGTTCACACCATGATTGCGAAGCTGGCCAACAACCTGAAGCACTCGGGACCTAAAGACCCAGCCAAGGAAGCAGAGCTTTTCAACCGCTACCAAAATGACTTGATCTTGGCAGCCAAGGCTCACGGTGAATTGATTCTTTGGGAGGCCTTCACCTCTGCACTCAAAACAATCAAGGACGATGATTCGAGGCAGATCCTCACCTGGCTCCGGGACCTCTATGGCTTTTCGGTGCTTGAGGAAAACTTGGCCTGGTATCTCATAAACGGCAGGCTCTCAAGCTCCAGGGCTGAGGCCATCACCGAATATATCGACACCCGCTTGCTACCAAGGCTCAGGCCTCATGCAGAAAGCCTGGTCGATGCATTCTTGCTCACCCCGGGCCTAGTCCGCTCAACCCTTGCCCAAGACGAAAAAGCGCGTCAGGAAAGCCGAACAGAGTTGGTTAGGAAATGATGGAACAGCAAAACGTTTATTTCGTAGACGGAGTTAGAACTCCATTTGGTAAGGCTGGAGAGAAGGGCGTCTACTGGAACACCCGAGCCGATGACCTGGTGGTCAAGGCGATGATTGGTTTGCTTGACCGCCACCCAGATCTAGACCGTGCCGCGATTGACGATGTTGCAGTGGCTGCAACCACTCAGACTGGCGATCAGGGCCTGACAATCGGTCGCACCTCCGCAATTTTGGCTGGACTGCCGCAAAGTGTTCCCGGTTATGCCATCGACCGGATGTGTGCCGGCGCGATGACGGCCGTGACCACCACCGCATCAGCCATTGGCATTGGTGCCTACGACATCGCGCTGGCAGGTGGTGTTGAACACATGGGCCGCCACCCGATGGGCTTTGACGCAGATCCAAACCCAAGGTTTCTGTCAGAGAAGCTGGTGAACCCAGAGGCCTTGAACATGGGCAACACCGCGGAAAAGATTCACGACCGCTATCCGCAGCTAACCAAGGAGCGCGCCGATGCATTCGCGGTTGGTTCGCAGCAGAAGGCGGCCAAGGCCTACCAAGACAACAAGATTCAGCCGGACCTGGTTCCAGTTTCCGCAGGAAGCGAATCGGGTTGGAGTTTGGTCACCAAGGACGAGCTAATGCGCTCGGAATCAACCCTCGAGGGCATGAAAGACCTAAAGACGCCATTTCGACCTCACGGCAAGGTAACTGCGGGAAACGCGTCGCCACTAACCGACGGCGCAACCGTGTCACTGCTTGCAGGTGAAAGGGCCCTGAAGAAGCACGGCCTGAAGCCAAAGATGAAACTGGTTTCATTTGCCTTTGCTGGTGTTGAGCCGGAGATCATGGGCATTGGCCCAATTCCGGCCACCGAAAAGGCCCTTGAAAAGGCCGGACTGACAATTGATGACATTGGCCTTTTTGAAATCAACGAGGCTTTTGCAGTTCAGGTTTTGTCATTCCTAGATCACTTTGGCATCGCCGATGACGATGCCAGGGTCAATAAGTACGGCGGAGCAATTGCCTTTGGCCACCCACTTGCTTCAAGTGGAGTAAGGCTTATGACTCAATTGGCAAAGCAGTTTGAGGAAGACAACTCCGTCCGCTACGGACTCACCACCATGTGTATTGGCCTGGGCATGGGCGGAACAGTTATTTGGGAGAACATGAACTGGAAGGGCAACTAATGGAGCGCTTTCAGCCACTACTAACCGACGACACAGAGGTAATTACCAACTCCTACGTCTCGGATGTCACCCTTGGCTCCGGCAAGACCCTCGCGTTGATAACTCTCGACAACGGCAAGGACCACACCCGTCCAAACACTCTTGGACCTCAAACCCTGTTGCAGTTTGCCGCAACCCTGGACGAACTAAAGCAGCGAGCTACCAACAAGGAAATCCACGCGGTTGCCGTGACCGGAAAGCCTTACTACCTGGCAGCTGGTGCGGACCTTTCAAAGGTGCAGCAGATCAAGGCCCGTCAGGTTGGCAGGCTAATTGCCGAACTTGGCCACTATGCGCTGGAGAAACTTGACGACCTAGGAGTTCCAAGCTTTGTGTTTATCAACGGCTTGGCTCTCGGCGGCGGTCTAGAGGTTGCCCTCAACGCAAATTACCGAACCGTCAATTCAGCAGCACCGGCAATTGCATTGCCGGAGGTGTTTCTTGGTCTGATTCCTGGCTGGGGCGGCGCCTATTTGCTCCCGAACCTAATCGGAATTCGAAATGCCCTGAAGGTCATTATTGAAAACCCACTCAAGCAAAACAGAATGCTGAAGCCGCAAGAGGTGCTAGAGCTTGGTATTGCGGACGTCATGTTTGATTCGCCTAGGTTCCTTGAGGAATCTCTTGCCTGGGCAGATCAGGTGCTAAACGGCAAGAAGATAAAGCGCAAGAACGAGCCTGGCAAAGTTGAAAAAGCGACCGTTTGGTCTCCTGCCGTTGCGATTGCAAGAAAGACTGTCCAGCAGAAGCTTGGTTCGGTGCCGCTGTCACCCTATGCAGCACTTGACTTGATTGATGCTGCAAAATCTGGTTCCAAAGCTGACGCATTCAAGCGCGAGGACCAGGCTATTGAGGACCTAATTGCCTCGGATCAGTTCCGGGCATCGATCTACTCATTCAACTTGGTGCAGAAGCATGCCAAAAACCCATCCGGAGCGCCGGACAAGAAGCTGGCAGTGCCAGTGACCAAAGTCGGGGTTTTAGGCGCTGGCCTAATGGCCTCCCAGTTCGCACTGCTGTTTTTGCGGAGGCTTGAAGTTCCAGTTGTGATTACCGATGTCTCGCAGGAGCGAATCGACAAGGGCATTTCCTACATAATCAACGAACTAGACAAGTTGGTTGAAAAAGGCAGGCTCTCCACCGACGACCGCAATCGCTATGCCGGAAACATCTCGGGATCTCTTGACTACGCCGCCTTCAGCGATTGCGACTGGGTGATTGAAGCTGTATTCGAAGAACTGAAGATCAAGCAGGATGTTTTCGCGGAGCTGGAAAAGCATGTGAGCGAAAACTGCATCCTGGCAACAAACACCTCTTCGCTGTCGGTTGAGCAAATCGCATCAAAGCTCCAAAAGCCAGAACGCGTTGTTGGTTTCCACTTCTTCAACCCGGTGGCAGTAATGCCGCTGGTTGAGGTGGTCAGGGCGCCGAAATCTTCTGATGAGGCGGTTGCAACGGCGATGAATGTTGCCAAGAACCTAAAGAAAACAGCGGTGATCACCGCTGATGCCGCAGGCTTTGTTGTCAATCGCCTGCTTGGCTACCTGCTTGGGGAGGCGATGCGAGCTGTTGATGAGGGCGCAAGCTTTGAGCAGGTGGCTGATGCTATTGCTCCGCTTGGGCTTCCCATGAATCCGTTTGACCTGCTGGAGCTGGTTGGCCTAAAGGTTGGAGCACATGTGCTTGATTCAATGCACGCCTTCAACAGCGACCGCTTTTACGCCAGTGAAAACCTTCACAAGTTGGCCGAATACGGCAAGCTCACTGAGCGCGATGCCAAGGGCAACATCAAGGGCTATGACAAGAAGGCGATCGAGATTGTTGGCAACGCTTCCGGTAAGGGCAGATCAGCAGCCGAAATCTTTGATGCGGTGAATGTTGGCCTTGCCAAAGAGGTTCACCTGATGCTTCAAGAGGGTGTCGTGGCAACAGCCCAGGACATTGACCTCAGCATGATCATGGGTGCGGCTTGGCCATTCCACCTAGGCGGGATCACCCCTTACCTAGACAGAAGCGGCGCTTCCAAGCAGGCGTTTGGCGGCAGCTTTCATGATCCGATGATTATCGGGGTCAGAGACTAGGGTCCTGGCTCTAGACCCAAGAACCAGGTGCTGCGGCTACTAAAAAGGCTTAGCGCCGATTTGGGTAGTGATCTCGTGAGCGATGGCAATGCCCTCAACAGTTTCAGCATGGGTGTGAACCTCAGACTCAATTCGACCCTTTGACAGGTATTTCGCGAACCAGGTTGCCTGGTAGCTCAGGCCCTCATGTCCTGCAATGCCTGACTCATCGACCCAGGTGCTTTGCTCCGGGTAGAAGTCCTTGGTCTTCACTGAGATGCTTGATGGCACAAAGAACGGCTCACCGAAGGTGACGATCGCATTCTCGAACGAACAGCTGGCTGAGATCGGAAGTGATGCGATTCCCGACATTGTCAGCGATGCCCTCGCACCGGACTCATAGGTGAGGATCGTGTAGCTTTCTTCGTCCATGCCATCTGGCCTAACAAGACCAGTTGCGGTGATTGATTTTGCTGTTCCAAGGATCTGTTGCGCCATGGCGATTGGGTAGATGCCCATGTCATAGACAATTCCACCACCACCTGGCTTCCAGAGCCGCTCAATGGCGCGATTATCGGCACAGAAGCTGGCAGTTAGCAGCTCAGGGGTGCCAAGCTCCCCAGATGCCAACAGTTGTCGAAGAATAGTCGACTGGGGCAAATACCTTGTCCACATTGCCTCCATGGCAAGCACTTTGTGTCGGGCTGCAGCGGCAAAGATCTGCTCCGCCTGCTCCGGTAGATAGGTGATTGGTTTTTCAACCAGAATGCTCTTGCCGGCCTCAATTGCCAGCATTGCGTGCTCGAAGTGATCGCCCTGATGGCTGGCAATGTAAATGGCATCCAACTCATCATCGGCAACTAGTTCTGCGTAGTTCGCGTGGACCTTAGGGATGTTGAACTTACTTGCAAATTCATCGCCTCTGCCGGCTGTCCTGGAAGCAACAGCTGCAAAGCGCTGCGAGGTGTGCTTTTGGGTTGCGCCGACGAAGGTTTCAGCAATTCCACCAGGCCCGATAATGCCCCAGTTCAGAGCTGGAACGGACTGCGGGTCAATGATGATCGGGTCAGGAAGTTTCATGCTCTGTAGTTTATGGCTAGATGCGAATAACCAGCTGGCAACTAGTGCCTGGCAAGCCAGAGCACAAAGGCATCCATTACCCGCCTAGGCAGCAGGTAAAAAGCAAGCTTTAGTGCCACCACATCCCAACTTCCTGGGTAGTGGGCACGGGGGTGTTTAGCTGTTGCAGCTCTGAGCATCTTCTTGATCACTTTGTCGGGACCCGGGGAGATGCGATAGAGACCACCAAGCCATTTGTCCAGGCCGCGCATGACGCCGTCGTATTCGGCGAACTCCCTAGATGACTCAAGTTTTCCAAAGGCCACCGAACCAAAGCCGGTCTTTGAAGTTCCCGGCTCTACGGTTGAAACGAAGATGCCTAAACCACGCACTTCTTGGCGCAGCGCGTTGGTCATTGCTCTAACGGCGTGCTTGGTTGCGGCATACCAACCTAGACCGGCCAAGGAGACATGGGCTACAACCGAGGTGGTAGCAATGATCCTGCCGGATCCCTGTTTCCGCATCTGCGGCAACACGGCTTTGATGCAGCGTTCAACGCCAAAGACGTTGACGTCAAAGATTTTTCGAACATCCTCTGAGCTGGTTTCCTCGATTGAGGTGAAGCTGCCATAGCCTGCATTTGCAACCATCAGGTCGATCTGGCCCTGCTCCTTGATTACCTTCGCAATGCCAGCCGCAACCTGCTTATCACTGGTCACATCCATCTTTAGGGCAATGGCGCCGGCGCTCGCGGCTTCATGCAGGCCATCTCGCGAGATATCGGCTCCATAAACCACCCAGCCCAGGTGGAGTAATTTCTTGGTTAGGCCAAGCCCAAATCCGGAACCTGCTCCGGTGATAATGGCGACGTTGCTCATAGAGAAAAACTCTACTAAGCGGGCCCAATAATCGGGGCACCTAAATCAGTGGATAATCGCAAGGCGGCAGCAGACACCATTTGGCCGAGCTGGTCGGTTTGATCACCAAGTCGCTCGATTGAGGCACCAACGCTGATTGCCGCAACCACAATGTTGGAGGAATCCCTTACTGGAGCTGCCGCATCGACAATGCCCTCTTGGAACTCATCGCTAATTGCATAGCCTCGGTCCCTGACCTCCTGAAGCATTTTCTCAAACTGCTTCAAACTTCGAGCAGGTCTTCTAGCCCGCCTGGTCTTGGGATTAATCGGTTCTGCCGGCTTCGGCATATCAATCGACAGCAGTGGCAGCGGGTCATCTAGAGCATGCTCAGCCCACCACAGTTCAATCTCGCTGTCGGTGAGCCCAGCCAGGATCGCCCTTCCGGATGCGGTGATTCCGGCGTTGGAAAGGACTCCGTCCCATCCGGAGCGGCGAACCGCGTCAGCGGCAACCACCGTTTTGATGGTCAGCACTCGACCACCCCGAAGCACGTTTAGGTGAGCGGTCTCCTGAACCTGCGCAACCAGCTCCGAAAGCCTGGATTCTGACTGCAGGGCGAGGTGTGCTTCGCGGGTTCGCATCGACATCGAGTAAAACCTGTGTCCGAGTGAGTATTTTCTGGTGGCTTTGTCTCGATCGACCAACCCGGTGGCCTCCAGGGTCTTCAGGACTCTTGAAATTTGACCCTTGTCGCGTTTGGTAAGTTCGGCAACCCGTTGGACACCGATGCCGCCAAGTGTGAAGGCCTCGGCAGATGCTAGGGCCTCAATAACTTCAAGGTCTCTGGCAAGTCCTGCGGTGTGAGTGCGCATGGTCTCTAATCTACCAATTAGTTGACATATGGACAACCACATTAGGGTTTGGGCTTCATTTTCTTTACTCTGTATGGATACCAAAGGAGAGAACCTATATGAAGCATGCAACAAAATTCTCAATGTTGGCGATTGGTGCAATTTCAGCACTGACGCTTGCAGGATGTGCCGCGGCTGAGACCGAAACAGCCTCAGGCGGATCACTTTCAGAATACGATCTATCGGGAATCACCGTGTCCGTTGGATCAAAGGACTTCGACGAGCAGCTAATTCTTGGCGAGATGCTAGTGGCCGCATTTGAGGCAACTGGCGCAACCGTTGACAACAAGGTAAACCTTGGTGGAACCAACGTGGCGCGTGCAGCTCTTGAGTCCGGTGAAATCGACATTTACATGGAGTACAACGGAACCGGTTGGGCTGTCCACCTAGGACTAGAAGACCCAAGCTTTGACGCTGAGACTCTAACCTCAGGCGTGCGTGAGCGCGATCTAGCTGAGAATGGAATCGTTTGGCTTGGACGTTCACCGTTCAACAACACCTACGGTTTCGTTTCTAGCCCTGAGCTAACCGAATCCAACGGCGGTGGCTTCGACCTAACCACCATGATGGATTACGTGGCTGCAAACCCAGACACCATCGTTTGCATGGAGTCAGAGTTCCCAAGCCGTCCTGATGGACTGATCTTGACCGAGACCTTCACCGGTATCGAGCTTCCAGACAGCCAGCAGCGCATCTTGGACACCGGAATCATCTACACCGAGACCGCAGCAAACAACTGTGACTTCGGTGAGGTCTACACAACTGACGGACGTATCCCAGCTCTTGGCCTAACTTTGGTCCAGGATCCAGGTGTAAACATCCTTTACAACGTTTCCGGAACCATGGGACAGGACAAGTACAACGAGGCACCAGAGGCATTTGATGGAATCATCGATGCAATCCTGGCTCCGCTTAGCAATGAGCGCATGGCCGAGTTGAACGGATTCGTTTCAGCTGAAGGTCAAGACCCAGCCGACGTGGCACGTGCATACCTTGTTGCTGAAGGTCTGACCGACTAAGAAACCTGTGGATTTCTTATTCAGCCTGATTGACTTCGCGCTTGCTAGACAAGAGCAGGTCCTAGAAGGGCTGGCCCAACACACTGGGTACGTGGTTACGGTGCTGGTGAGTGCTGGCTTATTTGCCATCCTCACCGGCGTCGTGACCCGACGCAGTCAACTTGCCAAAGAGCTAGCGCTCTCGATCGCTTCGGTTTTTCTAACCATTCCGTCGCTTGCGCTGTTTGTGGTTTTCATACCACTGGTGGGACTGGGCTTCGCCCCGTCCTTCATCGCACTGTTTTTGTATTCGCTGCTACCAATTCTCAGAAACACGATCACTGGCCTTGATGGCATTGATCCAGGAGTTTTGGAAAGCGCGAAGGGAATGGGCTTTTCACCGGTTCAGGTGCTGCTAAAGGTTGAGCTTCCGCTTGCCTGGCCCATCATTCTTGCCGGCATCAGGGTTTCCTCGATGCTGGTAGTTGGTATCGCTGCAATTGCAACCTTGGTTGCAGGCGGTGGCCTTGGAGACTTTATTAAGAGCGGTCTGGCTAGATTGCCACTACCGAACTCCCTCGAGTCAATTTGGCTCGGAACGCTGTTGTGCCTAGTGCTGGCACTGGTTATTGATCTAATTTTGCAGGCCCTAAGAGTGGCCACAATCTCGAAGGGCATCCGATGAGCGAAACGCTAATCAGACTTGAAAATGTAAGTAAGAGCTATGGGTCGGGAGCCGAACCAGCTGTTCGGAACCTAACCCTTGAGGTTCAAAAGGGCGAGGTGTTGGTTTTGGTCGGCCCATCTGGCTGTGGAAAGAGCACCACGCTGCGCCTAATTAACCGACTAATTGAGCCAACCTCTGGCCGCATCTACCTGGATGGCGAAGATGTAACCGATGGCGACCCATCTGTGTTGCGACGCAAGATCGGCTATGTGATTCAACAGGTTGGTCTGTTCCCGCACCGCACCATTGCCGAGAACATCGCAACCGTTCCTAAGCTGCTTGGCTGGGACAAGGCCAAGATCGAAGCTCGCATCGATGAGATG
>ERZ651770.488-NODE-488-length-19027-cov-3.956464_pt1 | contig 19027 bp, 21 predicted proteins | sample MGYA00514756_ERZ651770 | MGnify/ENA metagenome assembly ERZ651770
AAGATGTAGTTGCAACAGCTGAGCCAGTTGAACAATCTGAAGAAAAAGCGGAAGAAGTTCAAGGAAACGGTGATGCTGTAGAAGAATCTACTGAAGATAAAAACACAGTTGAAGAATCGACTGGAGAAGAAGCTGGTTTACCTGCTGAAGATTTAAAAGATGAAACTGAAGTAGTTGATAGTAATATTGACGCTGTTGAAGATAAATCAGACGAATTAGAAGCTGAACTAGAAGACACAGTTGACGATGCTGGAGATGAAGAAATTTCTGAAGCTGAAGAAACTGAAGAGGTTGAAGAAACTGAAGAGGTTGAAGAAGAAGAAGAAGTAGAAGCTGCATTGGTTGCTGACTTATTAAAGGAAGTTTACGAATCATGTAAAAATGAAGCTAAAGCATGGGAAGATGATGCGCATGACGAGCATACCGTTGAGACTTATATGAAAGAAAATGCTGCATTAGTTGGAGCGTTAGCTGCACAATCTCTTAAAGAAATGAAAGAAGATTATTCAGTTGAAGCTTATGAAGCTGCATGTAATGAAATGATCGAAGCATATTCTAAGAAAGTGAATGAGATGAAAGAATCTGATTCAGCTGTTGGCGAGGAAACTCCAGAAGCTTAATATTAAATTAACAATATAAACTTTTTAAAGGGTTCATGTATAATACATGGACCCTTTTTATTTATAAAGTAATATGCCAAGAATTTCAGTAGACGTAATATACATGCAAATAGCATATCAAATTTCTAAACTTAGTTATGCTGAGAGAAGGAAAGTTGGTTGTATAGTAGTTAAAGACGAGCAGATTGTTTCATTTGGATATAATGGAACTCCACACGGTTTTGATAATCAATGCGAAGAAACTCAAACTAGAAATATAGATAATCCTGACCACAGAGAAATTCTAATAGAAAAAGGATATGAATGTGAAGATACTTGTTGTTCTAAACAAGTTACTAAACAAGAAGTCTTACACGCAGAATCAAATGCACTAATGAAGATTTCAAAATCTACACTTACTTCGAAAGGATCGATCCTATATACTACTACTTCTCCGTGCTTTGAATGTGCTAAGTTAATTATACAAGCCGGCGTAGAAAAAGTATTCTACTGTGAAGGGTATAGGGATTTGTCAGGGATTTCTTTATTAAAAAAGGCAGGAATTATTGTTGAACAAGTAATCGTATGGAATGAGCATTAATAAAATATTCTTACCGGAATTAAAACACTTAGAAGACTTTCTAAAAGAGAATGGAAGCCACGAATTATACAGAAGATATATTCAAAAGGCTGACGCAACCGTAGGACCCTCGGCATCTCATGCCTTTATAGAGGACTTTATGAAATACTACAGAGAAGGAGAACATAATACCTTCTATATTATACCGCAGCTTAAACTTTTCTAAGTTTAGGTGTATAATAATAAAATAGGTTAAATCATGCAAACAACTGAAAAAAAAGATATTGTAAAATATCAGTGGAAAAAGGGAGATAATTTTGGTAAAGTGGTTGAGGTAGAATCTAAAGATTCTGAATTTACTCACTTCAAAGATGGATCTAAAATATTCAACAAGGTATTACCTGAGTTTTTAGAAATAGTAACCGCCGAGGGATTACCTTTTCCTGGAGCTGAGCTTATTGGAAATAAGAAACCTAAAGCGAAGGAAGCTCCTATTAAAGAAATTGAAAAGAAAGTAGAAGTTAAAGAAACTAATTCTCCACTCGGTCAATTAATTAAAACGTTATCTGCTAAGAACGTTGAATCATTTCAATTAAGTGTAGGAATTAATCTTCCTAAGAAAGAAATATTTAACATGTTAGTTGAAAACTCTGAAGAAGAAAAGGAACAAATCTTAGAAGAGATCTCTAAATCAGCTGTTTCTCAAATAGAGATAAATAACCTACAAGAATTTTTAAACGAACAAATAACTGAATTTGTAACTAATTATTATAAAATATGAGTCAAGCAAGAAAATACAGAAGAGACACCTATAAACAAGCTGGATTATTAAAAGCTAAAAACGAATGGGGAAGATTCTCTGAAAAAGGAATAGCATGGTATTCTTTAAAACAAGAAGAAGGAAAGCAATTTCATGAAGCTAATACAAATAGAGTCAATGATCAAATAGAAGCTCAACTAGGAGCTAAGCTAGAATCGTTAAAAGAAACATGGACTGAAGTCGGTTATAACAAGGAAGAGATTGATTTATTAGAAGAAGCTTTCGCGATGACTACGATCAAAGATAAAGAAACTTATAGAGCTGATAGAAAAGCGGCTAGGAAAATATACAGAAAAGTTCAACAATCCCTAGAAGAAAGATTAAATGCAAGAGATAACTCTTAAGATAGCAGATAATGGTGTAATTAAAACCGTAACAGATGATAACATTAATGCGGCTGGTGAGAAATACGAGTCAGTTATTGTCTATGATTTTGATAAAGGTATCGATGATAGATTAAATTTTATCAAAGATATCTGCATCGATGTCGGATTAGACTTTGGTAATTCAAAACAATCTAATCAAATAAAGGTGGTCACTGAATGGGGAACTAATTACAGTCCCTCTACCATCGAAACAAAACATAAAATCCAAACTTTACAAACTAAAATTAAAGAGTTGGAGAAATTGATAAGATGACAACAACGACCGAAATTACAATAGAATGCGTATGGTGTAACAGTAGAAAGGAATTTAATAAATTCTGTAGAAACAACCCAGGAGAAACAGTGATAGATTTTTATAGCATTAGAAACAAGCTAGTTAAATCAGATCCCTATGACACTGAACCACATCGCTCTGTAATTGGTCTTGCAATAAGAGATTCTTTCATCAATGTTCTAAATAAGAATGCCGACTTAGAAAAAATCATTTACTTATTTAAAAATTTAGATGCAGAAACTATTGACAACTTTAAATTATTTTTACAAGAAACAATAGAACCTGATGCATCACTAAACTTAACAGTCATTAATAGAGATGATTATCCTAAAGGCGTTCTTAAAAGATTTGAAAGCGTCAAGATAATTGATCTATAATGATAAGACATAAGTTATTTTCAAAGGGTGAAAGAATTCACGCCCTCGTATCCAACACTAGATATTCTCACATCGTATTCCCTGTTTATGCAGTAATTCATGACGTAAAGTTTGATGAGGATATGCCAAGATATCAAATAAGAATTACTAAGTTCCATGATAACATAGATTTCTTAAAACGATATCTCTTCGGTATGAAGTTTTCAAAGGACTTTAATAATAGAACTACGACATTCGGTCTTACTAGAAAGAACTATAAATCTATGAAAGATTTTCAGAATCAAATAGATTCTAAATGGGAATCTTATATGATCTCGGTTGATTCTGTAATGTGTGTTAAAACCAAGACAGAGGTAATAGATCTATTTAATAATATACAAGATTTCTTAATAGAAAAGAATTTTAAAGACATATTTGAACTCTCAAGCAGGAGTGTATATTCTTCTGGCAAATATTATTATCAATCAAGGGGAGTATATGCTGCCCACCTCAAGAAGTTTTTAGGAGATAGAGAACCAAAGACGGATAAATATTATGATAAGCTTTTATATAGACCACAGTCAGACGATCTGGATGACATAGAATTGTGAATATATAAAACCTAGTAAAAACATAATATTACAATATGCCATTATTTGGATTAGTATCAGCGGGAACCGCTTCCAGTTTAAAATCATCAGTTTCAGGGGTTGGAGATAAAGTAGATAACTTCTTTAATCTATCAAGCCCAGATGGACACGGTGCAGGAAGTGTAGATCCTCAGGATATACTAAGAGGTCAATTTTCAGACCCAAATGCAAAGAATGCTGCCATGAAAACTGGACAGCCTTTAAGTAACGTCAGTCCTACTATTAATTCGGAAGCCGATAAGTATTATACACAAACGGCGGATTCTGTCATTTACTATAAAAAAGACGATGCTGGAAAACCACAAGAAGGTGTAGCTTCAGCTGCAATAACAGATGGTTTAAAGCCGTATTCTGTATTCAACAAATATTCTTTAGTTAATTTTAGAGGTAGTTTTTTTACCCCAGGTGGATCCGCAAAGGCAACTGGTGTAGATTTACAAGAATATAATAAAATAGATCCAAAGACACTAGACAATCCTTCTGTTTCTAAAATAATAGAAGTTACAAAAGCAGCTGCAGCCGGCGGATCCGGATATGGTTATATGTATAATTACGCTGATTTTGCAATGTGTAGATATAATGGTAAAATACCTAATAATTATTTATTAACTCTTAGAAGATTTCCATACCCTATAATGGATGATATTATAGCACCGATGGATGTTGATAAAGCAGGAAATCCGACACCAGTCGATCAGCCTGACATTGCGAGAGCAGTTACATGGATGAGTGAGGTTACAGGTAATAATATGAACTCTATACTTAATTGGAGCCATGGATATAATTGGAAAGATGAAACCGCCAGTGTACAGACCCAGAAATCTCAGAATAAAGATAGAAGAGGAGCGTTCGGTCAGTTTCTAGATTCAAGTGTAATAGGTACTGCAGCTGCGAATGCAAGTGCAGGTGTAGATGGAGCAACTGCTCAAAGAAGAGCAAATGGAGGTGGAGGTTATGATGCATATAGTGATACATATCCTAACCATGTATTTGGACCCGTGAACGTTATTAAAAATGTAGCCTTTAGAGATCAAGGTTTAACGTTTAATCAAGAATTTAAACTTAAATTTGAATATGAGTTAAGATCATTTAGTGGAGCTAACCCTAAAATATTGATGCTAGATCAACTCGCTAATATAATGGTATTGACTTCAAGTCAAGCACCATTCTGGGGAGGAGCAGTACGATATGTCGGAGATGGTTCTACTGGAAAACCACTAGGAGATCTCTCAATGATTAAAGCAGGTAATTACAGTGGGTTTATAAAAAGTGTTGCATCAGGACTAGGAGATATGTTCAGTGGTGTTGTTAGTGATATAAAGGGATTAGCAGATGGAAAAGATTCTAAATTCTTAAATAATATATTAGGTGGAACTCTAATGAAAATGTTTAATTCTCCACAAGGAGGACAGGCTGCCGCTTCTCTATTAACAGGAGATCCTACGGGTTCATGGCACTTAACTGTTGGAAATCCTTTAAATCCTGTAATGATGGTAGGTAATTTAACATGTAGAGAAACTAACGTAACCTTCGAAGGTGGTATGGGAGTTCAGGATTTTCCTGAAAGAATGATAGTCGAAATAACATTAAAACCTGGTAGAGCTAGAGATAAATTGGATATAGAATCTATGTTTAATATGGGTAGAGGTAGATTTTATCTTCAACCCAAGGACGGAGTTGATGTCAATAAAGTATATATCGAAACTGCATACGGTGGTAAAGACAAAAGAAAGTCTCTTAATTCTGAATTTAGAAAAATAGCTAACGGTTAATAATGAAGATATATTCAATAGATAAAAAGAAAGTATTAGATAATAAATTATCAATGAGTAATCCTACTCTGCTTTTTTCAGATACAGTCCAGCCGCAGTCTACACATGAAGTAACTTCTGATGAAACGGGTAGAATAGACTTAATATCACTTTCAGAGTATGGTACACATGATTATGTGGATATTATTTTAAAGTTCAATGGAATCTCTAATCCTTTTTCAATAATAGAAGGAGACTTATTATACATTCCTCCTAGGGATTTTGGTAAAAAGAAATGGAAATTGACATTAAATAAAGATGAAAAAAATCCAATAAGAGATCAATTCATAAATACTAAGAGGCTTCCAGTTAAAGATGCAAATAGAATCAAGTATTTAACAATGAAATACAACAAAGAAATATTGCCTCCAAATATATTAAAAACTGGAGAAACTAACATCGAAGTTAGTAACGGAGAAATTAAAATTTAAATAGAAATAAAAATTATGAAACGCATACAATTATTTGAACAATTTATTAAAGAAGGAAAATTTGATAAACCAATTAAACTTAGTGTAAAAAAATCTAGGAAAAACCCATATACATTTAGTCATAAAATGGATAATGATGAATTATACAAATTGTTCTTCATAGCCATGGGTAAAGAAGTTGCAGATAAAGAAGAACTTGACGGATATAAAGATACTGATTATAAAAAAGCGAGAATAGACATCTTTAATATTATGATGTCAAGAGGAGCTAATCCTTACCGGGATAAACGCACATGGGCTGACGACTGGGAAGAAGAAGAGTACGATATAGATGAACAATTTGTAAACGAAGCGGTTAACATCAAAAAAGAAATTAAAAAAGTAGCAAATTATTTTGACGATACAGAAGTTTCTGACGTAGAGGTCTATGTAAAAGATTATGTAGAAGACGAAGACGTAAGTTCATACGGTTATATGTTCTGGTGGAATGCAGAAGATCAGGAATGTGGTATTGAATATCAAAATACTCCAGGTTCTGATGAATCAGAAGATCCTTGTAAGACAGCAGATGACTTTATCAAGTATGTTAATCAAAACACATAATTAAAACAAATAATAAAATACAAATACAATGAAACAAGTACAATTATATGAGCAATTTATCAATGAAGCTCTAAAGGTCGGTAGAGACCAGGATCTAGCTAACGAAATTATAGCAGTACTCTATGCTGAAAGAGATACACCAGAGGGTGAAGCACTACAGGCAGCTGGTGGAAATGTCGCCGGCAAAAGTACAGTTGGAGAAGTGATGTATTTAAGTGGTTGGAATAAAGATGCTGTAAAGGCGTTACATGGTTCTAAAGTAAGAGTTCCTGGAGAGTTTATGCTAGGTACTTTAATTGGAGTAGCAGCTGATAATGGAAAGAGTTACTATTTTGATGGTGGCGTATTCGTTGAAGGTGATAAAGACGTTAAAGGAGCTAAGGTAGGAATGGACTTTAGAGATTTTGTCGATATTCTAGTTAAAAAGAAGATCATCAACAAACCTACATACTAAAAACTAAGAGGGCATGCCGTTAAATAACCATATTTTAAATGTAATAGAGCATTCGTTGGAACTTGATGTTATAAAGTTTGACGCAGCAGGCGAGGATGAACCAGATGGAACTAAACACAGTCATGAGATTGGTGGCCCGGTTCCAATGATAGTAATTAACGGTAAATCATTTTCAGAAACAGACGTTAGGCGTTTAGAAATTAATTGTAATGATAAGATTCCTACCATAAGTCTAGTAATAATGGATACGGCCGGCACATTCGATAGTGACTCAACACCAAGGGATGGAGATGTTATATCTATTAGGATTGCTGCTAGGCAACAAGACACGTTTAGAGATATAAGAATAGATTTTGATATAGATGAAGTTTCAGGTCCTCCTAATAGAGATCTAGAAAAAGCTTCAAATGGTTCAAAGTATTCTATGGAAGGAACTATGAAAATACCGACAATGCATTCTGAAGGGTGTGCATCATACGAAGGAACTTCAAGAGAACAGATTGAGGAATTTGCAACTAAATTAAAATTAGGATTAGCTACTAACATTGATATGGCCGACGATAAGATGAAAGCTCTTAGTGCATGTCAACCTAATATCGAATTCTTAAATAACCTAGTAGAACATTCATATATAGGAGAAGACAGTTTTCAAACGTATTGTATAGATCCTTATTATAATATATGTTTTGTCGATATTAATGCACTTTTAAACTCAGAAGAAGGTTTAGATGAAACATTCATTAATATGGCTATGGACTTCGATGAAGACGGAGAGGATCAGACTTCCAATAAGATAGAATCTCCTAATATCCTAACAAACGCAGCTAACATGAATTCCACTAACACCTTTATTGAAAGTTATTCCCTGGTTAATAATGCAGGTTCACTTTCTAAAAAGAATGGATATAAAAGGAAAATGATTTACTATGAACCTGGTGTAGGAATAGTGGCTCATGAATTAGAACCTCTCGCAAGTGATGAGATGAAAGACGTTGAAGAACCCCTAAAGGGCAGAAGAGGTGAAGACAGATATACTAAAGAAGTAAAATCAAAATTCGTTGGTAGGCTTCCTATTCAATCAGATGATTCACCGGGTACGCATCTTAATTATTCTTATTCTGCGATTAGCAATCAGCAAAACCTAGATGAAATGAATAAAATGAAATTAGTAGTTAATCTTAAAACCTTTAACCCTGGTATTCATTTATGGCAAAAGATACCTGTTCAGATTTTAAAAAGTGGATTTACACAAATGTCTGCTGCACAAGGAATCAATGAATCAAAGGAAGGTAAAGGATTTGATACAGATCAAGATACCGAGGCAGAACATCCTTCAGAAATGGGAACAGAACAAATTAAAGATGAATTTTTAACTGGTTTTTATGTTATTGCTGGAATTATATACAGGTATAAAGAAAGCACTGGAATTACTCAAGAACTAACTCTTTTAAGAAGAGAATGGCCAAGTAGACTCAATAACGTTAACGCAGAAACAACATCATAATAATAAGAATATATAATTCATGTCAGACTTTAAAAGCATAGTAGATTTTAAAAAGGGTAAATTAGCGCAGTCTCCGTACCAGGATCCTACGTATTTGTCCTTCGTTATATTGTTTGACGTTAATAGTCATGAGCATTCTCCTATTTTTTCAGGAGCTGCTGAAGAATATTACACTCGACATCTGGGAGCAACTGGCTCTGATAATTCAACCGCGGCTACTCCTGGCAAAATAGATCCTATTACGTTTAAGCCAGATGACAATGACCCTACTACTAGATTTTATACTGAAAGATTATCTAATCTTATAAAATTTAAAAAGGCGCTATTAGATATTAATAAAAATACTCCATGGTTTTTTCAAGGAATACAGGGAGTAGAACGTGTTATAGCAGGTATAGATCCTAATAATCCATATAGAGGTGGAGATGATGCAAAGCTTACTTTAAGTTGTTTAGAATCTATTAATCTTAGGGTTTCAGGTTTGATGCACTTATATAGAAAGGCCGTATTTGACGAACACAAGCACAATTGGATATTACCTGAAAATCTTAGAAAATTTTCAATGACAATATATGTTACTGAGGTTAGAACTATAAAAAATATGTCTAAAATTTCATTATCAGGAGTTCCTAAGAAAATATCTTTAGAGACTATTAAAGGATTTCCTGGTAATTTTAAACCTTCATTGGGTGTAGAGAATGGAAATGAAGGTATTTCCGGAAATGCAGCAAGACCTTTCTTTATGTTTAGATTTAGAGAATGTGAATTCTCTCTAAATTCAGGAGCAGATCCTTTTGCAGATCTTACTAAAAATCCAGGTGAACAGACTAGGCAAACTGTTGAAATGAAATATGAAGTTATAGATAAAGTCGATGCTAGAGTCTTAAATGGAATAGTATCAGACACATTTCCAAACGGATATTCACCAGCACCCGATTCTGAAGATTACGCAGCAGATGGTATACTTGGTTTCTTAAAAGATAAAGCACTAGGAAAGCTTAAAGAATTAAAAGATAGAGCAGAAACTGATATTAACAGATTAGCAAGAGAAAAGAAAGATGAATTAGTTCAAGGAGCAAGAGACGGTGTCAGAAGACGAGTTCCTAATTTCGAAAACATATATCAAGATGCTCTAAGGGGAGTTTCAGATGGAGTAGATAATATAGGAGCTAATATCGCAGAAAATGTGTTTAATGTAGATACAAGTGCGACCGTTGGAAGTGCTTTAGAAAGAGCAGCGGCACAGTCTCTTGGTAATGTAAACGATTAATATATGTCAACTGAAAAAGAATTAAATACTGATAATCTTAGAGACACGCATTGGTTAGGAGAAGTTATCGACAATGTCGATCCTCTTAAACTAGGTAGATGTAAGGTTAAAGTTTTAGGAAAGTTTGATAATTTGCCGGATGAATCTATTCCATGGGCAACTCCTATGAATAGAAACGCAGTAGGTTCTCACCAGGTTCCTAGAATAGGAGATATAGTTTCAGCTAGATTTGATAATGGTAATTTATATCATCCTGAATATTGGTTTCATATAGATCAAAACGAAGATCTTAAAACAGATATATTAGAAGGAGCTGGCAATGCTGAAAATGTAATAAGTTTAGTATATGATGCTGAAAGAAACGTAAGAATTTATCACTCAGAAGAAGATGGTCTTATAATTACAAGAGGAAGCGGTGCGAAAGAAAGACCATTAATGCAAATAGACGAAGCCGGAGATATTAAAATTTCTACAGAAGCTAGAATATTTTTAGATGCAGGTAATATATTTTTAAGTAATACTGGAGAACCCGGTGAAGACACTAATCAGCCAGCCGTAAGAGGATTAGACTTAGAGACATTCCTAAGGAATTTTATTACAGACTATAAAGCACATATTCATCCGACGGGTGTTGGTCCTTCCGGAACTTTACAAGTTCCATTTGCCGAAGGAGATCACAAGTCATATCAACAAGAAAATAAATAATTATGCCAGCACAATGGTCAACATTCATAGGTGAAGTATCGGATATTCTAGAAAAACCAGCATTGCAACCACTAGACGCGAAAGATTTTGGAAAAAAATTAGCGAAGGCATATTTAACAGCAGTTCAGGGCAATGCACAGTGTATTCCGGGAATGGCTAATCATGAAAGTTCAGCAGGTGAATCTGCATTTATAGCAAGCTACGAACAGTGGTTTCATGATCTTTGGGAAAAAGGTGAACCGGTGATGGTAACCCCGGATAACGAAGAACCCCTTATAAATGAAAAAGATAATTTAATAGCATTCTTAGCGACAGCTGAAGGTGCTGCGACTAGATTAACGATTGCAGGGAAGGACAATGATCCTGAATATAATAAACTAGAAGGTGAAATAGGAGAAGGTATACAATATGAGCCAACGGAAGAGCTTGACAAGTATTTAGAAGAGTTTAAGGATGACGAAGCAGAAAACCTATATAGATATAGATATTTTGAATTCCACCGCTTAGATGGTAAGGAATCAGCTGATGAATTAGCTCGAATAACTGCAACAAGATTGTTAATGACCTTTGAAGATATCTCAGATGGAGAAAAAAGACTAGATTTTTGGAAATGGCTAGAGCGTCTAGAAAAGAATACACATTTCACTACAAGTACTTCTATTATATACGACAGAACACGAAATAGGGATAACGCTATCGCTACGCTGAAGGGATTAGATTGGAACTGGAGCTCATTTGCAGGATCTGGCACCGGAAATAAACAACGGTTTCATGAACTAGTTGTACAATATATAAGGGAGTCAATATTATTATCACATCCAGCCTCGACAGAATATATTAATAGTTCCGGAAATAAGGCATACCGCACAGTTGAAAAGGCGAATGAGGTGGCCGTAGAAATGGATAAAGTAAATGAAATGACATATCCTTGGCCATTCGACACAACACTACCCGAGGGCTATGAAGAAATGGAACCTTCAGAAAAAATAAAGGTCAGATATCATTTTAAATTAAACAACCTAAAGATACAAGAACCGTATGAAGAGAATCAGAAAATGCCGCCTGTACTAACACAGTCATTTGTTTCTGAATTTTCATGGAACGGAACTGATGATTATGGACAAAAGCATTCAAAGCTTAAATCAGAATATGTAGATACTGAGCTAAGAAAAAAGTGGCAAGGATGTCCATTAGGTACAAGTGACGAAGGCCAGGATTCTATTGTAAATATAGATATGTCTAAAACGGGAACTTTAGCTAAACAAATTAGAAATACTTTAATAGTAGAAATGGGAATTGAAGCTGCAATGTTAGCAGAAGGTGGAAGTAAAGATGATCCATATAAAGAACTTGCAAAGGCAACTCTTAAATACTGGAAAGATGCAACAATACAGCCATTTGCAACTGGTGACCCGACACCACCATGTACATCAATACCTGTTCTTATGGGAAAATATATAGGTGTCAGTTATGGAAATCAAAAGAAATTAGCAGATAATTTAAGAAGAGCTCTTAATTCAGGAAAGGATTCTGATAACGTACATGATGCAGCCGAGGACGTTGCAAGTGCATTAGCATATTCTTATTTTACACATCTTAGCCAAATGAAATTTATTTATATGGGCGGAATAGCGGTTCCTTTAGTTCCTTATATTCCTATGATAGGATTTGACGCCACCGTAATTTGATATATAACTAGTAAAACATACATTAACCCTTTTAAAAACAAAGTAAATGTCAACAAAGACAACTCAAAAACAAAAGAGACCAAGACTCTCGACAACTACACAGCTTGCAGAAGCTAACCAAGAAACAGAAGTTAAAGTAGAAACTTCATTAAACTCACCAGCCCCAGAAAAACCAACTCCCGGTCCAGATACAAATTATATGGATGAAAACGGAGAATTCATGTGGGACCAATATGAGGCAACATGTGTAACTAAGCTTAGGAAACCCAATCCACATATTAAAACACCTAAAGGTGTAAAGGTATATAGCAGAGAATCATACGCCCAAGAACTATTTGACCTAATGGAAGGTCATTCACTAACTTCAAATACTTTATATTCTTTACAATTAGGAGCTAGCTATACCGGAAAGGTGTATGCAGTTGATTCCGAATGGGCATCAATTGATGTAGGATATAGAGAATTAATCTATGTAGATTTATCGAGAGAAACTACAGAAATAAGAGAACTTCTAAAACAAGGAGTTGAAGTCGATGTTCAATTGATCGCCGATACTTCAATGAATGTCAAGAAATATATGATAGGTTCTGTGACTGAAGGTCTTAAGACTAAGGTTATTAAAGAAATCGTAGCATCTATTGACGATGGAAATACAGCATACAGTGGTGTTGTTGCTAAGATGATTCCAGGTGGAGGATATATGGTGCAAGTTCAAGGCATTGATTGCTTTATGCCAGGTTCATTAGCAGGTGTAAATAAATTACACGACTTCGAATCAATTATTGACACCGAAATGTATGTAGTACCTGTTAGTTATTCAGAAGAAAAAGGAACTGTTGTAGTTTCCCACAGAGCATACTTAAGAGCTCTTATTCCTAATACACTTAAAGAAATACAAGAGGACATTACATCTGAAAGAACAGGTCATGTTACAGGCTCTGCAAAATATGGTGTATTTGTTGAATTTGAAGGATGTTTAACGGGTATGATTCACGTTAACGACCTAGATACTGAAACTTCAAAGGCACATAGAGATAGATCTTTAGAGCCAGGAACAGAGATTAAATTCTATGTTAAAGAAGTTATTAATGAAAGAAAAATTACACTTGTTCAAGGTTCTCCTGCTGAAAAGAAAGTAGATCCATGGGAAGGTATTTCTTCAAGATATACTAAGAAAACTGAAGTAGTAGGAAAGGTAAAATCTACTAAAGACTATGGTTTATTTGTAGAAATAGAAGAAGGTGTTGTAGGACTCTTACATGTATCTGAATTCCCTGAGAACATAGATATTAAAGACATATCGAAAGGTGCAGATATTACTGTCCAAGTGATTAGAGTCGAAGAAGATACTAGAAAAGTATTCCTTAAACTATAATCAAATCTATAATTTAATTGAAAGAGCCCGATCACTCGGGCTTTTTCACGTTATAGTGTATCTAACAGAGATATATAAACCAACTTAAGTTATACAATTACGTAAATGAATAATATTAATAATTCAGACATATTAAAGAATTCGCTACTAGGCGTTGAATTTGAATTCTATTCTAATAAGGATATCGATACGACTGCTAAAGAGTTAGCTGGTCTTTTAGGTAAAAAGATTAGAGTAGAAGCAAAGGCGCATAGTGATTTTGAAGTTACAAGAGACGAGTTCAAGATAGAACCTGATATGTCAGGTGGTGAAAAACTGATGGAACTCGTAACAGGTCCACAGCCTTATTATTCTGCAAGAATGATGATCATCAAAGTATGTAAATGGATAGAAGAAAATGGATATACTAATGATAGAAGTTCTATTCACTTAAACATATCCTTTGATACAGATAAAATAGAAAATAAACACAGAATATCTAAAATGAATGTTCTTAAATTTATTTTAGATTTTAAAGAAAGTCAAGTCTTTAAGTTTTTTCCTGAAAGAAAGGATTCTGCATACGCAAAATCAATTAAATTCGTTTTACCTAAGTCAGATACTTATTTCTACGATGGATTAAATATTACTCCTAGTAATTTCATATATCCTGATTCTAAATATTACGGAATTAACTTTGAAAAAAGACATAAGAATTATTTAGAATTTAGATATCTTGGCGGAGAAGATTGGGAAAAGAAAACTTCTAAGATTCTACAAATGCTAGATCTTTTTATAACTCAACTATGGAATAGCACGAGTAATGTTCAATTTAACAATCTTAATTCAATAGAGCTTAGAAAAATTCTTGCTAAGAATGAAAGAATTATAAAGGCTAGAAAAGATTGGAAATCTATCAATGCGGGATGGAATAAAGATGTTAAATTAACGGTCGATTTAAATGACAATGAAAAGATAATAGATTTACACTGGCCTAATATTAGAGAAAGAGTTCTTAGATTATTTACACATGGTGAATTAACAAAAGGACATATTAACTATGATGCTGACAACGGAACTATTCAAGTAGAAGGTGGTAGATTATCATATTGTGTAGAATTAGAAGGATATGAATTTGTAAGATGTTCTTTGAGAGGAGAATTCACAAATTGTGATTTCTTCGGATGTGACATAAATGGATCTGACATACATACGTGTAATTTCTATCAATCTACACAGGTTAATTCATCTAAATTAGAAAGTTCATACGTTCACCAGTCTTGTGTATTAAAAGACTGTTACATATACGGAAATGGAATAATGAAAGGATCGATGCAAGGCGGTATATTTAGAGACGGTAGATATGATAAAAGAACTGCAAAGTTTGACAACACTGAAAAAATACTTTATACGGAAGTTTAAAAATAATTAAAATAAAATGAGTGATAATATAATAGGTAATAATAGCCACTTAGATAAGCCTACTTGGGATGATGATAGATGCTTTAACGACTTTGTAAATGAGTTGGCATCAGAAGTAACAGGGTCTTGTATGATTCCTATGAATCTTCCAAAATCAGAAGTAGAGAATATTGTCAAGAGAGCAAAGAAATGGTTCTATAAAAATTACGAGTATTCAATGAAAGAAAACTTTATGGTTTTGCCTAAAGAACTTTTTGAGTCTAATCTTTTTAAATCTAGAAGATGCTTTACTCTTCCAGGGCCAGATCCAATAACAAAGGGTGGAGAAGTATATTCAGTATACGGATGTTTCGAAACTGGATCTAAATATGCAGGTGGAACTGACATTAGATTTTCACAAGGTGATTTTGCTATTGAAAGAATGATGTATACTGGAATGTTCGGTGGAGATGGTGTAGTAGATGCAGCAGAGAACCTTCAGTATTATGTGGTTAATGAAAGTTTCTTTGATATGGCTAGACAAATTCTAGAAAACCCTATCGGCTTTCACTATAATCAATTAACACATGAGATTAAATTTACTGGAGAAACTCCTAACAGAGATATTATATTAGAGGTATATGAAACTATTCCGGAATGTGCTCTTTTCGAAGATGAAGCATTCTTTAGATACTGTGCTGCAAAAATTAAAATATCACTTGGCCAAAAGTTAAGTATCTTTGGATTTGCATTGCCAGGAAATATAGAGGTAAATGCAGATGCAATACAGGGATTAGGAGAAGGAGAATTAGAAGCTGTTATTGAAGAAATTAAATCAGATGAAGGCACCGATTGGATGATGCATTCTTAATAGAATATATAGTTAAATGGAATTTTATATAAAAGCACAAGGAGATCCTGGTTTTGATCCAACAGAGATGGAAAATTATTCAGAACTTTCAAGGCTGTTAACTCAGATTGAAACCGTTCTTTTTACAAGAAAGGGAGATGTTCTAGGTAATCCAGAATTTGGAGCTAATTTAGAAGACTATGTGTATTCATTGAGTTATAATGACTATTTATTAAAAAAAGTGGTAGCAGAGCAGATTTTTCAATTCTGTCCACTTGCACAAAAATTTAACGTGACTGTAGATGTCGACTTTACTAAAGAAGTTGACAGACATGCAGTCTTTATAGATATAAGAGTAGACAACAGATATCAGGTAGGTGTCTATGTATAATAAAACAAAAAAGTAAAATGGCAGATAATAACTTTTTATCAACGTCTAGAATTAAAACTGGAGAAATGATCTCAGATGTGAGATCTTATGTTAGTAGGGTATATGGTGCAGTAGGAACTGCATTTACAACCGCTTCTCCCTTTTCACAATTACTAGATGTTATTTCAGAAATAGGAAAATTAATCTTCTTTTATATAGAAGATTCAACCGTTGAGCAAAATATACTAACAGCTCAAAACCCTGAATCAATATATGGACTTTCAAGATTAGCAGGACATGATTCATTTAGAGGAGCTGCCGCTTCTGGTGAATTAAAGCTGAGATTAGGTGTACAGGGATTAGATGATATTGCAGGAGATGCTTTAAACATTCCCGCTAATGCTATTATAAAATCAAATGATAATGGTCTAGTGTATACCCTAAGAACCAATAATGATCAATTTAGATTAGACAAATCTAATTCTAATTTTATATATGTTCCCGTAATTCAAGGAAAATATGAAGATCAGACGTTAACTTCAACTGGAGAATCATTTCAATCTTTTAATGTAATAACAAAAGGAATGATTGATCATGATCAAATCAGGGTAACTGTTAATTCTAACCTATGGTCTAAGTATGATTCACTATATGATATGAAGAAGGGAACACAAGGTTACATTGTGAAAACAGGTATTACAGGTGGATTAGATCTTTATTTCGGTAATGGTTCATTTGGAGAAATACCTGAAAAGGGAGCTTCAATTAAAGTAGAATACTTAAAGATTTCCGGATCAATGGGTAATTTAAATGGTAGAGCTGATTTAACCTTTAAGTTTGAAACTGAAGGAACAGATTCTTTAGGAAATACACATGACTTAAACGAGTTATTAGAATTTTCATTTACAGTTGCTCCTAAAATGGGAGCAAATCCAGAAGATATTGAATTAACAAAATTAATTGCCCCGCTACAGTCACATTCATTTGTATTAGCAACCCCTGATAACTATGAACACTTTCTTTCAAGATACGGTATGTTTTCATATTTAGATGCATATAATACTACTGATGATGGATATTTAGATGATGATAATGTTATCTATCTGTTCATGTTACCTAATACTCCTAAAAAATTACAAAACAATAAAGATTATTTTAGCTTAGATACTTCTGAATTCTTTTTTACTGAAATAGAAAAAGAAGGAATTATGGGATTATTAGAAAAATCAGGAAGACAGATGGTAACGACTGAAGTTAAAATAGTAGATCCTTTACCACAATACTTTAGAATGGATATTAAGGTTAGATATTTTGAAGGATATCATAAAAATAACCTATCGTCTGAAATTAGATCTAAGGTCGCTGAATACTTAATTAATATTACAAGAAGAGATCGTCTTCCAAAATCAGACATAGTAGCAATTATTGAAGGTATTGAAGGTATTGATTCGGTTAACGTTAAATTCACTTCTGAAAAAGAAGAAACTGCTAGAAGATTGGGATATTATACTTCTAAAACAGTAACAGTAACTCCTTCTACCCCATTGTTAGAAGATATAGGTAACGGAAAACAAAAAATGGTTTTCTTTAAAAGAAAGGTAACTACTTCACAGGTTAATTTTGAAGAAGGTGCTGCTCTTCCAGAGAATGTAATTAATTTAGATTCATTTGGAGATATAATTTTAGAAAAAGAAGAAGTTGCATTGTTTAGAGGTGGATGGTTAGATCAAAATGGAAACATAGTGGATGATTCAGTAAAGACTGGAGAAAAAGCAGCTCTTTCAATTTACTTTGATGAGCCAGCTGTGAAAAATAGCATATTCGCTAAAGTTCAAGCTAAAAATAGAAAAGCTATATAATGAGTATTTTTAAAAATCTTTTTAAAAGCAGGAGAGAAAGGCTATACTCTATTAGGGAAAGTGTATTTGACGATAGAAAAAATCTTGGAAATGATTATAGAAAAAACATTTTAAAGAATTCTATATCTGGACATATATGGAGAAATAACCAAATGAATGATTTTATAAAGTTTATTCAAGAGGTGTTGGCTGATTGGGTAGACTCTGTGAATTATTTAAAGAGTTATAAGTCTTATACTATTAAAAAGAACGATAAAAAAATTAGATAACAATGTCATACCAAAATCTAAGATTTTTTGATAATAATTCTAACGAATTAAATCTAGAATATAATTCTGATTTAGGATATTCTACGGGTAATGCATTTTTACCTGAGATATCTACAGGCTTATATGAAACTTTAAACATATATGTGTTAGAAGAAGTAAAGGATGAATTAGATAATCAAAGGTTTGTACATCCTATATCAGTTGACGCAAATAAGAATACACTTAAATTTAAATTCACCACAGAATATGGAGAAAGCACAGACATATTTCTTTATAGTGGTAAAATGAATAATGGTGATTATGATGTAAATGTAGATTCATTTCAAATTAGTGAAATGAGAGACAATAGTTATTATACATCAGTTAACGCAGATGGTTTTAAGATAGTTCCTCTAAATGCAGCTGCAATACAACCACAGGCGTGTATTGCTAATGTTGCAATGAGTTCAGAACAAGAAGGATTTCATATTAGAAAACTAGAAGTATTTGCTACTGAAAACGGACTGGATGTAAAGGTTGCAGAAATTAAAGTATATGGAGAAATTGTTGCTGAAGATGAAAGACTAAAAAGCCTTTTAACTAACATGGCTCTTAATCTTACCGAAATGGATTATTTGATATTTAAAGATTCTGATATTAAAGATCTTGGTGTAGATTATAAACTATTAAATAGAAAAAGAAAAGAACTTTTATTGCAGGCTTCTACTATTAAGCCTTTCATAGGAACGTATAAAGCACTGTTAGGTGTTATTGATTTCTTTGGATATAACAATGTAAGTCTTAGAGAATACTG
>ERZ651770.501-NODE-501-length-18744-cov-2.906734_pt1 | contig 18744 bp, 18 predicted proteins | sample MGYA00514756_ERZ651770 | MGnify/ENA metagenome assembly ERZ651770
AAAGTTGCCTATATTCTAAATCAATTTGCTCGTTTAAAACTGCGGCGTGAAAAATTAGATTTAGCATTTAGCTCTAACGGCATGGAAATAAGATTACCGCTTTTTGGGTTTGAAGATCATACAGAATATACAGACTATAGCTTAGTGGCAAACAAATGTAAATCTGCAGTTACTAAAACAAATAAAAGTGTAGGGCTTTTTGGCAACACCACAGATAAAGAAACAGTAATTACATACCTTATTCCAGAACTAAAAAAAGTAGATTACTTTTTAAAAATCCAGAGCGATTTTGACAACCCAGGAACTAAAATGCTGATCAACGAGATCAACGATATAAAACAAATAATTTCTGCCTACCAAGTAGCGCCAGAAACCCTTAAATCAAAGGACAACCTAATATTTGACTAAATGCCAAATCAAAAAAAGACTAAAATTGTAGCTACCCTAGGGCCTGCTACTGCAGATAAGAAGATTCTTAAACAAATGATTCTAGCTGGAGTTAATGTGTTTCGCGTTAATTTCTCTCATGCAAACTATGACAATGTTAAACAAGTAGTTGCCCTTATCAGGGAGCTAGCAACAGAGCTCAACACCTCAACTGCAATTCTTGCAGATCTACAAGGCCCAAAATTAAGAGTGGGAATGATGAAAGAGGAAGTGATTGTTCATCCAGGAGATGAAATTTCATTTTGCACCGGGGAAGAATTTGAAGGAAACTCCAAGAGAGTGTACATGAACTACAACAATTTCCCTAAAGATGTTAAAAAGGGTGAACGTGTACTTCTTGATGACGGAAAATTAATGTTTGAAGTACTCTCCACAGATGGAAAAGCAGAGGTAAAAACCAAGGTAATACAAGGGGGTCCTTTACGCTCTCGTAAGGGTGTCAATCTACCAAACACAAACATCTCTTTACCTGCACTAACGACCAAAGATAAAGAAGATGCTGTTTTTGCAATTTCTCTTGAAGTAGATTGGATTGCACTTTCTTTTGTGCGCCATGCGGCAGATTTAAAAGAACTACAAGCCCTAATTAAAGCCAATAGTAAATATAAAATTCCAATCATAGCGAAGATAGAAAAACCAGAAGCAGTCGCTAATATTGATAAAATTGTTTCCCATTGTGACGGCCTAATGGTTGCCCGGGGTGACCTAGGAGTTGAGGTTCCTGCAGAAGAGGTGCCGCTGATTCAAAAAGAACTAGTTCTTACAGCAAAAAGAGCAAGAATTCCAGTTATTATTGCCACCCAAATGATGGAAACAATGATTTCATCTCTCACGCCAACAAGAGCAGAGGTAAATGATGTTGCAAACTCTATTATGGATGGTGCAGATGCCGTAATGCTAAGCGGAGAAACTTCAGTAGGTAAATACCCTGTAGAGGTAATTCAAAAAATGGCCAGTATCTGTACCCAGGTAGAAAACTCTTCTCTAATCTCTGTGCCACATGAGCCTCCTCACATTAGAACCAACCGTTACATAACAAAATCAATATGTTATCATGCAGCCAACATGGCTAATGAAATTAATGCAACAGCTATTTGTACCCTAACCAATAGTGGGTATACCGCATTTCAGATATCTGCATGGAGACCAGATGCGCATATTTTGGTGTTTACAAATAACCGCAGAATACTATCAAGATTAAACTTGTTATGGGGAGTAGCCTCTTTTTACTATGACAAATATGAAAGTACAGATCAAACCGTAGAAGACGTAAATAAAATTGCACACAAAGCAGGTATTGTGGCAAAGGGAGATTACTTAATTAACCTAGCGGCAATGCCAATTATAGATAAAGGTATGGTAAACACACTGCGTGTTTCTCAGGTATAACACCTTAACTCAAAAAGCCCTTAAGGCACAATTGTATTCCGAAAAAAGCCCCTTAAAATAATTATTTTAAGGGGCTTTTTAACACTGAGGCTGTTGTGTGTTTACAAAACAACATAGTGCTGCTTTATTCTCATCATACCATCTTGTTTGCGTATACTTATGTGCTGTTTAAAGTTGCTGGTTGTGTAATTATACACAATCTCAACAAGGGTATTATCCAACCGCGTTACCTGAAGCTCACGCACCAAGACGCCTAATGGCTTATTAGGGCTATTTATTACTTGAGCGTCTCTCCCTAAAGGATCTGGCATTGCAAAATCTCTTGGGATATCATATAGTTTTTGCGCAATCAAGTAGGCCTCATGCCATTTTGTAGTAGGTATTAAAAGTGTTTCTGTGCTACTAGGCTCACTAGCTGTGCCGCCAACAAGCTCCGTTATACTGGCGTTAGGATGCGTGTTTTGCAAATCAGCAATATACATCTTTGGGTTTGCACCCGGCTCTGGCGGAAAGAGTTCAGACAAATACCCGCTAAATGCAAATCCTGTTTTATTGTTATACAACACCTGATGCATCCCTCCCTTAACGCCCCTGATATTCATGGTATTATTTGCCTCTAAAGACACAATTTCCACTTTAGTGCCGTAGGGCATAACGGCGAGTTTTTGACTCTTCAAGTTGTTGTACTGCCTTAAAGAAAGACCGCTTGCTGCTGTTACATAGAGTGTAGCTGTCTTTTTTTCTAGTGGGGATTGAACGCTTATTTGTGTAAGTGCTATTTCTGTTTGTTGGGGCAATTTTTCTTTACAGGATGTAAAAAATGTTATTGCGATGAGTGCGGCAATGGCAAGAGCTTTCGTTTTCATAAGGATTGGGTATTAAATTCAAAGTAAAGCTTTTGGCATAAAGAGTCTTTTTTTAAAGGTTGATTATAAATATATAACTAAACTTTATTTGGGTTTATTGCACTAGCATAGGTTTTAAAACTCAAATTTCATTTGGACATCGTATTTTTTTTCTTCTTTTAGGCTTAGCTTTTGCTTGTTTTCATTGTTAAGCCCAGACAAAGAAATTCCTAGTAACCGAACCGAGTTTTTCATTTTTTCCTGGTACAATAACTCTGTGACATGCTCCATTATTAACTCCTCACTTGCCATATAAAAAGGCAGGGTTTTACTGCGAGTTTGCAGGGTGAAATCACTGTACTTTATTTTTAAGGTAATAGTTTTTCCAGCTACTTTGTTTTTTTTAAGCCGGCGCTGAACCTCTTTGGCGATATCTTGTAACCGCTCTAGCATATACAACTCGCTTGATATGTTTTCGCCAAATGTGCGCTCTGCAGCCAATGATTTTCTGGTGCGTTGTGGGCTTACTTTACTGTTGTGGATACCCCGTACGGTGTTATGATAATAGGGACCACTTTTGCCAAAATGTTCAGTTAAAAATGCGAGCGATTTTGTCTTTAAATCATTGCCGGTGTAAATCCCTAAACGGTACATTTTCTCCTTCATTACTTTTCCAACACCATAAAACTTTTTAATGTCTAGGGCTGCTATAAAGTCTAATACCTGTTCTGGAGAAACCGTTTTTTGGCCATTTGGTTTGTTGTAATCACTGGCAATTTTAGCAACAAATTTATTGATAGAAATACCTGCGCTGGCATGTAATCCTGTTTTTTGATAGATCTTTTCTCGAATTTGCTGTGCTATTACTGTGGCGCTAGGGATTCCTTTTTTGTTTTGGGTAACATCAAGATACGCCTCATCTAAGGAAAGCGGCTCAACCAAATCTGTGTATTCAAAAAAAACACTGCGTACTGTATCAGAAATTTCTTTGTAGCGGTCAAAATCTGTTTTAACAAAAATAAGATGCGGGCATAATTTAAGGGCCAAGGCCCCAGACATGGCAGAGCGCACCCCAAATTTCCTAGCCTGGTAACTTGCTGCGCTTACCACACCTCTTTTGCCGCCACCTCCTACTGCTATTGCTTTACCAACCAAAGACGGATCATCGAGTTGGGCAACACTCGCATAAAAGGCGTCCATGTCTACATGAATAATCTTTCTGATATCAATGGGGGTCTGCATAGGGTAAAGTTACTATCTTTAAATCACAAATATTAGCAACCTAGAGCAAATTACTCGTGCTGCTTAAAAGATATTCTTTGAGTTATTATTTTTTGAGTAAACCATATTAAAAAACAAGCCCTAGGAGTTTCAAAAACAAATCATGCAAGAAATAGAACGTAAATTCTTAGTTAAAAACGATGCTTATAAAGCACAAGCCGCGAGTCATAAAAGAATTACTCAAGGCTATTTAAACTCGCATCCACAGCGTACCGTTCGAGTTAGGGTGAAGGGAGATCAGGGCTTTTTAACCATTAAAGGAAAGTCTAACAAAACGGGCACCACGCGTTTTGAATGGGAAAAAGAAATCCCCCTGACTGAGGCGCAAAGCTTACTTGAGCTTTGTGAAAAGCCTATTATTGACAAAATTAGATATAACGTTCCGGTGGCAAATCATGTATTTGAAGTAGATGTTTTTGCTGCAAACAATGAGGGTCTTGTAATTGCTGAGGTAGAATTAAGCCATGAACAGCAGCCTTACACAAGACCAGATTGGCTTGGTAAAGAGGTTACAGGAGAGGTTAAGTATTATAATTCTAAGCTTAGCCAAAAACCCTATAAAGAGTGGTAACTGTTTTTTAATTCACGGGGTTAAAAACTTGCTAATTAAAAAAACTAGGAGTGCTGAGCTACCAGCGCAATGATTTCTGCAATAGTTTGTTTATCACTACTGCCTTCCCTTCCCTGAGAAAAGCTAACTCGAAGGTTAGTTGTTTCTGTAGGCGCGTTTTTAAGGGCCGAAAAATGAACCATCTCAAAACCAGCCTCTTTAAATAAAAGTATATTGGTTTTATTAATCCCGCTACCGGGCATAATTTGTAGGGTCTGGGTCTTATTTTTTAATTTTTTTAAGAGCTGTATGCCGTCTATGGCTTTTGGCATTTGCCCAGAAGATAGAATTCTAGTGACTCCTAAAGTCTCTAAATCCTGTAATGCTTTGTATGGGTCCTGGGTCATATCAAAGGCCCTATGAAAGGTAAATTCTCGATTTTTTGAAGCCTCCACTAGCTCTTTGGTGGCCTGGATATCTATCTGATTATAAGAGTTAAGAGCTCCGCTTACAACACCAGCGCAACCTATAGAATGACAAAAAGCAATGTCCCGCTTTATAATATCAAGCTCCTGGTGTGTGTAGTTAAAATTACCTGCTCTAGGACGAACGAGCACATGCACCGCAATATCAAGCTCCTTAACCACCTTCTCAATGCATCCATAAGACGGCGTAAGACCTCCAACACTTAGTTGGGTGCATAGTTCTATTCTATGGGCGCCTGCGTCTTGAGCGGCCTTGGCAGAGGCAAAAGAATTGGCGCAAATTTCTATAATCATCTACAATGGTGCTTTTTATAACGGTAAAGCTACCACAATTTAATGCTTTTTTTATATCCACTGAAACAACTTTCCTGGCAAGGGCCTTACCAAAGATTTCATCTCTAATTTCAGTAAAAGTTGGGCAACCTTATAGGTGGGCATTTCACACCCAACAGCAATAGCATCTAAAGCCACCTTGTCTTTGTCTTTTAAAAAATTAAAAAGGATTTTTTCTTCACCTTCAAGAGATGTAAACAACTGAGGTTGCAGTGTGGGTTTTTTAATTTCGTCAAGATCCCATCCAAGATGATACACCAAATCTGCGGCGCTAGTAATGATACTTGCTTGATGGGTTTTAATAAGCATATTACATCCTTGGCTCTGGATGTCTGTAGCTCTCCCTGGCACAGCAAAAACATCTCTTGAGTAGCTGTTGGCAATATCTGCGGTAACCAAACTACCGCCTTTGGCCGCAGATTCAATGACTATGGTGGCCTGGCTCATACCTGCAATAATTCTATTTCGTTTTAAAAAATTATTTCTATTAAAGGGATCGCTAGACCAAAACTCACTAATAAAACCCCCATTTTGCAACACCTTTGGCATGTATTTTTTATGCGCCTTTGGGTATATTTTATTCATGCCATGGGCCAAACAAGCAATGTTTTGTAATCCATTTGCAATGGCCGCTTTATGGGCACAAATATCTATCCCATAAGCAAATCCAGAAACTATGACCGGGTCAAGGGGGGCTAAGTCTGCCACCAACTTTTCACAAAATGAAATTCCGTAGGTGGTAATTTTTCTAGTTCCAACAATACTGATAATTTTTTTGTTTTCAAGGTCAATATTGCCGTCTTGAAAAAACAAAATAGGACCATCCAAACAGTGTTTTAATTTTTCTGGATATTTAGGGTCTTTAAAATAACGGTAGGACAAATTTTGAGACGCTATAAAATCTAATTCCTCCCTTGCCAAATCTAATAGATTTTTTTGCTGAAGCTGTCTTACCTTAAAGCTGCCAATACCATGAATTTTAAGAAGGTTTGATGGCTTTTCTTTAAAGATCCCCTCGGCAGACCCTACGTGTTGTAATAGTTTTTTGGCAGAGGTATCTCCCAAATTTGGTGTGCGCTGTAACGCTAAGGTGTAAAGTAATTCTGTCTTGGAAAGCATGGTAACGTATTTTTAGAAGTAAACTTCTAGGGCTATGCCAAACCGGGGAGAATAAGCAATATACGTATTTTTTAGGTTGTTAATAAGTTGCACAGAGCAGAAAAAAAAGAATACAAAAAAAAGGTATATTTGTTTAATGCAACTCTCTCCGTACATAAAAGACTTACTCTATCGCTATGAATGTGTCATCATTCCTGGCTTTGGTGCTTTTTTAGCAAATTACACCTCAGCAAGCATAGACGCAGATTCTAGCACTTTTTATCCTCCAGGAAAAACTATTTCTTTTAATAGGCAGCTGCAAACCAATGATGGTTTATTGGCAAATTATGTAGCCTCTGTAGAGGGAACATCCTATGAGTTGGCATTACAAAAAATTAGAAATTTTACAGGAACGTTATCTCTTAAGCTCTCTAAGGGCGAGCGTGTAACTTTAGATACCATCGGAGATTTCTCTCTAACCCCAGAGAATAAAGTGCAGTTCTTGCCCTGTGGTACAGAAAACTTTAACATCGCTTCTTTTGGTTTAACGACGTTTATTTCTTCAGAAATTTTAAGAGACATCCAACAAAAGCAACTAGCTACAGCCCAAGAGGCTACAGTGCTTGGCACTCCTGTTAGAGGTGTTGCACCATTTATAAAATACGCTGCCATAGGCCTTATTGCAATTGCCGTTTCTGGATTAACGGGTTTAAAAATATATGAAGGCACTGTTCAGGAACATAATTTTGCTCAAAAGCAAAAAGCCAATACCAAGCTAGAAAAACAAATCCAACAAGCTACTTTTAGTATTACTAGCCCACTGCCAACACTTGAGTTGTCTGTAACCAAACAAACAGGTAAATATCATGTTGTTGCAGGTGCTTTTAGAGTAAAAGAAAATGCAGAGAGAAAGGTTGCCCAGCTTCACAAAAAAGGATTTGCAGCCATAAATCTGGGGGTTAATAAATATGGCCTACACCAGGTTGTGTATGCTAGTTATCAAAACAGACTGCAGGCCCTTAAAAATCTTCGTACTATTAAGGCCACACAAAACAATGACGCCTGGTTACTAGTTAAAAAAATAGCACTCCACTAAACAACAAGTAGCCTTAATTGTAGACAATACATGCTGTTTTACTCTTTTGGTTTTATCTTTGTCTAAAACAATGCTCATGGAACCAAAGAACCCTAAAGATTCCTTTACAATTATTACAGACCTTGTACTACCCTCAGAAACCAACCCTATTGGTAATATGTTTGGTGGAGAACTCCTGGCGCGTATGGACCGTGCAGCAAGTATTGCCGCAAGAAGACATAGCCGTAGAATTGTAGTAACTGCCTCGGTAAATCATGTAGCTTTTAATAAGATGATTCCGCTGGGAAGCGTGGTAACTGTTGAAGCAAAAGTCTCTAGAGCCTTTAAAAGCTCCATGGAAGTATTTATGGACGTTTGGATTGAGGACCGTGAGAGCGGCATTAGAAGCAAGGCCAATGAAGGAATCTACACCTTTGTTGCTGTTAATGAAATGGGAAATCCAATGCCAGTTCCGGCAATTGTGCCAGAAACTCAGATAGAAAAACAACGCTTTGATGCTGCTCTTAGAAGAAAACAACTTAGCTTGTTGTTGGCCGGTAAAATAAATCCTCAAGATGCTACAGAGTTAAAAGCATTGTTTGAATAGCCCCTGTTACATTTTATAAACCCAGTCTGCAGGATTCATCTCTGTGTCGTTTCTGTACACCATAAACTTAATGACCGTTTGCTTGGTAATGGGATGTGTAAACACCTTCCCAATTGGGTCTTTTGTGGATACTTTATCTCCCTTTTTTACACTTATAGTAGCCAAATTATAATAGATAGTGATGTAATCTCCATGCTGTATCATAACAGCTTTATTTGCATTTTTTAACTGTTGTATTTGTAGTATTTTTCCATTAAACACTGCGCGCGCCTGGGCGTTGGCATTGGTCGCAATTTCTACCCCATGAAAGGTTTGTGTTACGTTTGGAAATTGAGGATGTTGCCTGGTTCCATATTTGTTGATGACAAGCCCTTGTTTAACTGGCCAAATTAATTTACCCTTATTGTTTTTAAAATCTTTTGCTATAGCGGCGGCCTCTGGCGTTAAAGCAAATTTTGTGGCAGAAGCAGTGGTAGTTTTAGATTTGTTTTCTCTTGCTTTTTTATTTGCAGCAGCAATGGCGTCACGAATCAACTTTTTGATTTGACCATTTATTTTGTTGGCCTTTTGTTGTTTGGCGCGTATTTGTTTGGTGAAAGTGCTCTCTTCTTTTTTAAGAGATGCTATAAGGGTTTGTTGCAGCTCTTTCTCTTTTTTTAGCTTAGCTTTGGAAGCTATATTTTCTGAAATTAGCAAGTCTTTTTCCTTTCGCTGACCTATCAAATCTAGATTTAACTGCTGTAATAACTCTGTCTTTGTTTTGATACTTTCTCCTTGTTTTTTTCTGTGATTGGCGTACTGTTTCATGTACTGGACACGTTTGTAGGCCTGCAGAAAATCTTCGCTGGATAATAAAAACAAAACCCTACTTTGTTGTGATTTACTCTTGTAAGATTTCTGGACCATAGCGGCATAGTCCTCTTTTAGTTGTTGAAGTTCGTTTCTAAGTAAAGAAATTTGAGTTAAATTTTCGTTGATTTTGCGCGTAAGTAAATTAGCCTGTTGGTTGGTAACCCGTATGAGGTTTTGCTGGGCTTTGATGCGCTGGTTTATATCTTCAACCTCAGATAGTACTGTTTTTTTTACCCCACGAGTTTTAAATAGCAAGGTGTTTATTTTCTTGATATCGTTTAAAATACTTTCACGCTGCTGTTCTAGTTGCTGTTGTTTGTTTCCAGGTTGAGCCAAGGCGCTAAAATTTCCGAAGAACAACACCGAGAAAACCAATATGTAAAAACGTTTTTTCATTTATTTAAAAGATCTCTGGGTATAGCCCTTTGGAATATTAAATGGAAAACCCACCGATACATTAAGATCTATTTTTTTATAGCGTATAAAAATACGTGTTTGCTCTAGCCCGTCCTGAGCCAAAATACCTAGCTGTGTTGGGTAATAATCATTCTCTATTTTTTGATATGGCCCGTATTGAACCAGTAGATTTTTTTTTGCATCTGGTTGTGAAATTTGCGCCTGATGGACCATAAAGTTATCTGGATTTAACAACATAGACAACATATAGTTAAGATTTTGTTTTCTTGGTGTTATGCGGTATTTTGAGGTTTGTGACTCACCAACAGAGACAGGGGTAACACTTACTGTTTTGGGCTTTACATCTAAAATACTTCGTCCTAAAAGTAGCCTTTGCACTTGATCAAAGTTAATTTGTGTTCCAAGCAAATTACTAATGAGGCTGAAATCTCCCTCAAAATATGAATTACTTAAGGTCTCGTAAAACCTCACACGCTCTGGTGTTATTAATATTTTTGCAAGGGTAACTCCCAAAATAGAGGCTTTGATCCAAATAATACTCCCTTTTCTTATTCTAAGACTCGTTGTAATGCTTTGAGACTCATTTGGAGCCTCATACTTCACCTGCATTCTTGCTGCCAGGGTGTTAAAGTCTTGAGAAGCTGCCTTATGAGCATTTAAAAGTGCCTTAGCACTCAAGTTTTTGTCTGCAATTACAGAGCCCTCAATGGATTTTGTAGTCCCGCAACCAAGGGTAACTAATAAAAGAGCAACTAAGGTAAAGTGTGTTAGTTTCATAGCGCTAATTTGAGTCTAGAATTTCTGCAGCTTTTTTAGCAAAATTTGCTGCTTTTATAGTGTTCCCAAGGCCTGTATATGCAACGGCTAATTGCTCATAAAATTCTTTTTCTAACTCGGCATTGTCAAATAAATAGTCTAAACCTGTTTCTAGGGCATTGATAGCAGCCTTAAAACCTTGAAGGTTGTTATTGGCTTTAGCGTTTAACAAATACAATACCGGCTGGGCGGGGAAGACCTCTAAAGAGCTCGCGCTTAGATTTTTTGCCGCTGCAAAGCTGTTAAATTCTAGTTGCAGTAATAAGGTGTTTTTAAGTAAGCTGAAATTATCTGAGTCTACCTCAATTCCCTTTTGATAAAAAGTGAGCGCGAGCTCTTTATTGCCTTTAGAGAGATAGTAATCTGCTATTTTTTCAAATACCTGGCCGTTGTTATCTTTAGAAAACACCTCAACAATACCCTCAAGCTCTGCTTGGTATTGTGGGTTTTGCTGAACAAAGGTTAAAAAATCTCCCAAGACTTTGTATTGGCTTTCTTTTTCTATCACTCTTGAGTTAAACACTTTTTTCATGGACGCCATGGCGCCCTTGGTGTTGCCTTGGTCTAGGTGAAATTTATACAGCGCTAAATGCACCAGGATACTGTTTGGAAACTTGTTTTGCAATTCTAAAGCGGTTTGATACGCTTTTTCTGGATTACCATTTTCACTATACAAGTAAATAAGGTTTAGGTATTCACGCTCATTTGCAGGATTATTTTTGCGTTTTTTTTCTGCATTGTTAATGGCCCCGAGAGTATTGCCTGTTTGTCTATAGATTTGCTTTCTCAGAGCAGTTCTATACACACTCTCTCCCCAAGACTCCTCTAATTGTTCAAGCAATAATAAAGCCTTTTCGTACTGCTTTGTTCTTTGATATAAATTAGCCAAATCTTCTTTATAATCTTGATCAAACACAATGAGCTTTTTCACCAAAACTATAGCCTTATTGTAATCTCTAGTTAGGTAATAAAGATCATAGAGGGTTTCTAAAACATCTTGGTTTTCTGGCTCTTGACGCAGTACCTTTTCTAGGTTTATTTCTGCTTGATTGTATTGCTTGAGCTTTATCTGGTTTTTGGCAAACTCAAAAAACACAATAGCATCTGCCTGGAGGTTTCCACCACTTTCTTTTTGTGCTCTTTCTAAAGCAGTAATTGCTAGGGCATAGTTCTCTATTGATTTTTGTTTTAAAGCCTCATAAAAGCTTTCTAGAAAAGCATCTGAGACCTCTTGAGGCTCCCCTAGGCCGGTTGTTGCAATTTCTTGAGCAACTAGTGCTCTTGGAGCAAAAAAGCCTCCTAGAATCAATAAAACTGTTACTGTGTGTTTAAAATTCAATAGCAATGTATTTACACTTTCTGACCCCTTGGGGCAGTATTATTTTAATTGAGAGTAATCTCCAATACTTACATTGGTAAAATCGCCATTAAAATGAGCGTTATTTCCAATCATAGCATTATCTAAAGAAGCATTCTCTATAACCGTATTGGTTTGAATGATGCTGTTTTTTATAGTACTATTTTCAATTAAAGTGCCCTTCCCAATTGACACAAAAGGACCAACGGTACTATTTTTAAGCACCACGCCCTCCCCAATAAAGCAAGGTTCTATAATAGTAGCGTTGTCTAAAGTAGCGGTTTTTGAAACTAAAGCGGCCCCATCCTCTTGTAAAAACCCTAGCATACGGCGGTTGGTTTGTACCGTAATTTCTTTATTGCCACAATCCATCCACTGCGAAACGGTGCCTGGCTTAAAGACCTTTCCATTATCCATCATTCTTTTTATACCATCATTAATTTGGTATTCTCCACCATTAATAATGTTATTATCTAGCACAAACTGGAGCTCTTTTTTAAGCATCCCTACCTCTTTAAAATAGTAAATCCCAATCACTGCTTGATCACTAACAAAATGCGCGGGCTTTTCTACCAGTTCTATAATTTCTTGGTTTTGATTTAAATTTACAACGCCATAGGCTTCTGGATTGTCAACTTTTTTTGTCCAGATTACGGCATCTGCCTGTTTGTCTAGATCAAAATCTGCCCTAATTAATGTGTCTGCATAGGCAATAACGGCAGGACCACTAAGTGATGGTTCTGCGCACATAATAGCATGTCCTGTGCCTTTTGGGTCTAGTTGTCTATAAATGGTTGGTTTGGCGCCCAAACTCAGTGCCAAGTCTTTTAAACTCTCAATTACATCGTCACCAAACCATGCAGGATCTCCCAAAATAAAAGCAATTTCTTCTATTTCTGTATTTAAAACTCCAGCGATATCTGCAACCAGCCGGTGTACAATAGGTGTTCCTGCAACAGGAATTAATGGTTTTGGCACTGTTAAACTATGAGGACGAAGGCGGCTTCCGCGACCTGCCATTGGAACTATTATTTTCATCTATATTTTATTTATTACTGTTGTAAAAAACAACGGCTAGGTTTGTTATTTATTTTATTACTTAACTCCTGTACTGCCAAACCCGCCTTTACCTCGAGCGGTATCACTTAATTGGGATACTTCATGCCACTGAGCCCGCTCATGCTTGGCAAGTACTAATTGAGCAATGCGCTCTCCATTTTCTATGGTAAAATCTTCGTTGCTAAGGTTTACTAAAATAACACCAACTTCACCTCGGTAATCTGCGTCAATGGTTCCGGGGCTATTTAATACTGTGATACCTTTTTTTGCCGCAAGACCACTTCTGGGTCTTACCTGGGCCTCTGTCCCTATTGGTAATTCTAGATATAGTCCTGTCTTTATAATAGCCCGTTGCATTGGTTTTAGGACAACTGGCTGATCAATTTGAGCTCTAATGTCCATCCCTGCGCTTGCTATGGTTTCATAGCTAGGCAATGAATGACTTGATTTGTTTATAATTTTTACAGTCATGGTTCGTGGTTTGATTTGTATTTATCTGCTGTTAATACTTGAGATAATTCTAGAGAAAAAATGACACCTTATTTTTTAATGATGCGTTGTATTTCTTGGCGCTCTAAAAACAATACTAGTAACAAAAATACCAATAATAATACAGTTCCAATCCAAAGGTTTCTCTCAAAAACATAGAATGTTACACCAGCAAAACCAATTGCAATTACAAGGTAAGTACCAATTCGTTTTACGTCATAGGGAACCCTGTAGTATTTCCGCCCAAGAAAGTAAGACAAAAACATCATCGCACTGTAAGCTGCAAGAGTTGCAACGGCAGCCCCCATGTAACTTATCTTAGGAATTAATATAAAATTTAAACCCAGGGTAATACAGGCTCCTATTACAGAGATATAAGCTCCATATCTTGTGCGGTCTGTAACTTTATACCACACAGATAGATTGTGGTAGATCCCTAAACATAAATTAGCAAGTAATATAAGTGGCACAATAGAGAGAGCTACCCAATAGGCTTCGTTTTTTATTAAAAGGCTTTTAAAAAAGTCTATATACACAATAACAAATAATAGAATGGCGCTACCACAAATGGCAAAATATTTGGTGATTGTGGCATAGGTGTCTTTCGCATTTGCCTTATTGGCGTGATTAAAGAAAAAAGGCTCTATACCAAGTCTAAAGGCTGTGGCAAATAGCGTCATAAAAACACCTAATTTATAACAGGCTGCATACACACCTACCTCATTGGCTGCAATATCTTGAGGTAATAAATAATTGAGCAAAATTTTATCAAAAGCTTCGTTTATAGAAAAGGCAACTCCGGCAATGAGCACGGGAAATGAATACCTAAGCATCTTTTTCCAGATAGAGACGCTGAAATGAAATCCAATTTTAAAGTACACCCCAAGGAGCAACAATAGGGTAGCCCCACTTGCTATTACATTAGATATAAAAACATATACTACAGTATTATCTTGGGTATACAAAGAGTGCCAAAATGCATTAGGGTCATTCCTGGCAAGCAAGGGTAAGGCTAGTAAAAAAAACAAGTTACACCCTAAATTTATACATACGTTTATGATTTTTATTAGCGCGTACTTTAGTGGTTTTTCATTGGCTCTAAACCACACAAAAGGAATAATAACAAGCGCATCTAGCAGTAAAATTAAAAGTGCGTAGGTTACAAATTGAGTTTTAAAAGCAATGAAGTTTGCCAGTTGTTCACGAAACAAAAAAGCCACTAGAAAAAAAGAAAGTGACGAAATCCCTACAGACACTAAGGCAGTAGATTGCACCGTTTTTTTTTGAGAAGGGACTTTGTTTATAAACCTAAAAAAAGCAGTCTCCATGCCATAACTTAATACCACATTTCCTAAAATAATATAAGACATTAAAGTAGCATAAAGACCAAAATCTGAAGGCTTTAGTACGCTAGTATACAAGGGCACTAGTACAATAGCCAAGGCTCGGGGCAACACCGTTGCCAGACCGTAAATAAATGTTTGTTGAAATAGTTTTTTGAAAATACGCAATACGCTAAATGTTTACCAGCATAAAGGTAGCCAAATTAATTGTTGTGATACCCTACCGCAAACAACCTTTATACACCAATAATAAACTAAAAAAGTCTGTTGCGGTATTTCGCAACAGACTCCTTAAATATATGCTGTGTTACTATTATCCAGCCAATGCCTCTGCACCACCAACAATTTCTAGAATTTCATTGGTAATAGCAGCTTGACGGGCCTTGTTGTACTGCAATTTTAAAGCATCTCTAAGTTCTGTGGCATTATCTGTTGCTTTGTGCATGGCTGTCATTCTAGCTCCGTGCTCACTGGCAACACTATCTCTTATAGCTTTAAATAATTGTGTTTTTAAACTCTTTGGGATCAATCCTTCAACAATCTCGGGCTTTGTAGGCTCAAAAATATAATCTACAGCGTTGGTCGTCTGAGTTTGCTCTGCAGGTAAGATTGGCAAAAATTGTTCTTTCATAACAATTTGTGTCGCTGCATTTTTGAAGTGATTGTACACTAAAACAATCTTGTCATAAGCGCCTTGATCGTATTTTTCCATTAGCATTTCTGCAATCACTGAAGAAGCTTTGAAGTTTAAATCATCATAGATGGCTGCGTTAAATTCTATAACATTCCCGTCTTTACTAATGATGTCATTACCTTTTTTACCAACGGTCACAAAATCTACCTGCTTGCCGGCATAGGTCTCATCTTTAAGTGCCTTGCTTGCTTTAATAATGTTGGTGTTAAAAGCCCCTGCCAACCCACGGTTTGAAGTAATGGCAACCACCAATACTTTATTTACCTCACGCTGCTGAGCAAAACTACTACCACTATCAGCGTCTAGCGTTGCACTTAGGTTTTGTAATAACTCCGTTAATTTCTCAGAATAGGGACGCATTGCTGTAATAGCGTCTTGCGCTTTTTTTAATTTTGCAGCAGATACCATTTTCATGGCACTAGTAATCTGCATGGTTGATCCAACCGATGCTATTCTGTTTCTAATTTCTTTTAAGTTTGCCATTTTTTTAAGTTATTAATAACAGGTAGGCTTAATACTCTTTTACCCCCAAAAGGGAGGTAAAAGAATATAAAATTTATGCTCTGTATTTTGCAGATAAATCTGCAGCTACGCTTGTAAGAGTTGAGATCACCTCATCTGTTAATTTTCCAGATTTTAATGTATCTAACATGCCTCTATGTTTTGCATTTAAAAGCTCAATGTAATCTCTTTCAAACTCTTTTACTTTCTCTACAGGTACATCACGCAGCAAGTTCTTAGAACCTGCATAGATAATTGCAATTTGATCTTCTACCGTAAAAGGTGTGTTTTCATTTTGCTTTAATATCTCTACGTTACGCTTTCCTTTTTCAATTACGTTTAGCGTTGCTGCATCGAGGTCTGAACCAAACTTAGCAAATGCTTCTAGTTCACGATACGCAGCTTGATCAAGCTTTAATGTACCAGATACTTTCTTCATAGATTTAATCTGCGCGTTACCACCTACACGAGATACCGAGATACCTACGTTAATAGCTGGACGTACCCCAGAGTTAAATAAATCTCCATCTAAGAAGATTTGTCCATCTGTAATTGAAATTACATTGGTTGGGATATAGGCAGATACATCACCTGCTTGTGTTTCAATAATTGGTAGGGCAGTTAAAGAACCTCCACCTTTTACAATACCTTTTAGTGATTCTGGAAGGTCATTCATCTCTGAAGCAATCTTGTCATCATTAATTACTTTGGCAGCACGTTCTAATAATCTTGAGTGTAAGAAAAATACATCTCCAGGATATGCCTCACGTCCCGGTGGGCGACGAAGTAGTAATGATACCTCACGGTATGCAACAGCTTGTTTAGATAAATCATCAAACACAATTAGTGCAGGACGACCTGTATCTCTAAAGTACTCACCAATTGCAGCTCCTGCAAATGGTGCGTATACTTGCATTGGAGCTGGATCACTTGCGTTTGCAGCAACGATGGTTGTGTAGGCTAAAGCTCCTGCTTCATCTAACACCTTTGCAATGTTTGCAACCGTTGATGCTTTTTGACCAATGGCTACATATATACAGAATACTGGCTGGCCAGCATCGTAAAATTCTTTTTGGTTTAGGATCGTGTCAATACAAACAGTAGACTTCCCTGTTTGACGGTCACCAATTACCAACTCACGCTGTCCTCTTCCAACTGGAATCATTGCGTCAATTGATTTTATCCCTGTTTGTAATGGCTCTGTTACAGGCTCACGGAAGATAACCCCTGGCGCTTTACGCTCTAGTGGCATCTCATATGTTTTACCCTCGATAGGTCCTTTACCATCTATAGGCTCACCTAGTGTGTTTACTACACGACCAACAACACCTTCACCTACGTTTATAGAGGCAATACGTTGTGTTCGTTTTACGGTAGCTCCTTCAGAAACTCCTCTAGAGGGTCCCAGTAGTACAACCCCTACGTTATCTTCTTCAAGATTCAAAACAATACCTTCCATACCGTTTTCAAAGGCTACTAATTCACCGTATTGAACATTTGTAAGCCCGTACACACGTGCAATACCATCACCTACAGTTAATACAGTTCCTACCTCATCAAGTGAAGCGCTTGCCTGAAAACCGGTAAGCTGTTGTTTTAAGATTGCTGAAACTTCAGCTGGTTTAACTTCTGCCATTTTTATTTAGATTTTACCCTTTAATCTCTAAGGGTGACTTCAGAAAATTTTCTGAAGGCGTTAAAAAATTATAATGATTTACTAAATTCTCTTTTTAAATTTCCTAATTGGTTTGCGATACTTGCGTTGTATTGCAAATCTCCAACACGGAGTATAAAACCACCTATGATACTCTCATCGATAGTATTGTTGATAGTGACGTTTTCACTACCTGTCATTTGTTTTACCTTACTAAGTACGTTGGCCTCAATCTCTGGTGTAATTGCAACTGCTGTTATTACGGTTGCTACTTTTACGCCTTTAGAGTTGTTATAAAGATCTACATACGCCAGTGCAACGCCACCCAAAAGGTTGATGCGTTTATTGCTGGTTAGGATTTGAATAAGTCCTTTGGTTACATCACTGTTTTTCTCAAAGATTTGTATCAAAGCCTGTTTTTTGTCTTCTGCTTTAACCACAGGGCTTTGTAATACAACACGTAGCTCTTTACTTCCCGCTAGGGTTTCTTGTATAGATTTCATGTCACCAAAAACAACCTCACTAATATTAGCGTGGTTGGCTTGATCTAAAACTGCTTTTGCGTATCTTATTGCTGCTCTGCTGCTCATCGTGCTTGTTAGTTTACGTTTGCGTCTTTCAACATCGTTTCAACCAATTCCAATTGCTTGTCTTTGTTTGATAACTCACTCTTCACTATTTTTTCTGCAATATCTAAAGAAAGACTAGCTACTGTTTGCTTTAATTCTGCAACAGCTGCTTTTTTCTCTGCCTCTATGGTTGCCTGTGCCCCTGCAATTGCTTTACTTGCTTCTGCTTGCGCTTCTTCTTTGGCTCCTGCTATCATGCTGGCTTTAATTTCGCGAGCTTCTTTAATCATTGTCTCACGCTCTGCTCTTGCCTCTTGTAACAATTTTTCATTGTCTGCCTGCAAATTTGCCATCTCTAGCTTTGCTTTTTGAGCAGCATCTAAGGCATCTTTAATACCTTGTTCACGCTCATTTACAGCATTTAAAATCGGTGTCCAGGCAAATTTTCTAAGCAAAAAAAGCAATAGGATAAATACAACTGCTTGCCAAAAGAAAAGACCTACTGAAAATTCGTTTATTAATTTTTCCATTATTATTATGTTTTGAAAGCCACCAAAAGCGCCTTTCTTAATGATCCTTTAATGTAATAGAAACATATCGCTGTAACCAACCGTTACAGCAATATGTTGTCTTTTTTGATTATCCTGCGAAAATCGCTGCGAAACCAATACCTTCAATAAGCGCTGCTGCAATTAGCATAGCTGTTTGAATTTTTCCGTAAGCCTCTGGCTGACGTGCAATAGCTTCCATAGCTTTCCCACCAATCATACCAATACCGATACCGGCACCAATTACTGCTAAACCTGCTCCTATAATAGAAGGGATTGCTGGTGCTGCTTCTGCAGTAGTTTGAATTAACATTGGAACTGTCATAAAATATATA
>ERZ651770.514-NODE-514-length-18455-cov-3.284471_pt1 | contig 18455 bp, 4 predicted proteins | sample MGYA00514756_ERZ651770 | MGnify/ENA metagenome assembly ERZ651770
CAACCTCAACAGAACCATAATTACCAGACGCTTCGTCCATGTAATATGTTGTTCCGTGGTTCATGTAGTATCTTAAAGCTTGAGTTGTATTAAACCTTGAGTTACTTGCAGGGTCTACATAATATCCCGTGTTATTACTATCATAGAAGATAGGAGCTCGCATTGAAATATCTGCAATCAAGTTTCTACTAAAGTCTGTGTAGTATGATCTTGTGTGACTACCGTAAGCTGCAAAAATCTGAATTGAACCAAAAGAAATACTGTTAGATGGATGTGACCAAGTTGGTACAATTCTAATTCTAAAGTTATTGTTATAACCACCACCAACAGCAAAATTACCTGTTATAACAGTACCACCAGGCCAACTGCTTTGCCCGGTTCTAGATTCGTGAAGTGTAAATCCGCTTTCCCATGGATTAGTTACAGATTCTTTAGATTCAGCATAGACAGCGAAACTGTTACCGTTTGTACTGTGCGTGATCGATACACCATTACAGAAGGAATATCCTAAAGCATTAGAGAAGTAAATGACGAATTCTTGATAAGTTCGGCTTAGTGTAAGTCCACCCCATTGGGCCGCAGCGAATCCATCTAATATTCCGTCACAACTTCCAAGGTCTGTCCAAGTGCTTCCGTTTCTACCATATAGTCTTGCGTTCTTATGTCTTGCTACGTCGAATGTACTACCATTAGCTCCTGCGTTACCGCCTGAGAATAATACTTGACCTAAGTAATATGGGTGTAAACTATAATTTGTACCACCAACAAGTCCAACATCAGTATCTAATGAATTTAAGACTGAAGTGCTACCTGGGTCTGCGTAATATGCGGTGTTTTGTCTGTCATAGAATATATTAGCATATGTATTTCTTGTAGTAAGTGTATCGCCGTCACCTCTAATTAAGAAGTTTGTTGTACCAGATAGTCCGCCGTCAAGGAATGCGATATCTTCACCACCAGATGTGGCAATTTTAAAGTGAGCATCATTTGTGTCTGTTGCTTGAATATAACCACGGATGTTATTACCAGAAGTTTCAAACTGAAGATCATTACCATCATTAATGGTCATTGCAGCAATTTGTGACCTACTGGCTGGATCCATATAACGAGCAGTGTTATTTGCATCGTAGTAAATATTAGCAGTAACTTGTGAAGCTTTAAATTTCTCGTAACCAGTTCCTGGGTTATTTCTTATTGCAATTGTACCATCTGCTTCAATAGCAATGTTCGATGCTACAACACCACCCCAATGGAATCCAAGATGAGGAGGAGTTGCTGCTGCCGTTCCTGTGAAATTACTTTCTCTTAACTCGATACCAGCTGTTGAATAACCTGTAGCTGTTGAATCTGAAGCAAACTCGAAGTTGCCTTGTAATAAACCACCGCCACCTGGCTCAATCCAACGTGATGTTGAATTAGAATCATAGTAACGAGGAGCATAAACATTCCCTTGGAAGTCTGCAGAGTCATTATCGATGTTTACTCTTTGTGTTCCACCAGTCCATACTCTAAATGTATCATTAGCGGCAAAGCCAAAGTAAGTATTTGTATCACCGCGATGACGAATATATGTATCAATGTCGATCTGCGACATTTGCGATGTGCTAGCAAAGTTACCATAATAATTTGTGTTATCGCTATCGTAGAATATTGGAGCGCGAGCAGAACCAGCAAATAATGCGTATGCTCTATACGTTTGGAATAATCCGTCGTTTCTTAATCTGAATCCAATCTGTGGGCCAGTTGCATAACTATCAGTAGTAGCAAAGGCCATGTGAGTGCCGGAGCCATTATCAGCAGAAACATAGATACCAGCTTGTGACTCACTTACAGAAGAGCCTTGGAATGTAATTGCTGCTTGACGAGGTGCACCACTAGCTGCTGCACCGTTACGTATATGGATTGTACCAAGAATACTTTTTGCTACATTATAGTTACCGTTACCACTAACGACTGCTGTGTTGTGTCGTAAATTAATGGAGTTCATTTCACTGCGTGAGTTGAAATCCCCATAGAAAGAATTGTCATCAGCATCATAATATCTTGATGCGTAAACATTATCAATATTAGCAGCAGTTGCGTATATGTTAGCCCATTTATACGTTGTTAAACCTAAAGAACCAGAATTGGTAACTCTTGGAATAATAATACCACCGGCCGCGTTTGCGTTTGTACCAAATACATAGTGAGTAGTAGGCTCTGACGATTCAAACGCCATTGCCATATTAGCACCTGTTGTATATGAATTATCAGCATGCCAAGCTTTAATAGAAACTGTTTGTAATCCACCTAATCCTGGAGTTTCAGTAGAACCTTGGTCGGTCATTGTAATACCGACACCACCAGCATTACTTTGTTTTTGTAACTCAATACCTGAGCCCCAAACTTCAAGCTTACTTCTAACTCTCATTCTTGAGTTATTAATAGAAGCTCTGTTACTTCCGTTTGTTTGGAATAATATTGAGTCGTTACCTGAGAAACCAAGTAAAGTATTTGTATCGCCACGATGTCTTATATAATCGTCAATATCAACAGTGTTTAATTGTGAGTCACCATCTGGGTCAAGATAGTATGCTGTATTGGAATGAGCATAGTATCTGCTTGCCCAAATATCACCAGTTGAATAAAGTGTTTTGTTATTTCTAATTCTTAGATATGTAGCATCTGTCATATACAGACCGCCACCCCACCCAAATCCTAATTCCTCGTCCTTCATAAAGGAAGAAGTACCACGACCAAATACAATAGCATCATCGTTTGATGTTAATTGTATAGAACCATTAACATGTAATTTATTGTTTGTATTTGAGCCAACTAATGGAGTGTTATCATTTATCGTATAAGATACTGAAGAACCTCCAACAATGAAGTTACCATCATCAAGAGCGACTGCTACTTCATTACCACCACTTGTCCAAAATCCGATGTGTTGACTGTTTTGAGGTGTTAGATATAAATTACCAGATGAATCACCTCTAAATGCTGCAGGAGTAGTACCACCCCCATCAGCTCTAAATTCGATGTATCTGTTACCGGCATTAAATGGATTTACATTAGCATCAATTCTGTTGAGATACATTAGTGAATAAGCACCTGATCGGTACTGACCACTGATCGCTAATGTTGTACTTTGATTGGCTGCTATATCTGCATCACCAGCTAAAACAATACCACCTGTGCCTGAATTATCACTATAACGAGTTGAGTCAGCAATATTGGCAATACGAACACTACCATTTAATGTTGCAGATAATGTAGCATCTGCAGGATTTAAATAATATCCTGTAGAGTTTCTATCAACAAATCTGTCTGCTAATACATCAGAATTAAATGTTGCATTTGTGTTATTGATTGTTGCTCTGATTCCGCCGCCAGTTGTAAGCTCAATCGTGTCAGCTGCTGGGAATCCTAGATAAGTATTTGTGTCACCACGATGTCTTATCCAATCATCAATATGGACTTCTGCCATTTGAGAATCACCAGCAAAGTTACCGTAGTATGCTGTGTTATCTAAATCATAAAAGAGTGGTGAACGAACTGAACCTGAAGCCTTTGTAAATGTACTAACTTCTAATCTTTCAGTACCACCAGTAACTACTCTAAATTGGTCAGCTGCATGAAATTGTAGGTAAGTATTAGTATCGCCATCAGCAATAATCTCACCAACTAGACTGATATCGTTAATTCTTGAAGTACTAGCGAAGTCACCATAGTAGGTTGCGTTATTTGAATCGAAGTATTTTTGAGCGTATAATTGAGGGAAAATACCGTCAACAGTTGATGTTAAATACGTTGCGTTGATTTCTAATCGTTCAACTGCGTCTGTGGTAAAGATAATATTATCAGCAGAATCAAAACCGAAAAATGTGTTTGTATCGCCGTTGTGTTGAATGTAATCATCAATACCAACACGGTTTAATACTGAAGTTGAATTTGGGTCTGCATAGTATGTATTATCATCAGCATCAACAAATCTTGCAGCAGTAACATCACCTGTAAAACTACCACCAACACCCGATACGTTTCCGCCAGCATTAATATCTTTAGCTGCAAAGAAGTCGCCATCCGTTTCCATACGGAAGCGCCATGTTGTGCCTGTTACAAATTGAAGATTACCACCAGCGTTTGTTGTTAAATCATCTGGTGATTCGTATATTCTCCAATCACTACCACCGATCCACTGAATACCTTCATTTGGACCTGGGTCGTTAAATGTAAGATTGTTTAGGTTGGTAATTGAACCATTATTCCAGTTCCAAGTTCCAGCAACATTACCACCGGTTGCTGGGTCCATATAACGAGAATTATTATCTGCGTCTACAAACCTTTTACCAATAACATCAGTTCCAGCAGTAACTGTTGTTGCAGCACTTACTGAACCAGCAGTTGCTGTTATATCACCAGCGGTCGCTGTTATGTCTTGCCCTGCAGTTACATCGTTACCAGCAATAACATCTCCTACTGTTGCAGTAACGTTTCCTGTTGTTGCCGTTACTCCAGTCCCACCTGTTACTGTTGTTCCTGCTGATACACTTGTACCTGCACTTACTGAACCTGCAGTTGCAGCAATATCACCCGCGGTTGCTGTTATATCGCCCGCAGTTGCTGTTATATCTTGGGCAGCAGTTACATCGTTACCTGCGATTACATCTCCTACAGTTGCAGTGACATTACCTGTCGTTGCGATTACACCTGTTCCACCAGTTACTGTTGTTCCTGCCGCTACTGAGGATCCTGCTGTTACTGTTGTTCCTGCTCCTACTGAGGTTCCTGCAGTAACTGAACCAGCTGTCGATGCTATATCACCTGTTGTTGCTGTAATATCATCTTCTGCAACTATGTTTCGATCTGCTGTTACATCACGACCAGCTTCAACATCGCGTTCTACTTCAAGGTCACCTGAAGCATCTGACTTCATTGCCCAGTTAGCAGCGTTGTTTAAAAATCCAATTTCACCATTATTAGAATAGAGTGTTCTGTTGTTGTTCTGACCGTCAAATACGATCTGTGCAGGACCTGTGTTATCGCCTAAGGTCAGGTCGCCCTCTATGGTTATATTACCCTCAGCCGTGTCATCGATGTCACTACGGAGAAACTGAGAGGCTTCTAGCCCATCTACTGTATCAGAGTCGAAGCCATTTCCTGACCCTTCATCTGCAGTTGTAATAATACGACCAAGGACAGCGTTGTTAATTTCAAGCTGCCAATAGTCTGATGATTCATTCCAAATAATCTTTGCGTTATCTAGAGTACCGCGTTCAATTTCAATACCGCCGTTTTCTGTAGGAGTATTTCCAACAAAATTACTATTGAGTGTAATAATATTATCTGCAAGAAGAATCTCTTCGGTGTTTACGGTTGTTGTATTACCTGAAACTGTAAGGTCGCCCTGGATTGTTAAGTCATTTTGAATGGTATAGTTACCAGCCATAATGTCATCAACATCTGATCTAACAAATTGAGCAGCTTCTAATCCATCAACTGTATCAGCATCAAGATTATTTCCTGAACCTTCATCAGCAGTTGTAAGTATTCTATTGCCGTCAATAGATGTGCTACTTAGACCAGTAAAGTCGTTACCAGTATCTGATATAACGAGTCGATCGCCGCCATTATATTGTATAGAGATACCACCAGTATCATTATAGAATATAATACCGTTGTTATTACCAGTATTAACTACTTGATAATCGCCAGTTGTAAGGTTTTTAACTTGTAAAGCGGATGCGTCACCTTCAAACTGACCGATGACTGCGTTGTTACCTCCCGAGTTGGTAACTTTAAGCGTAGGAGTTCCGGCAGTCGCTTGTGTAAGGACTGTGTCACCGGTTACTTGAAGCTTTTCACCATTATCAGTAGTACTACCGACAACGACGTTTTCGGGCGTTAAGAGGCCGTTCTTAACTATAAATTTCTTATCATTGGCCATTCGGTTCACTCTCCCCAGATTGGCATATTAACATCGAATATGTTTGTGCGCTATACCTTTATTTATTTAATCTTTAATAAGCGTAGCAGCAATTTTATATGTAGTTGCGTTAGAACTTGCTGCAGTAGCATTTAGTGTTACGTCAGTAGAAGCAAAGGCAACTTCATAATCTGCTAAGCTTGCATTAGTATATATGGATCCGAATTCAGTTGCGTATGCGTCTGATCCGTCATGTACTACTAATAATTTTGTTATGTGGCGGTTAGTGCCTTGAGTTGCCGTAATAATTAACTCTGCACTATTGTACGTGGAATGTTCAAATTCAAAAATAGTTGTAGGGAATGGGAAACTTGTTGAAGCTTCACCAGAAGTATAATCAGCGTCATCAAGTAATATATTATTAGCAGTTAGATTTGGAACAGTTAAATCACCGGTCATTGTATCGCCGGTTACATTAACATATCTTGCATCAGCAATTGCGATTGTTAATACCGCAAGATTACCTGTAGTAAATCCAGTTGTATGTCCAAACTCATCAAAGGTTAAACTTTCAATAACCTCGGCATTAACTAAATCCAATGCTCCGGTATTCGCAACGCTTGAAGTATCACCGTGAGTTAGTGTAACATCACCACTTAATGCTCCACCACCTGCAAGTCCGTCACCTGCAAGAACAGAAGTTGTTTTCGGTACAAATATAGTATTGGATTCTGTTTCTGTATAATAACGATTATCTAATTGACCAGCATCTAATTCTGTTTCTGTATAATATCTACTATCAAGTTCACCATTAGTTAATTCAGTTTCAGTAAAGTAACGATTATCAAGTTGGCCTGCATCTAATTCTGTTTCTGTGTAATAACGATTGTCTAATTGGCCTGCATCTAATTCTGTTTCGGTATAATATCTATTGTCTAATTGACCTGCATCTAATTCTGTTTCTGTATAATAACGATCATCAAAATCAACTTGATCTAAACCAGTCACATGACCGTAAGTATCGAGAACTACGTCTTGTATTACTTGACCGCCACTTCCTAATACACTTGCTTGTGTTGAAGTATCAGCGTGGTCTACTGTAATTGTTGTATTAGCAAATTGGTTGGCAGTAAATGTACCACCCCCACCCATTGAGTTTCCAGCAGTAATTGTAATCGTTGCATTACCTACTGAACCACCAGCCGCAGCAGTTGCAGCGTTAATAATATCTTGGGCGTGTTGTCCGTCAAGTAGATCTGCGTCAAGCCCAGTTCCTGCGCCATCAACTGTTTTAATTGCAGTTAATAATTCTGCAGCCGTTTGATCTGCAGTAGCACCAGCTTCTATAAGATCAAGCTTAGCGCCATCAACTGAAACATCACGACCATCAACTGTACCTGATATTGTAATGTTCCCATTAATATCAAGTTCACCAAATTGGTGTATGTCTGCTAAGAAGTGTGTTCCGTCACCACCCTCTAAGTTAAGAGTTGTATTAGCTGAATGCCACGTAAGACTTTCAATACCACTAACTGCAGTATTTCCTGCAGCGGTTATTCTACCATCTGCTCCAACTGTAAAGTTTGGTATTTGTGTAGCAGAACCGTAAGTGGCTGCTGTAACTCCTGAAGCTGCAATATCAGTTGTAATAGTTCCAGATGCTAAATCAGTTAATGTAGCTGCACCAGTAACATCTCCTGTTAAGGTGATCGTTGGGTCTGGAATATTTTGTAGGTTTGTAAAATCTGAATAGAAAGCACTATTCGCACCGTCTAATAAGTCAGCATCTAAACCTGAATTTTGGCCATCAACTGTTTTAAGTAAAGTAAGTATCTCTGAAGCAGTTTGATCAGCAGTAGCGTTATTTTCTATTGTATCTAATTTTGTACCATCAGCTGCAACGTCACGTCCATCAACTGTTCCTGTAACAGTTATATCACCAGTAACATCAATTCCTGCACCAAAGTCAACGTTAGCATCAAAGGCAGATATAACAGTGTCGTAAGAAGAACCATCACCTGTTGCAATTTGGAATGTATTATTTGCAGTATACCAACTAGTAGAACCAATACCTGCTACAGAGGCCGTGGTGACGGACGTAAGACGACCATCAGCAGCAACAGTTATAATTGGTATAGAAGTTGCACCACCATAACTCGCGGCAGTAACTCCTGAAGCAGTAATATCAGCGGTTAACGTACCACTTGCTAAATCAGTTAATGTGACCGCTCCTGATAAATCACCAGCAAGCGTAATTGTAGGATCAGGTTTATTTGTTGCATTTGTAAAATCTGTATAGAAAGCGCTATTAGCACCATCTAAGAAGTCAGCATCTATACCAGAGAATTCACCATCATTATTTAAAATGATTTGAACAATTTCTGTATTGCTTAAAATATGTGGAGTATTTGTAAAATTTACATAGTCAAGATAGTAAGTACCTTCCTGTCCATCTAATAGATCGGCGTCAAGATTTGTACCTGTACCATCAACTGTAAGTAACTCTGTTAATATTTCAGCGGCTGTCATATCGCCACTTGCACCAGCTTCTATACCATCAAGCTTAGTACCATCTGCTAATATATCTCGGCCGTCTACAGTTCCTGTGACTGTTATATCACCGTTTACTGTAAGATTTGTAAATGTACTTATTTCTTCTTTAAAGGTACTGCCATCAACAGTAGATATTTCAAAGGTATTATTTGCTTGATACCAAGTAGTATCAGAAACACCAGCTACAGCAACATCAGCGGCTGCAGTTAATCTACCATCTTCATCAACAGTAAATGTTGGTATTTGTGAAGCAGAACCATAAGAACCAGCCGTGACAGCAGTATTCGCAAGTTCTGATGTAATAGCAATTGTGCCGTTACCAAGATCAGTTAAAGTGGTCGTCCCTGACCCGGTGACCTTCCCTGTTATATTGACATCAATCTGTGGATCTGGTTTGTTCGTAGTATTACCAAAATCTAAATAGTACGAACCTTCTTGTCCATCAAGTTGATCGGCGTCAAATCCATTCCCTGCGCCTTCATCACCAGTGGTAATGATTCTTCCAATTGTTCCACCCGAAGCAACTTCCCAATAATCGTTTGCTTCATTCCATTGTAGAACTACGTTTGAATCTGTTCCTCTCTCAACTTCAATACCTGCATTTTGACTTGCAGCACCTGTATGATTTGCGTTAAGAGTAATAATGTTATCGGCTAACTGAATAGTTTCCGTATTAACATATGTGGTATTTCCTGATACAGTTAAATCGCCTTGAACGATAAGGCTTCCTGCCATCGTATCGGATTCATCTGATCTTAAAAATTGTGCGGAAGATATTCCGTCTAATAAATCTGCGTCGAGACCTGAACCTGCCCCGTCAACTGTTTTAAGTAAGGTAAGTAGGTCATTGGCATCTGCACTAAACTCAACAATGGATTCTAATCCACCGGATTGTTGTTTAATGTAGATTTTACCATCAGCAGTGTTTATCGCCAGTTCGCCTAAAGCTAACTGAGCGGTCGTAGGAATTCTACCTGCTACGGCACTTCTTCTTAATTTAATCGTTGTCGACATATGTATGTCCTTTATATCATAAGCCTATTTAGGCGATATTAAAAGGTTCCTCCATCAAGCGTTGTGACGGCTACATCACCGCTCGTTACAGTAAAGTTTGCTGTGTTAAATGAAGCTACACCAATATTGGTATCACTTGCTAATTCACCAGCAATTGTTATTTGATTATTTGCAACAGTTGTATTTATTCCTTCACCAGCTGCGAAGGTAATTGTTTCACCAAGAGCAACTGTATCTACAGTTCCAGTCTCAGCGCCAATCAAAATACCACTTGTTGTTAAATTATCTAGCTCTGATTGTAAAAATCTCTTATTAATAGCATCTTGGGGGTTGACAGCGTCAGCTAATTGTGATATAATAATGTTATCGACATTCAAATTACCATTGGATGATATTGTGATATCTCCAGTGGAGTTACTAATAGTATTGTTTGAGAATGTTAAATCTGATCCAATAACTATTTGACCGTCAACATTTAACCCTTTAATTCTAGAGTTATAACCAGCAGGGTTTAAAAGATAATTTATATCCTGACTATCAATAAAGTTTCTTGAGAAGACAGAACCATCATTTGTATACCAACTGTTATTTGTTGTATCAAAATAAGTACCAAAGTTAAGTGAGCTACTTAAGAAACCAAGTTTAGTTCCTTGAGCATACATGTACATATTCGATACACCAGTACCAAATGTAAGAGTAGTACTAGGCTTATTATAACCAAGGTGTAAGTCAGCAAGTCTTGAAGTAGCTGCTGGTTCTGTAAAGTAATTTGTATCTTCTTTATCTGCAAATCTAGTAGCAGCAAGAACACCGTTAGCTGTATCTCCACCTTGAACATTAAGGTATCGAACATCTAAAGGAGCTAAATCTAAAGTTGTATTAATTGAAACATTTGAGTTGCTTATTACTCTACCATTACCAGCTACAGCACCAGTTAAGTCAATATCAAACGAATTAGTAACAAAATCTAATTTCTGAATAGCGTTATTTGATGTAACTCTAATACCGCGTTCGATATTACCATTTCTAACCGCGTCTTCAAGAACACCGTAGATGGATGGAACAAAGTCAACAACCGCGTTTGACGATACAGAAAGTGGAATATTAACAAGAGAACGAACACGACCATAAACGTCAAATTCAAAGTTTGGAACTGTGCCTTCAACACCAGCTTCTCTTAATCCATTAAACGATTGCCATACTGGGTCTAATCCAATTTGTACAACATTGTTTCCACTGTCGTATGTTTCAATAGTAAGAGCAGTACCAATCTCAATTGCAGCTCTATTATTATCTTGAAGTAAATCTAAATTGTAAGTATTAGCAGCTTTAGTAACAGTGAATGTTCTAGCAAAACCGCCATTTTCTAAATAGTTATAATTGACAGCATCGGTATTTGCAACTGGGTCTGACACACCAGTAATAATTGTAGCACCAGCATCAATCTTACCACCTGATCCTAAGTCAAAGGTTATATCAGTTCCAGCATTAGTTGTAATAGAACCTGTAGCGCCAAGTTTAAATCTTGAAACTCCTGCTGTAACAAAGTTTAGTTCGTCGTTATCTGCACCAGGACTTGACTCTGCTTCAATAAAGGTATCTTGGTCGACGTCTTTAACACCACCAAGTGATGCCCATGCTGCTCCGCTATATCCTTCAAATACTCCATCAGTATTATTGAATCGAACCATACCAGCAGCAAGAGGAGTTGGTCGTTCTGCTGTTGTACCAACAGGTACTGTAAACGCTCCAGTTGCATCTACTGTGACTACTTCAGTATCACTGTCAAGGGTTCGTATATGTAAAGTATTCCAATTAGAACCAGTAGCACCTAGATTATAAGTCGCGTCGTCTTTTGGAATTAGATTACTTGTAAAGTCTGCAACAACATTAATCGTGTCTTGTACTTGGTCACCAAGAGTCAAATTACCAGCGATCGATACATCACCAGTAAACGAACCGCCACCATCAACTGCAAACGTTGTGCCGTCAAAAGTTAGTTTATTACTATCAGTTAGTTCACCATCTGTACCAGCGAATGTCACTCGTCCTGCTGTCAGATCTAAAACATTAATACTTGGTACTGTAACCTGTGTACCACCAAATACTGAATCATCACCGATAGTTAATCCACCACTAATGTCAACACTACCAGTAACATTAAGGTCTGTACCATCGTATGTTAGACCGTTACTACCCTGTAATTGACCATTAGCTCCTGCAACAAATACTTGACCTATTGCAACTGTTTCGATTGTTGGAGCTACTATAAACTGTGAAGTAGCGTTGACGGCCATGTGGCTGCCATCAAACTGAATATTGTTGTTAGATGATAATGCACCAGTATCTGATACGAACATCATTGTGTTAGCTTGTAGATTACCTACAGATAAACTATCACCTGATAAACCGCCTGATGTACTAAAGTCTCCATCAACTGTAATACCACCAACAATTGTTAAATTGGTTCCATCCCAAGCAAGGTTAGCTTCGTTTCTAACGTGGCCATTAGGGCCAGTATATACAAGACCACCAGTATCTTGAAGATCATTGACATATAAACCGTTATTTGCTACAAGTCTACCGTCTGCTCCATCAATTCGTACTGAATTATTTTTAAAGTTAAAGTCACCATCAGCTTCAAGAACTAATCTTTCTACTCCGGCGGTTTTAAATCTAAGTTGATCGTTATCTGAACCTGGAGAATCTTCAGCGGTAATTAAGGTATCTTTGTCAACGTCTTTTACTGAACCAGCTAATTCTGACCAACCGACACCGTCATAACCTTCAAATCGTTCATCAGAACTATTATAACGAACCATACCAACTTCGTTATTAGAAGGGCGATCAGCGGTTGAACCGACAGGTAAAACAAATGCACCTGTTTCATCAATAGAAACAACACCAGTATCACTCTTAATTGCTGGAGTAAATACTCGGAACCAATTCTTATTGATTGAACCTAAACTATATAAGCCAGATGAGTCTGGTATAATATCAGATGTAAAGTCTGCAACAACGTTAATAGAATCAACTGGAGAATCACCGATGATAATGTTACCACCGATTGTAATATTACCAGTGATATCAGCGTTACCATCTACATATAAAGATGAGCCATCGAAAGTTAACTTATTACTATCAACTAATTCGCCATCTAAACCAGCAGTAACTATTCTGCCGCTACTTAAGTCTGTAACATTAACACTACCAAATTCTGCTTGACCTGGTACTTGTAATATATCTAAGAATACACCGCCGGTAGCAGTGATAGAAACACCGTCAAAAGATAAATTAGCAGTATCAATAAGTTCGCCGTTTGCTCCAGCGTACATGATTCGACCTTCAGTCAAATCTGATATATTAACACTACCTAATGTTGCTTGGCCGGGAACTGATAGGTCATCTAAAAAGACACCACCAGTTGCGATAATACTTGTGCCATCAAACCGTAGGTTATTAGAATCTATTAACTCGCCATTTGCACCAGCAAATGTTATTCTGCCTTGAGTTAAATCAGTAACATTAATACTTCCAGCACCAATTTGACCTGGTACTTCAAGACCGTTTAAGAATACTCCACCTGTTGCTGTAAGAGATGTACCATCGAATCTTAGATTATTACTATCAATTAATTCACCGTTAGCACCTGCGTATACTATACGACCATCTGTTAAGTCTGTAACATTGACGCTGCCTAAGCCAGACTGACCTGGTACTTGTAAACCATCAAGGAATACACCACCATCAGCGATCAGGCTTGTGCCGTCAAACGTTAATCCGTCACTATCAGATACGAAACCGTTTGCACCAGCAAATAATATTCTGCCTTCTGTAATACTTCGTATTGTAGCTGTATCAGATGATATTGGACCTAAGACATTTAAGTCTGTTAATCCAACAAGTGTAGATGTTGTTTCACCTAGAGTAAGTGATGTATTACCAATCGTAATATCATTTGTAAATATTGTAGATGAGTTGGCAGTAAAGTTTAATGGGTTAAAACTTGTATTTTGGAATTGTGTGATATGACCAAATTGGTCTATATTAATATTCTTGGGAAAACTTAAATTGTCGTTTGTTGTACTAACTTCACCTGAAGTATTAGCATGACCAATAACGACGTTAGCAGCTTGATCGTATACCGTTTGAGTAACGATAATACCATTAGCACTTTCTATTTGCTGAACATAATTGCCAATTGTATCTATTCCAAGAACAACGGAATTTGGAACAATTTGCGGTTTTCGTTCTGCTGGAGCTACAATTGAAGTAGTTGATCCTTCCTTTGGAACGGCCTTTATCGATCGGCCGCCACCAACCTTAACCTTTATTGACACTTACGAAACCTCCGTAACAGTATCGACTACGAACGCTAAGCCTTCAACTATTTTAGATCTCTCTCCTGTTTGTTTTTGCATGATTACATCATATTGGTATTTTCCAGGCTTAATCGAGTCTGTTTGCTGATCAGTTAAAACAAGAGTAATATCATTGTTAGAAGTTTCAATAGTAAAGTTTACGAGACTACTGTCGGAATACACCTTTTTGATGCTTGAATAGAAGTTATACACAGCAATATCAGATTCCGAATATTCAGTACCAGCTTCATTGAATAGCTCAATAGCGGTTCTGAAATCGCAGCCTTTATCGATGTATATATTTGCTCTTGATGCCATTAGAGATAAACCTTTATTTTAATATCTTACATTATCTATATTATTTATTCGCTTTATCACCAGTCCGTCTCCAATATAATAACTTCTGGAGTCTGATTTAGCGCTCTTGCCATAGATAAACGAGTATTTCCTGCAACAAGTTGATATTCATTTCCTGTATTTTCAGGAGCATGTAATATTATAGGACATTCAACTCTTCCATTAAAACCGTTAATCATTCCTTCGCCTATAAACTGATTAGCAATTCTACTTATGTTTCGTCTTACACCATCTCTTCTTAAATTTCTAAAGATGCTATCTATTGTTTTTACTTCCCAACTGCTAGTATTTTGCAGGTTTCTCCACGTTGAGTCTCTAAGCTTTTGTTGCTGAGCATTATAAAATAAACCTTCTAAATATCTTAACTGATCTTGTACAGCTTGTGGGTCATTACCTACAAATTCTCTGGTTATGCGCTCAAACTCAGTGCGTTCATCTCTAAACTCACCTTTATAATATTTAACCACATTATTCTTCCAGTAAGTCTAGTCTAGATTCAATATCACTAATTAAGGCTAGTAACTCAGAAGCACCACCCGGTGCGACTGGCGGATGAGCTAGCTCTTGCAGCACTTCGATCTGTCGTTGTTGCTCTTTAATTGCTTCGATTAATGTACCAACTATGTTACCATATTGAACGTGTTTAATACCTTCATCATTTTCTGTAACAACACGAGGAAGAACAGTTTCAATCTCTTGTGCAATTACACCAGTACCAGGTTGACTATTTTCGACCCAGTTAAAGTTAACACCGCGCATGTTAATAACTTTAGAAAGTGCATTTTCAATTGTTTCTACATTTTCTTTAAGTGACTCATCAGACGTTGAGTTAAAGTTTGTGGCTGAAACATCACCAGTAATAGTAACAGTACCTGTAACAGTAATATCACCTGTACCTGTTATATCGCTTGAATTTAAGTCTAAATCCCCACCTAACTGAGGAGTTGTATCTTCAACAATATTATTGAGTGAACCACCGCCGCCGCTTGATACTGTAGAAAATTCAACTAATCCGTTAGATGAGTTATATGTTAATACCTGACCGTTAGTTGCGCCAGAAGCTAAACCTGGGATTCTGAATCTTGTAATGTTAGCATCACCAAGAGTAATCTCATTACTAACACTTCCAGTTGAAGGTTGTGCGTTATAACCTAATATTAAGTTATTAGTACCAGAAGTAATCGTGTTACCAGCATTTATACCAACTGCTGTAGATTGACTTGGATTACTTGACGAGCCATCCATCGCGCCGCTACCCACCGCAGCGTTATTATTACCAGTTGTAAGATTACCTAATGCAGTTGCACCAAGTGCAGTATTATTAGCACCACTTGTTATATCAAATAATGCACTTTGACCTACACCTGTGTTTGTATCACCGGTTGATGTATTATTTGATGCAACTATCGAGCCGATATAAGTGTTATTTGTACCAGTTGTTACATTTTGTCCTGCACCATATCCAAGACCTGTGTTACCAGACTCATTTGAACTTTTAAAAGTGTCTTGACCAACGAAGGTTGTATATAATCCACCAGTTGCACCAGTATGAGCAGCACCTGCGTCGTCACCAAGAGCTAAGATTCTACCAGAATAATACTTAGCATCAGTTAAAGCGTTAATGTTAGTTCCTAATCCGCTACCTGATGGCCATGTTGTGATCGTTGAGCCGTTTAGCGTAGCCGAACCGTCAATTCTAATGTTTTCTACTGTTAACTCATCATCGTTAGCTGTGTAGAAGAAGTTTTGTTCTCCACCTGGGTTTGGAGAAGTTGTACCATATAATGGTCGTACTCCACTACCACCTTGTACCATGGTGATAAACATTGCAGTACCCTGTAGACCAGATGTGTGTAAACTTGCAATATCTAGTCCAGTACTACCGCCTGCAGTACCTTGAACACCTTGTGGACCATTTGGTCCCTGTAGACCGTTTTCACCACCCGGACCTTGAATACCTTGAGTAGTATTACCCACAGCTCCAGCAATACCTTGAGGACCAGAGTTACCTAATGAACCTTGGAATCCTGTAGCACCCTGTGGACCAACTTCAGAACCAGCCGGACCTTGAGGACCAGATGGCCCTTGACCACCAGCTCCAACTAAGCCTTGAGAACCTCTAGGACCTTGAACACCATCTGCACCAGTACCAACTCCACCCTGGAAACCAGATGGGCCTTGAGGACCTTCCGAGCCCTGTATACCTGCTCCACCTGTTCCACCGTCTAAACCTTGAGGTCCTTGTATACCTAAGTTACCTTGAACACCTTGGAAACCACCGCCTCCGTCAAATCCTTGGAAACCTTGGTTACCTTGCATTCCTTGTGCGCCTTGATTAGAAGTTGCACCGATTAAACCTTGGAAGCCGAGCGAGCCTTGAGTACCTTGAATACCTAAGTCACCTTGAGGTCCTTGAGGTCCTGCAGCACCTGCTCCTTCATTACCTTGAGCACCCTGGAAACCTAATGGACCCTGTACACCAGCACCAGCCTCACCTTGAATACCTTGAGCACCTTGAAGACCTTGTACACCTTGAAGACCTTGAGTAGCAGCACCCAGAGCTCCATCGTTACCCTGCATGCCCTGTGTACCTTGAATACCTTCACCAGTTGATCCCTGTGTTCCTGCTCCTCCATCTGGACCTTCTGGGCCTTGAATACCTTGTGGTCCTGTTCCGCCAGTACCCTGTGCACCAGTAACACCTTGCCAACCTTGAACACCTTGAGTACCTTGTGGTCCTGAACCGCCAAGTCCTTGGCTACCTGAAATACCTTGTATTCCTTGAGAACCTTCACCTGCTGGGCCTTGAATACCAAATCCATCAGCACCTTGAGGTCCTTGTATACCTTGAGAACCAGCTCCTGTTTCACCTTGAACACCCTGAGAACCAGGTCCGCCTGGTTGGCCTTCACCACCATCATTACCTTGTAAACCTTGTGGGCCGTCAGATCCTTGAACACCTTGAATACCCTGTGTACCTTGTCCACCAATACCACCTGAACCAGCAATACCTTGTAAACCTTGAACACCTTGCAGTCCGTATCCACCTTGAACACCTTGACCACCTTCAGCACCAACACCGCCTGGGCCTTGAAGTCCTTGAGGACCTTGAATACCAGCGCCGGTTATACCTTGAACACCTTGTAGACCTTGAGCACCTTGAGAACCGCCAGTACCTTGAGAACCAGCTACACCAGCACCCGTTTCACCTTGTAAGCCTTGTAAGCCCAAGTCACCTTGAATACCTTGTAAGCCTTGAATACCCTGAGCACCAACTGCACCAACACCAAGTGAACCTTGTAAGCCCTGAGTACCTTGAGGTCCAACACCACCTATTGCGCCTTGAGCACCAGCACCTGTAAGACCTTGTAAGCCTTGAGTTCCCTGAGGTCCTTGAGGTCCTTGTGCACCTTGAGAACCAGTTGAACCGGTTGCACCAGCATCACCTGTTCTTGCAAAAGTAATTGTTATATCATCTAGGTTAGCAAGAGAACCATTACCATCAACATGAGCACAACCTACGTTATAATATCCACCGCCGATCGCTACGGCTGAACTAATAGTATATAAGTGGAATATCTCAGGTGAACCAACTTTAGTTATTTTAAAGTGGCCTTTAATTGGGCTTGTTGAATCATCAATAGTTGATAAGAACGCAGCGATATCAATAAAGTTATCGTCTCGATTATCAATGTACATTGCAGTACCAGATGATAACGTAGCGTTATTAATTCTTAATTTACCAGTACCTGGGTCACTATTTAATGTTGAACTATCGTAAGTATAATCAAACGTTACACCACCGAATGAACCAGTCGTTCCTTGTAAACCTAAAGTACCTTGAGGTCCTTGTGTACCTTGAGTACCAGCACCTGTTAAACCTTGTAACCCTTGTAAACCCTGTGTACCTTGTGCACCTTGAACTCCACCAGGACCACGAGGAACAAATGTAATTAGAGTAGTTGGCCCGTGAACCGCGTTAACAGAAGTCTGCCAGTTAGTAACGTTACCGTCAACATAATTAACATCCCAGTAACCGTAATTCTTTGAACCTGAATCCCATGTCCAACCAGTAATTTCGTATACTAACCAATGGTGTCCAGCAGGACCGGAACCTTCGTCGTAATTACCTTCTTGTATTTTTAAGTAACCTTTAACTGCACCTGGTTGGCCAGCAATAAAGTCTAAGAAATCATCAACTTCTTCTGAATACTGATCAAAAGGAATATCATCAATTGTAATTAATGTTGCTAGTTGAGGAT
>ERZ651770.538-NODE-538-length-18014-cov-2.655795_pt1 | contig 18014 bp, 18 predicted proteins | sample MGYA00514756_ERZ651770 | MGnify/ENA metagenome assembly ERZ651770
ATGCTTTTTGCCATCTATCCACTCGTTTTTAAATTTAATGTCTTGACGACCAAACTGCATTTTTACGATGCTTTTACCACCAGTATTTACAGTTAATTTACCAAGCACAAAAACTTGACCAATATCAAGGTCAAATTTATATTCTTGTACTTCAAAAGACCAATCCCAACCAAACATTAGGTTTAATACTTTTTTTACATAAGTTCCAGTAACGTAAGTCCATTTACCACCACCTTTTGCTGGTCTTTCGTAAACATGATTTGTTGGAGTTCTTTTAAGTAGATACTGTAACTGTTGTGTGTTTAAAGAATTGTCATCTACTTTGGACAATTCACTCGCATTAACGATTAATTCTTGATTTTTACTCATATTTATTGATTTTGATTTGTACAATGTTATACATAATAATTGAATAAAACTAATTTTGTACAGATTTTAATATTTTTTTTATTTTTTCTTTATAAATTTCTCTTTGCTCTTTTAGTTTAATTTTATCCCATTTAAATTTTGTGTCTTTTTTACAAGATTCTGCCATTTTGACTAACTTTAAATATTTATTTTTACCAAGTTTTTTTCTTAAACGCAAAGAATATTCATTTAAATTACCCTCTAAGAAAATATTACACTTTGCACATTGACCATGAATGTTTAAATCAAAAAAATAATAATCAATACGATGCAGTTGTGATTGCAAGCGGCGCAGGATTATTGAATGTAATGCCTAGTTTAAAAATTTCAAAGGGTCAGCTTGTAGGTTTAAAAAATAGTCGGGATATTGCCTGTTCACTTCCAATTAATTCCGAGGGATATATCTTGCCCTCTATTGATGGCGTGACATGGATTGGCTCCACTCATCAAAAAGATTTTCAAGATCTTCTCCCCTCTTCTGAAGCAACCAATGATTTAATTGCACGAACAGAGAGCAATTTTAAAATTAATCTAGGGTCTGTTGATGGGGCGCTAACTCAGGCGCGAGTCAGGCTAGGCAGCAAAGACAGGCTGCCTATTGCAGGCAAAATATCTAATCATCAAAATATCTATGCTATCGGTGCTTTGGGCAGTAGAGGGTTTAGCTTAGCACCATTGATGGGAGAGCTCATTGCATCTCAAATAAGTCAGTCTCCAAATCCTATTTCTACCGGAATTGCCTTATCAATTGATCCGATGAGATTTACAGATTAACCAGAAGATTTTCTATTAATAACTCTGCCGAAGGCATATCCACTGGAGCAAAGCTTGATCCCTTTCTCCATTTTGTTAATCCAGTCCATAAAGTTTTATCTTGACCAACATCTTTGATAGAGATTCGTAAATAAAACTCGGGCACAGAATTAATACGATCAGTATCATACAAGTATGATCTATGAATTGGATAGCCATAGTAACGGAAATCATCGACTTTAATTTTATCTTTACTATCAACGCTAAGCTCAATAATAATTGGGGCGTCTAAAGAAGATTGATGTCCTATGCCCTCAAGATAGTTTGTAACTGCCTCACCCAGATTTTCGATCAAAATAGGATCCATCTCAACCGGCAAATTATCCCGATTTAAAGATACTGAAAATATAGTACCGCCTTCAAGTTGAAAATTATCCCTGCTGTTTAATTCTATGAATGGTGAAGAAGTGCAGGCCGAAAAATAAAACAATATAGCGGCAATAAATGGATACTTTTTATATGTCATTTGTAATAGTAATCTGTTGTTAATATGTCTAATATAATGCATTTACTTTTCATGAAAAGCTATGTTTGAATTAAAAGAATCCAAAGAAATTGAATTACTAAATGTAAATGCGCAGATTTATCAGCATTCTAAATTTAATACACAACACATTCATTTAGATTCGCCTAATGATGAGAAAGTATTTATGGTTGCATTTCGCACCATCCCAGAAGATTCAACTGGTGTGGCCCATATTTTGGAACATACTTCCTTGTGCGGTTCTGAAAAATATCCTGTCCGCGATCCTTTCTTTATGATGATCAGGAGATCATTAAATTCATTTATGAATGCCTTTACCTCAAGTGATTGGACGGCTTATCCATTTGCAACTCAAAATAATAAAGATTTTCAGAATTTACTAGATGTTTATGTGGATTCAGCTTTTTTTCCTAAATTAGATCCATTGGATTTCTCTCAGGAAGGCCATAGATTAGAGCTTGACTCCAATCAAAATCTTGAGATAAAGGGTGTGGTTTTCAATGAGATGAAAGGTGCTATGAGCTCGCCAACAGATCAATTATGGCACGGGATGTCAAAACACCTTTTTGAAGAAACTACCTATCATCACAATAGTGGTGGAGATCCAGAAAAAATTATTGACTTAACGCACGAAGATTTAGTTGCCTTTCATCAAAAACATTATCATCCAAGCAATGCAACTTTCTTCACATTCGGCAATGTGGTGATTGATGAAATTCATGATCATTTAGAACGGAACGTATTTGATAAATTTACTCCAGCTTCACAAAAGCTTGTCATTCAGCCCGCTAAAAGTTTTACAGCTCCTGTGAGTGCTCAAGGCACCTATCAACCCCTGCCCGGAGATGAAGACAATCATCATGTGGTTATAAGCTGGCTGATTGGAAATAGCCACGACCCCCTAAACTTATTAGAGAAGTATTTTTTGTCAAATATCTTGCTTGATAATTCATCCTCCCCTTTAAGAAAGGCTTTAGAGCAAAGTGATCTTGGGAAATCGCCCTCCCCATTTCTTGGAATTGAACCAAGCAACAGAGAAATAGTCTTTATGGCTGGTTTAGAGGGAGTTGCTGCTAATCAAGCAGAAAATATTGAAAAATTAATTCTTACAACCCTTCAAGATTTGGTGAAGAATGGTGTTCCAAAAGAATTAATTTCTTCTGCTCTGCATCAACTTGAAATTGGGCAAAGAGAAATATCTGGTGGCGGAATGCCATATGGATTGCAATTAATGCTTGGATGCATGAATGCGTGTATTCATTACGATAATCCTATATCGATGCTAGATGTAGATGAAAACTTTACCAAGCTCAAAGAAAAAATTAGCACAGAAGGTTACATAGAAAGTCTAATTGAATCTACTTTGCTTTCAAACTCTCATCGATTAACTTACGAGCTGAAGCCTGATTCTAGCTTTAATGACAATCTTGAAGAGTATTTCTCATCTAAACTTAAAGAAAAAGAAGATACTCTTTCAGATCTAGACAAGAATAAGATTATTAAGCTTGCTGATGATCTAAAAACAAGACAAGAGGCAGATGATGATGCCAGCCTCCTACCAAAGGTCACCATAGAAGACATTCCTCTAAAAAGAGAGTATTCCAAGTCAAGTGAAATAGTTGGCAGCAGATCAATTTATGAAGTTGGAACAAATGGACTAGTTTATTCAGATTTTCTCTTCCCCTGCAGCAGCTTAACTAATGAAGAATTATTATTTTCATCTTTATATACATTTATTATTACTGAAGTTGGTATCCAAGATAAATCATATGAAGAAATTCAAGCTCACCAATCAAAAATCAGTGGCGGTATAAGCGCAGCAATAAAACTTCAAACCAAAGAATCTTCAGAGCCAGGAACATTATTTTTGAGCATTGCCTCAAAATGTCTCGAAGAAAATTTTAATGCTATGGAAGAGTTAATATTCAATACCATAAAATCTGTGAGATTCGATGAAGAGAAGAGAGTATTAGATTTATTGAATATCTTTGTTGCTAGGAATGACGAATCATTGAATCAAAATGGTCATTATCTGGCAATGAATTCAGCGGCTAGCTCATTAAATACTTTAGCAACAACTTCTTTTCATCTATCGGGCTTGCAGATGATTCACCGCACCAAAGAATTAATTTCAAAGATTCAGCTAGACGGAGATGCCAGCTATATTATTAATATTCTTCAAAATATTCATAGCAAAGTCTCTATTCAACCACATAAAATTTTTACTGCTTGCTCAAAAGATGCCTTAAAAAATAAATTAGAAGAGTTTGAAGCATCTCAAGCTAATCAAGAACAGCAGTTGATTGATGCGACTAAGTCTCAAATAGCCTGGATCACAGGCTCTCAAGTCTGCTACTGCGCTCAAGCTTTTGCGGGAGTGTCTAGAGAGCACCCTGATTCTGCAGCTTTGTCTGTCCTAGCAACCGTTTTAAGAAATGGATTCCTTCATACTGCGATTAGAGAAAAAGGTGGTGCCTATGGTGCTGGCGCCTCAAATGATACTGCCACTAATACATTTAAATTATTTTCATATCGAGATCCCAAATGTAAAGAAACATTTCAAGCCTTTGAAGATGCAATTTCATGGGCTAAAACCTCAATTAATGAGCAGCATTTAGAAGAAGCTATTTTGGGTGTTGTCTCGTCGATAGACAAACCATTGTCTCCAGTTGGTGAAGCAAAAAATGATTTTAACTTTAATCTAGAGGATATCAACATAGACGAACGCCTGGCGTTTAGACAAAGAATTATTAATTGCTCAATAGAAGATCTAGTCAGAGTAAATAAAAAATATCTTACCAAAGAGTCTAAAAGATCAATTTTGGCCGGTGAAAGTTTCAAAGATCAGGCCCAGGAATTAAAGCTAGAGATATTAGAGGTGTAGTTTAAAAAAAGAAGAACCTCTTCCTTTTCAGTTCCTTAGCGCAGCCCCAATATTGTTGTTGGTACATCTCTGATCTAGCTTGAACTCTATCAGCTACATTGATGAGCCATTGCTTCTTACGATACGTCTTTTTTTTAAATCCTCCATAACCCTCGTGATATGCAAGATACAAAGAGCGTGCGTCAGTGGCTGAAAAGCCTTGATAAAAACCTTTGCTGGCATACCAGCCAGCAAAATCTGCTGAATCAGCAAAATCAGTTCGGCTCGACCATGTGTTACCAGTTTCATTTTGGTACTCTTCCCAAGTATTTTTTAAAGCCTGGGAATAGCCTAAAGAAGATGAGGGACGAAACCACGGAATAAAACCGAGAAGCTTTTTTCTTTCTGGTCTAATTTTTGCCTGAAAACTAGATTCTTGATGAAAAAAAGCCATCAAAACATAGGGAGGTAATTTCCATCTTTTTTCAGTCTTGATTGCTGCCTTGTACCAACTTTTCTTTTCTTTAAAAATTTTACAGATATCGTCTGGTTGCTCAGGCGGAGAACTTACACAAGATACGAGCAAGAATGGTAAGAGAATAGCGGCTCTAAAAGAATTTTTTTGGATCATTTAAAAAACTACCTATATCATTTTCTTCCAAGATTTTAACATCAAGCTCTTTTGCTTTGGTAAGTTTAGAGCCAGCATTTTCTCCAGCCACTAGATAGTTGGTATTTTTTGAAATAGAGGATGTAACTTTTGCTCCATTCTCCAATAGCATATCTTTTAGCTCATCACGTGACATTGAGATCAATTTCCCCGTAATGGCAATTTGCAAACCACTTAATTTACTCCTCTCTTCATCCTTGGATTTAGGCAAGATAATCTCCAGCAATGGCAAGAGATTCTCTATGATTTCTTGATTGCCTGGTTCATCAAAGTAGTCCTTAATTTTTGAAGCAACTCTTGGGCCTATGTCCTGAATTATTAACAATTCCTCAAAAGTAGCATCAGATAACGCATTAAATGCTCCAAAATGCATGGCAAGGTTTCTAGCAGTTGTTTCTCCAACCTCTTCAATTCCAAGGGAGTAGATGACCCTAAAAAGATCAACCTTAGAAGCAAGCCGAATTGAGTTGATCAAGTTATCGACTGATTTTTCTCCGAAACGTTCCAGCGAGGCAAGTTGGATGCGATGGTCCTCAAGTTTAAAAATATCTGCATACTCTTTCACAAATTTCTTTTGAATTAATGTGGCTAGTATCTCTTGACCCAGGCCATCTATATCCATGGCTTTGCGAGAAACAAAATGTGTAAATTTACCTTGAATGATTTCAGGACATAGATTGTCTCCTGAGCATTTAATAAAAGGGCTGTTAATTTTTTGCTCTTCTATCACTAGCCCTTGAGAAGCGTGATGTTCAATATATTCATTAGCCTCATATAGACTGGAAAATTTCTTTAATGGTTTATTATCCGAGCTTAAGACATGCCAATCAGATTGAGAATTAGTAACCACCTTAGAATTGCAGCAAGGGCAAGATTTCGGAATGGAAACCGGCGATCCCCTGGATTTGTTTAAAGGTATTACCCTGATCATTTTGGGAATAACATCGCCTGCCCTTTTAATGACTGCTTGATCTCCCACTCTTGGATCGAGTCTTTGTAACTCATCAATATTATGAAGAGTGCATTTACTTACATTGACTCCGCCAACATTAATAGATTTAAGCTTAGCCACAGGCGTCAGTATCCCTGTTCGACCCACCTGAAAATCAATACCAACAATTTCTGTGGTTGCCTCCTCTGCTGGAAACTTATGCGCGATAGCCCATCGAGGTGAACGTGCAATTTCACCTAAATTATTCTGCACAGCAATATCAGCAACCTTGAATACCACACCATCTATCTCAAAAGGAATTTTGTCTCTACTGCGTTCTATTTCTTGAAAGTACTCTAAACATCCCTCTATTGAATCTACAGATCTATTTAATTGATTAACAGGAAGACCCCAGTCAGCGAAGCTTTTAAATAGTTCTTCTAAAGAATTAAAAGTGCTGCCATCGCATGCACCAACACCATGAGCAAAGAAGGCCAATGGTCTTGAGCTGGTAACCATTGGATCAAGCTGTCTCAGGCTACCTGCAGCAGCATTTCTTGGATTTGCAAAGACTTTTTGGTCTTCTAGTGCAGCAGCACTATTTAGGTTTAAGAAATCTGCTTTGCTAATAAAAATTTCTCCTCTAACCTCTATCATTTTTGGAAAAGGATCATTAGATTTTTTTAAAGTCAGGGGAATAGATTTTACAGTTCTAATGTTAGAAGTAATGTCTTCTCCAACGGTTCCGTCCCCTCGAGTGACTCCTCGAATTAAAATACCATTTTCATAAACTAAAGATATCGCCGCACCGTCCATCTTAGGTTCGCAAAAATATCTTAGCTTAGTAGTATCAGAAAGGTTCTTAATCATTCGTTCATGAAAATCATAGACATCTTTTTCATTAAAGGCATTTGCTAGAGATAGCATCTGCTTTCGATGTGAGATGCTTGCAAAATCAGTCTCTGGCTTAGTTCCGACTCTTTGTGATGGTGACTCTGGGGTAATCCATTCAGGATTATCTGTCTCTATTTTTAATAAATTTTGAAATAATGCATCGTATTCACCATCAGATATTTCTGGATCATCAAGAATATAGTAAGCATGATCGTGATTGCGAATATCGTTTTGTAGTTTTTTATATTGCCCCTGACTGCTACTCATTTTATGAACTTTTACGCATCGACTTAATATGGCTTATTTCTTGGGCCTTAGATTTATAGTGCTCTATCATTTGTTTGCTTAAAGGTGCTCTATTCTGATCACATATGCTGGCATGTAATTTTTCTGAAATATTGGTTGCAGCATCAAGCATCTTTTCCAGCCCCTTAAGAGGATCTCGAACCTGATAGAGATCTAGCGCCATAAACAAAATATGAGTTTGAGTGCCTAATTCTAGAACACCTGGGTTAATTCCACTTGCAACCCTAAAAATCTCTGCACCACTTTCGTCACGATAACTCAAAAATCCTTCAACATGCCTTGCATCTAAATTTTTAAAGAGCATTAATACCTGATCAATATCAAAATTTGATTTGTCCATAGAGATTAAATTAAGAATGATGAGCGCTTGATCTATTTGCTCTTGATCATCGCTATCATCAAAACTCAAGGTTCCTTGCTCTGCATTGCCATTAAATAGCATGGATTCAGAATTCTGAATGCTTGTCTGTGAAAGTTTTCTGGTAAAAAATTGTTTAAAAAATATATATAAAATAAGAAGAAAAGCCAGCAAGGCAGCAACAATCAAAAAAACTTCTGAATTAGAAACCATCAAGAAGCGGCTAATTTGAGCGCTTCCTTAACATCAACGGACACAACCCTTGAAACGCCTGCTTCCTGCATAGTGACACCCATCAAATGATCACTTTTTTCCATAGAAATCTTGTTATGAGTAATAAAAATAAATTGAACTCTATCCGACATTTCCTCAACCATGGCAACAAATCTAGTAGCATTCAAATCATCTAATGGAGCATCGACCTCATCCAGTAAGCAAAAAGGTGCAGGGTTTAATTCAAACAAGGCAAATACCAGTGATAATGCTGTCATTGCCTTTTCCCCTCCGGAGAGCTGAGAAATGGTTGCATTCTTTTTCCCAGGTGGCTGCGCTGTCAATGTAATGCCAGAATTGAGAGAATCGCCTTCGAGCAATTCTAAAGAAGCCTTTCCGCCACCAAATAATTTAGGGAAGATCTCCTGTATTTTAGAATTTACTGCATTAAAACTTTCATCAAACTTTAATTTAGATTCTGCGTCTATTTTCTTGATAGCACCCTGCAATTTTTCAAGCGCCTCATTTAGATCTTCAAGTTGAGCATCGAGCTCCTCCATGCGCTGAGACTCCTCTGCAATTTCATCAGGCGCAGCTAAATTAATAGCGCCAAGTGAAATAATTTTAGCTTGAACCCCTGCAAGGGACTGCTCTAGATTGGAAATATCCATATCCTTAAACTCTTCAGGGTTGATATCTCCTATGGCAAGGCCTGCTCTTGTAAGTGCTTGCGAAGCATTATCAAGGTTAACCTCAAAGGTTCTGAAGTCTAATTTTAAATTATTTGACTGTTCCTCAAGGGCCCTAAGATCTAATGCAGCTATAGACTTCTTATTCTCAGTCTCTCGAATAGACTCATCCACCTTAGATTGCTTTTGCCGAATTGTATTTAAGTCCCCCTCAGCAGAGGCACTTTTTTGAATTAGGATGGCTAACTGTTCATCAGCTTCATTTTTTTTCAGCTCAGTTTGTTCAAGTAACTCTGTGAGGTTATTCTGCCTAGAAAGATACTCATCTGGTGCTGCCAAGTTAATGGATGAAAGAGCTGAAATGCTGCTTTGAATTTCTGCAAGAGAATTCTCTAGGTTCGCTAGATCAAGTGAAGCAAAGTCCGATGGATTGATTTCTGAAATTTTAACCTCAGCTTTTTCTAAAATAATAGATGCATTTTCTAGATTAACCTCAAAGGTTCTAAGATCTAGTTTTAAATTATTTTTCTGGGATTCCAGAGATCTTAACTCAATTGATGAGGCTGATTTCAACTCCTCAGATTTTCTGATCAACTCATTAACTTCCAATTTCTTGCTTTTATAATTATCGAGACTCCGTTCTGATTCTGCCTTCTTGGCTGAAAATAATACTAACTCTTTTTCAATCTGAGATTTCTTTTCTGCAGTTTGCAGAAGCGTTTCCTCTAGTCTCTTTTGTCGCTGCAAATATTCATCAGTCATACTTTTCGATTGATCAGAGGCAATCTTTAGGATGCTGGTGAGCGCTGCTTTTAACTCTAGAGCTTTAGATTTAATAGAATCACCATTTGAGCCAAGATTACCAAGTGATTCTAAAATGTTATCAAGCAAGTTCATTGCTTTTTCTTTAGGGCTTAAATTTTCTTGATTTGACTCTTTTTCAACTGCAGCTTGATAGCTTGCTTTTGCTCTCTCTAGATCACTTAGTGATTGAGCTTCTAATTTCTCTAAATTTTGAAGGTTGGCTTCTTGCCTGGCAATATCAGTGCTGATTGAAGAAAAACTACTTTGCGCTTCATCAAAGCTTGAAGAAAACAAAGCGTTATCATTTTTAATCTTCTCAATGGTTCCTTGATGTTTTTGAACCTCATCTGACTTAAGTTGAATACTTGATTCATAATCATTAATTTGGATTTCTAGTTTCTGCTTTTGCTCATTGGCTTGCAGGGCCTTTAAGATAGCAATATTTAGTTTAAGTTCATTTTCTTTTGGGTTTAAGGTGTCGAATGATGATTCTTTCTCAATAGCCCTAGAATAACTTTCCTTGGCAGTTGCGAGGTCGGCTTTTGTTTGTGACTCTGTCTTGTTTAAATTTTGAATATTAGCTTCGTATCTAGCTATGTCTGCTCCAATCGAATAAAAGTTTTTTTGCGCTATCTCAAAGGCCGATAAAACTGATGAGTGCTCGGTTCGAATTTGATCAATCGTTGATTGTTGAGTCTCAACCTCAGCTGACTTTACAGTAATTTGATTTGCCAAAGAGGATATCTGTGATGACAGCTTATCTTTTTGTGCCTTAGCGCTAAGACTATTTAAGATAGATATATTTAACTTTAAATCCTTCTCTTCAATCTGAAATTTCTTATATTTTTCAGCAGCATTGGCCTGATTTTGGAGTCTATTTATCAATCGTTTAATTTCATCTCTGATGTCCAAGACTCTTGATAGATTTTCTTTTGTTTTCTTGATTCGCTGTTCTGTTTCTTTTCTTCGTTCCTTGTATTTTGAAATGCCAGCAGCCTCCTCTATAAAGGTTCTCATCTCCTCAGGTTTGGCGCTAACAATTTTGGATACCATCCCTTGCTCAATAATTGCATAACTTCTTGGCCCGAGGCCTGTTCCTAAAAAAATGTCTTGAACATCTTTGCGTCTGCATGAGGTATTGTTAATAGAGTAGTTAGATTGTCCGTCTCTGGTCATCAATCTCTTGATGGAAATTTCGTTATATTTTGCGTATTCCCCACCTAATTTGCCCATAGAGTTATCAAATAATAGTTCGATGCTGCATTGACCTGAGGGCTTTCTTAAATCTGAACCATTGAAGATGACATCTGACATAGAGTCACCTCTTAAATTTTTAGCTGAAAGTTCGCCTAAAACCCATCTCACTGCATCGATGACATTTGATTTGCCGCATCCATTGGGGCCAACAACGGCGACCATATTTGTGGGGAAAGATATCCTCGTGGGGTCCACGAAACTTTTGAATCCAGCCAGTTTAATGTGTTTGAGCTGCATTAAATTTATCCTTTTCCCATTTTAAACTATTGTTCCTTTTTTAACCATTCGTTAGCATAAATAAATACTTGTTCTGCATTATTTTCAGAGTACTTCAAATCAAGCGTCTTAAAAATATGAAACGTATTTTTTGAGCAAAAAACTACTACCTCTAGTTGAATAATCTCCTGATATAAAAAAGCTGAGGGAAGATCGAAACCTTTGACCTGTGCATCAGACTTATCAAGCAATAATGTCTGGGAAAAATCTGGTGATAAAAAATCTTTTGCCGCGATATTAACATCTGGACCGTTGGGAATATTAACAATGGCGGTAAGTTTTTCAGCGTTACAACTAGCTGGCGCAGCAGCAACCAATAAAAGTTTTGCATCTCCAATTAATGGATATTTTGCATCCCTGAGATCTGAAAGTAAGCTATATATCGAGACTTTAAAGCTTTGATCTTGAAAACTTGTATTTAAAATTTCTATAATGCTTTCAGAAGAATTAAAAGATTTCATATCCAAGGACTTATAAAAAATCTCAACCCCTAGTAAAAAAGAATCTTCTGTTGAATTCATTGTCGAAATAAATTCATTTAGAACTAAATCTGAAACCTCGAGATCATCTTGAAGCATCTTATATATCTGATCAGATTGATGTGCATTTGCCCATTGACCGAACAAAGGTTTTAAAGAAGTGTGATTTAAAGAAAATGCTCCTAACAATAGAATTGTTAAAAGAAAAATAAGGGGCTTCTGAGGCGAAACTGGGCTCAGCAAATAGCTAATAATAGGCAGTGAGCATAAAAATAAGACCGCAAGAAGTATCAACATTAAAGCCTTCTGTTTGATAGAAAAACTAGCATTAAAATTCCTAAAAAAATAAATGGTCCAAGCCATAATAGATAATTGGCACCTTCGAATGCTGGCTTATAGTCAGAAGAGGCTCCAAACCTATCAGTGACATAAGCTTTAATTTCTTTATCTGTAGATCCGGCAAGAATTAATTCATATACCTTTTGCTTTAAATCTCTAGATACTGGCACATCAGAGCTAGCAATGCTCCCACTGGTGCATTTAGGGCATCTTATTTCAGATATCAAAGAATAAAACCTTTTCTCTTCTATAGAGTTATCAAATTCATAGATCGCATCGGCTGTAAGACAGTTAGCGAAAAAAATACAGCCAAAAAGAGCTATGGTAAGTAATTTCATTGATTACCCATAGTGGCTGCGTTAATCAAGGGAACAAGAGTGGATTGCCATTTTTCTTGATTAAGCTCTCCTTGAATATGGCCAATAATTTGCTGGTTAAATATTAAAAAAGTTTCCGGAGCTCCGGTGACTCCTAGGTCAAATGCAAGATCGCCTCTTGGATCATAAATTGAAAATATATATGGGTCTCCCCTCTTCCCAAGCCACTGCTTAGCTTTCACCTGAGAATCTTTATAATTTAAGCCTATGAGTGTAATTTCATTTTTCGATAGCTGCGTTAAAAAGGGATGTTCGACCAGACATGTAATGCACCAACTAGCCCAAACATTCAGCAAACTAATTCCATTAAATGCAGCCAAATCAATCTCGCGATCTTCTAGGTCCTGAAGATCAAATTGAGGAAATTCTTTTGGCTCGAAATATACTAAAGCATCATCCTGATCAGTAATTAAAATCGTACCGTAAGTGATCAAAACTATTAATGGCAATAAAATAATTAAGGACCTATAGATTGCTCTCATGAAATTTTCTTTTTAAATATTGTCATTAGAATTCCAGTTACCATTAAAGCAGAAGAGAACCAAATCCACTTTATAAAATAATTAATCTGCAAGCTAAAAGTCCAGCTACCATCATCTAACTGATCGCCTATTGTTAGGTAAGTGTCTTTTAAAACTGTGGCGTGGATAGCTGTCTCTGAAGTAATCTGCCCTCTTGCAAAATACTTTCTTTTTTCAGGATTGAGAAAAATAGGCTGCCCATCATGAACAATGAATATTTCTGCTGAAACAACATCATGATTTGAGGCCTTAATATTTTGTAGATCTAAAAATTTAAATTCTGAGATTGAATTATTAACAAACTGTTGCTCGCCAAGAAACAAATTTATATTTTTTTGATAACTTAAGATGCTATTCATTGACACAGCAAAGAATAAAAGACCCAGGCCTAAATGAGCAACAAAACTACCTTTATTAATATATGTCTTATTTTTTAAGGATATGGCACCTTTCAAAAGGTAGCTAATTATTATCAATAAGCCTGAGTAAATACCTATGTAGGCAAGTAATGAGAAAACTTGTACAAAATACCAAATGAAATACAAAATTAGACTAGATATAGCAAAAGTAGGTGTTACTGCGATCAATAGTATTCGTGCTTGCATGCCCCTCTGCCACAATGCTTCCAATGAAATCATAATAAAAATAGATGTCATAAGAATTAATGGCGCAAAAATAGCATTGTAATAAGGAGGGCCTATGCTCACCTTATCTCCATTAATAAATTCAAGAATTAAAGGGTATGTAACACCTAAAAAGATTGAAAAAATAGCGGTTAACATCAAGATATTATTCATAGATAAAAATGACTCTTTGGAGCCAGTCACTATTAATTTTGATGACTGCATATCTGGAAGCCTGTATGCAAATATTCCGAGGGAGATAAGAGTTATAAATCCAGAAAAACCTAATAGATATAAACCTCGCTGTGGATCATTTGCAAATGAGTGGACGCTATCAATAATTCCTGAGCGAACTATAAACGCGCCGAATAGACTTAAAGCAAATATTAAAATACCTAAAAATAAAGTCCATGTTTTTAGAATGTTAGACTTTGAAGAAGCAAAGAGTGAATGCATAAACGCTGTTGCTGCAAGCCATGGCATCAGGGCAACATTCTCAACTGGATCCCAAAACCAGTATCCTCCCCAGCCAAGCTCATAATAAGCCCACCAACTTCCGAGGGTAATCCCTACAGTTAAAAAAATCCAAGCAATAAAAGACCAATTTTTAATGTCTTTCTCCCATGGGTAATGAATATCGCCATAAAAAAGATAGGCCGTAATAAAACTGAAAGATATGACGAACCCTACATAACCTAAATACAACAGAGGCGGATGAATTGCCAGTGCAGGATCTTGAAGCACTGGATTAATATCTGCGCCCTCTAAAACACCAAAAGGTAAAATTCTTTCAAAAGGATTAGATGTTATTAAAAGAAATAGTAAAAAACCTAAGATTATAATTGTGAGCATCAACATGGTTCCTTTCTTTAACTTGTGCTGAAAGGAAAGAGAATTTATGAACAATGTGCTCCAAAGAGTTAAAAAAACTATCCACAAAAACATGGACCCCTCATGAGCACTCCATATTGAAGTGATCTTATAGAATATGGGCAGTTGTGAATTTGAATGATTTGCAATATAGCTAATGGAAAAATCATCAGTAATTGCAAGATAAATATAAAGTCCAAAAGAAATAAAAATTAATAAGCATGACTGATGAAATAATTTGTAAGACAGAATATCTTGATTCGCATGTCTGCCTGCTGAGTAAAAAAAGGCATTAAAGATTAAGACCAAAATAAGACCCAAGGCAGACGCTAATGCTAGAAAATGAGCTATTTCTCCTATCATTTAGGCTCCTGTCTTGCTAGCTCTGGAGGCATGTAGTTCTCGTCATGCTTAGCAAATATCTGCTCTGCAACAAATAACCCATCTGAGTAATATCCCAAAGCAACAACCCCAGAGTTTTCTTTAAATAGATCTGGAGCAACCCCCTCAAAAGAAACAGGTACCTTGGCTTCAAAATCTGTAACTACAAAAAAAATTGTAGTTCCTTCGCGCTGGATTGAACCTATCTCAACCATTCCTCCAAGTTTGATGCGATATCCTGGTTTGATATCTGCTGCCAGCATTTCAGAAGGCGAGTAAAAAAGATCGAGTTTCGAATTCAGTGAAAATAAAACTAGTGAGGTCCCTAGAGCAGACAGAAGAATGATAATAAAAAATTTCTGAAGTCTTTTTTTTCTATTCTGAAGCATTTTTTAATTTTCTCTTAAAGACATTTAACTTGCGGCGAACAATCAAAAAACTTACTGCAATTAATGTAAAAGTAACCAAATAAACAGTCCATACATATATTCCATGGCCGTCCATTGTTAAGAAATCGTAAAAATTTGTAAAAGAAAAATTAAACATATGACTGCACCCACTTTTTATTCTTCTCTCTAGTCAAAATATAAAACTTACTCACGAGAATACCCAGAGCGATCATAGTTAATGCCATGCCTAAGATTGAAATCGTTAAAGGGTAAAGCATCGATGGATCAATAGAAGCTCCATCTGAAATAGAGATAGATGCAGGTTGATGAAGCGTAGACCACCAATCTACTGATTTTTTGATGATGGGAATATTAACAACTCCGACCACCACTAAAATAGACATTAAACGATCTGCTTTTTCAGCATTGGAGAATGAGCTGTGTAGAGTGATAATTCCTAAATACATAATAAACAAAATCAAAGTAGATGTTATTCTTGCATCCCATTGCCACCAGGTTCCCCAGGTAGGTATTCCCCATATAGAGCCAGAAAATAGAGCTATAAAAGTAATCAGTACTCCAACTGGAGCAGCTGATTTAATAAGATAAGCTGCTAACTTTACTCTCCACACAAGATGCATCAATGCGCAAATAGACATAAAAAAATAAATCAATTGGGCCATTATTGAGGCCGGGACATGGAGAAAAATGATGCGATACGAGTTACCTTGAATGGCATCCTCTGGAGCAAACGCTAAACCCCATATCCATCCGAGTGCAAGGCATGAAAAGCCTAAAAACATAACATAAGGGAAAAAAAGCGCTGTGACTTCGACAAAACTTTTTGGCGAGGAGAATCTATGGATAAATGATGTAAGCACAAAGAATATTATAAACTGAAGTCACTCATTCGAGATGGGTTTTTAGGGTAGCAGAGATAATAATAGGCATTAGTGCTGTAACTATTAAAGCTACTCCTGCCATCAATACTGAGACCTCAAAAAAGCCTTGCCCATATTGCACTGATCTGACTCCTCGACCCAAAAGAACAATAGCCGGAAGCGCTAAAGGTAAACTTGCTACCACTCCAAGCATTGAACCCTTGTTAATTGATAAAGCGCTTCCAAAAGCAAACACATTAAATAAAATTAATGTTGAGATAGACAGGGTAACGAAAATTTTTGGAACCTCAGCAAAAGAAACTCCATTAGCAAATGAGAATATAGAGCCAATAAGTGCCATAGGAATTCCAATAAAAAAAACATGGACAAGTATTTTGGCGAGTGTAATTTTATAAAAATCTTTTTCTTCTAAATGAATCTGCTCAAGCGAACCATCTTCATAATCCTCAGAAAAAATTGACTCTGTCGCTAAAAAAGAAATCATTAAAAGAGAAACCACAATAACTGAAAAATAGAATTTGTTTAAATCGTATTGAGAAATATCAATGCTCAAAGGAAACGCAATTAAAACCAAAATCATGATCAGCAATGGTCCTAACCAAGCTCTTAACTTATGTCTAAGTTTAAAAGCTTCTAAAGAAAAAAAATTAATCATCTGTATCACCCGAAAGAACTAACTCACTGCATAAGATATTGGGCTCAATGTGAGAGGTAAGAATAAGACTAGCATCTGAGGCTAATTGTTTTTGCAAGAACCCATTTAATAAATCTCTCGATGCATCATCTAAGCCAACAAATGGCTCATCTAAAACAATTAAATCAGATTCGCTCGCAAAAATTCTAATTAAAGCTAATTTTTTTTGCTGCCCAAAAGATAGATTAGCAGTTAATTCATCCTGCACATTATTTAATCCAAGGGTATTCATCCATTTCATAGCATTCTGCAAAGCAGATGATCCAAAAATTAATTCCAAATTCTGTATTGGGGTTAAATAATGCTTGATTGCATTTTTATGACCAAGATATGAAACTTGAAGATTAGGTTTGCAATACTCAACCTCTCCTTTGCTAGGTGAAGTAAGCCCTAAGATTATTCTTAACAAGGTGCTCTTCCCCGATCCATTGCCACCTTTAATATGGAGGCCAGAACCAGCATTTAATGAAAATGTTAGATTATGAAATAACTTTTTTTCATTAATGGAATATCCTAAATTATTCGCAGTAACTAATTGCATAAAATTAATTTAATATAGATTTTCCTCTTATTGTAAGTGATGGAAGTGGGTTTTGTGGGTCGAGTCTAAGATAAAAACGTTTTGCGAGCTCTGCAAATGGATTAACACTAATATCTCCAATGCCGCCCACTGAGAAATATAAAGATTTAGAGAAAAAAATTCCCTGCTCTATTTGCGGCACTTTATTTAAAAGAGTATTAATCTTTCCAACACTCTGAAGAGCGCCTTTAAATTTGCTTCCAAAATGATACCAACCCCAAAACTGATACTCGGATCGTGCAAAATGAAGTAATTGAGATCTAGCTATTTTTCTAGGAAATGCTCCTACCGGAATCAGTGAAATGACTTTAGAATCTAATGCTGCAATTTTTGAATCTAAAATTGAAGGTAATTCTGCTAAAGAAGGAAAAGGACAGAGTATGCATTCTGTCCCATCTTCAATTTGATAAGATTTAATCTTTGATAGCCTATCCTCAGATCCAACTACGATATAACTAACATCTGGGATTAATTCTCGCATCCCCAGTTGACTAACTTGCTTTAGCTAATGCTTGCTCTATGTCTGCAATAATGTCGTCAATATGTTCAATTCCAATAGAAAGCCTTACATACCCTGGACCTACTCCTGCTGCTAAGAGCTCTAACTCATTGAGTTGAGAGTGGGTTGTGCTTGCAGGATGAATCGCTAAACTCCTTGCATCACCAATATTAGCAACGTGATATAGCATCTCCAGAGAATTAATGAATTTTTTTCCAGCTTCAATTCCGCCTTTAATTTCAAAGCCTTGAAGACCTCCGTTGCCACCAGATAGATATTTTTCAGCTCTCTCTTTTGGCTGGCCTGTTGCAATGCCTGGATAAGAAACACGCTCAACCATTGGGTGGTTTTGAAGAAAGTCTGCAACTTTTTGACCATTGGATGAATGCTCTCT
>ERZ651770.569-NODE-569-length-17450-cov-5.698613_pt1 | contig 17450 bp, 33 predicted proteins | sample MGYA00514756_ERZ651770 | MGnify/ENA metagenome assembly ERZ651770
GAGAGCAAGAGATATCGTAGCTGGCAGATCCATGTCTCTTAGTGTAGTTAAGCGTATGTATTCTTTCTTCTCTCGTCATGAAGTGGACAAAAAGGGCAAAGACTTTAACAATACCAGCAATCCATCTAATGGACGTATCATGTGGGACGCCTGGGGTGGAGATGCAGGGTACTCCTGGTCGAGAAAGATTGTTAAGCAGCAAGAAGATAAGGCGTTGTTTGCAGACTTTGGCAAGGACCACACCAAGTCTGTTAGCCTTAGAGAGTTGTTTTAGCCATCAATGATTGAAAGCAATCTCCCAATATACATTTATGATACTGAGCTTCTTTCTAAAGATGAGGCTCATGAGATCTTAATGCAGACTAGGGACGCTGACTTTCACTTTGAGACCCATAGCATTGGGGCTGCAACAGATGGCTATACTGGCATTCCTGGAGATAGGTTTCTAGACAGACCAATCATGGTTGCTGGAAGCAACAACATACATGAAGCAGATATGATGAGGCCAATAGCCAAATCTATATTTTTAAAGTTTGCTGAAAAGCACAGCCTAGTTCTTAATGAGGTATTTAGGACTAGGACAAACATATCTTTTACTAGCCTAGACACCAGGCCAACAGTACCACACGTTGATCTAAGAAATGAAAATAAGCATTTTGTTTTTATATACTATCTAAACGACTCAGATGGAGATACAATTCTATTTACACAGAAAGTAGACGGCCATTTCCACACAGAAGAGGATCTAGAGGAGCTAAAGAGGTTTTCTCCTGTTGGCGGTGGTGCACTTCTCTTTAACGGTGACTACTTCCATACATGGGAGCACCCCTCAAAACATGACTACAGGGCAACGATAAATCTAAATGTAGACATATCTTGTTAGCCTTTGTTATAAAAATGTAATCTACATATTGACAGCTAGGCAAATCTAAAGGTATAATAGATGTAACGACCTTAGGAGATTTAAATGACAACAGTTTATACCAAGCCAGCATGCGTGCAATGCGACATGACAAAGAGATACCTAGACAAGGCAGGGGTAGAGTATGATACTGTTGATATCACAGAAGATCCAGCAGCACTAGAGATGATTCTAGGAATGGGTTTTCAGGCAGCACCAGTAGTTGTTTCAGATGCAGGCAACTGGGCAGGTTTCCAACCAGATAAGCTAAATCTATTAGCCGCTTGACAATCGTTTTCAATAAGGGTATAATTGTTATAACACAATAAGAGAGAGACAAAAAATGGAACACGGACACGAGGGTGAGACCTTCCTAGAAGGTATTATTGAGATTACTTTTGGATTAGAGCATATAGTTGCAGAATTCTTTTGGAATGCAGTATTCGTTGCCGCAACATTTCTACTTACACGAGGAATTGCATTACGTAAAGCACACAAATATATTGACAACAAGCATGGTGTAGAGCACGACGAAGGATATTAGTATTAGTTCAGTAGCAGTAATTGGCCAGGGGTACGTTGGTAGAGAGATTTCTTTAGCAGCAGTTGCCTCTGGTCATTCTGTTATCGGGATTGATACTTCACAGGCGGTATTAGATTCGGTATCTGAGTACAAGACTAGTACCCTGTATGATGACATATCTCAATCCGACATAGTTCTAATCTGCACGCCAACCCCAGCAGACGGACACCTTGGCATATCTGATGCAATATATCGTGTAATGCAGCACATTAAAGCTGGTGCATTGCTATGTATAGAGTCTACAGTTTCTATTGGTTTTACCTCCTTGGTAGCCGAAGAGTATAAGGATCGTAATGTATTCGTAGCTTACTCACCAGAGAGAATTGATCCAGGCAACTCTAGTTATACTATTACAAACACTCCAAAGATTGTGTCGGGCATTGGGCCAACGGCTGCTGCAATTGCAACAGAGTTTTACTCTTCAATGTGCGAAGAGGTTATTACAGCTAATTTACCAGAAGAAGCCGAAGCAGCTAAACTTTTAGAGAACTCATTTAGACTACTTAACATTTCTTTTGTAAATGAAATGAGCAAGTTCCTGTATAGATCTGGCGTGAAGGCTTCTAATGTTATAGAGCTGGCATCCACTAAGCCATATGGTTTTATGCCATTTAAGCCTGGACTTGGCGTGGGAGGTCACTGTATACCCGTAGACCCACAATTCCTGATTGACAGTGCAAATAGATTAGGGCTACCTATAAAGACGTTAGAAGCAGCTCTGATGGCTAATGCAGACGGTATACAGTTTATACATGAGCTGGCTATGCGTAAGCTGGGCAATCTAAGCGGTAAAAAGATTTTGGTGGTTGGCATAACATATAAGGCTGACACTGCCGATGTAAGGGAGTCAAAGGCATTGGAGTTAATCGCAATGCTTAGAGATTCTGGTGCTTCAGTGGACTGGCATGACGATGTTATAAAACGGTACGGTGACGAGACATCAAGGGCATTGACAGATGGATACGACCTTGCTATAATTGTGAACAGACATAAAACTTTAGAGCAGAGTCTGCTGCCAAAGATTCCTACGATAGATTGTGAAAGGCTGTATTGAGATATTTAGTAACTGGTGGTGCTGGGTTTATAGGATCTCATCTGTCTAACCTGTTGGTAGAGGAGGGGCATGAGGTAGTCGTTGTAGATGACATGTCTACTGGTAAGGTAGACAATCTGTTATCTGCTGGTGTTAGGCTGGTTCCAATGAACATGGCTAACTACGAAGCTATGATAGTTGAGGCACAACATGCTGACTGGATAATTCACTTGGCTGCAACTGTTGGAGTTAAAAATACAATGGACAAGACTCCACAGCTTATTAATAATAATATTAATAATACAGACACGATGTTTCGTGTCGCTGCCATGTTGGATAAGCCAATCTTTTTTGCATCCACATCTGAGGCATATGGTACAAGCCCAGAAGTGCCATTTAAAGAGACTACAGCCAGCGTATTTGGATCACCAGATGTAATTAGATGGTCGTATGGACAGTCTAAAGCTATTGGGGAGGCCCTTGCAAACTTTTATCAAAAAGATAGGGGCCTAAGATTTGTTACTGGAAGAATTTTTAATTCTGTTGGTCCAAGGCAGTCTGGGGAATACGGAATGGTCCTTCCTAGATTTGTAAAGGCTGCCGTGGAGAATAAGCCTTTGTCAGTATATGGCTCTGGGCTTCAGACTAGATCTTTCTGCCATGTTTTAGACACAGTGAGGGCTATCTATATGCTCACACAGTCTGGCAGGTTTGGTGAGGCATACAACATTGGCGGTAGCAAAGAAGTGTCAATCCTCTCCCTTGCAGACACCGTGATTAGGCAGACAAGATCAATGTCAACTGTTTCTATGATAGATTACGATACCGCCTATGGTCCTGGATACGAAGACACCGACAGAAGAGTTGCAGATACTAAAAAGATAACTAATGATACTGGGTGGGAGCCACAGTATTCTTTAGAGCAAATAATAAATGATATAGCTAAGGAATATAATGGAGATTAAAGACTTCGAGGCCATGGCACAGAAGTACTATAGTGAAGCAAAAGATGTACTAGTTAAGAAGCAGATGGACTATGGTCCAAAAAACATTGCCTTTAGTCCAGGCGGCCCAGTAAATGGGTTGCGTGTACGAATGCACGATAAGCTTTCTAGGATTAATAACCTTGTTGATTCTGGAGCTACACCAGAAAACGAAAGCCTAAGAGATAGCTTTCTAGATATGATGAACTACAGTGCCATTGGATTGATGGTGCTAGATGGAGATTGGCCAAACGAATGACAACTTATATTAGAACTACACCAGATCCAGTAAGTGTGCTTGATGAGGGTTACGTAAGGCTGGTAGACGTACTTGGAGATGACGTATCAGTAGTTAATGCTGCTAGGGTATCGTATGACAAAGAGACTACTGCCTTTGAAGAGCGAGATGCAAAGCTACTGAAGTTTTTGCTAAGGGAGCAGCACACCAGCCCGTTCAGACACGCAGCTGCAACTTTTGAGGTATACGCTCCGCTATTTGTTGCGAGGCAGTGGTGGAAGTATGCTGTGTCTTCTACACATGTAGATGAACAGAACGGATGGAACGAGTCATCTAGACGTTACATCACAGAAGATGAGAAGTTTTATATCCCATTACCAGGAGAGTGGCGTAGCAAGCCAGAGAATAGCAAGCAGGGCTCGGGAGAGCCACTGGATGAAGAGCTTGGAGCTAAGCACTTCCAGAGGCTATGCGAGACGGTAGTACAGGGTACAGAGGCATACCACGATGCAATGAATGATGGCGTTGCTCCAGAGATTGCTAGACTATTTCTACCAGCATATGGAATGTATGTCCGCTGGCGATGGACGGTATCCCTACAGGGTATCCTAACATTCCTAGATCAAAGGCTAGAGCATGATGCCCAATGGGAGATACAGAAGTATGCAGAGGCAGTTCTTAAACTAACTAAAGAAGCATTCCCAGAAACAATCAGCTTGCTATACGAAGAATGATATAATATAATTATGAGCTATGAAAACTATATGGAGCAATACAATAAGATAGGCTACTCTAGAGCTGGTATCACTCATGTAAAAAACTTTATTCATGGGTCAGACCTGTATACCCTAGCATCCTATCTAAGAAATGTTTATGGATTTGGGAATTTTTATAGTGACCAGATAGACAGTGATATTGTAAAAGAAATGCTTGTGTCTTGCCAGGAGGCAGCCTATGCAGAGGTTCTGAGCAACTACTCAGAGCCATATGGCATAAAGATGCTTGAGGAGCCTAGACAACCCGCCCATCTCGTCAAGTGGGATATGCTGATAGGTGAGTCTATGTCAGTTCATAGTGATGCAGAAACGCCGTCAAGGCTTCCTGCAATCGCTGGTGGATTCTATAGATATAACATTACAGCAATTGCCTATATTACAGACGAGTATTTGGGTGGGGAGATAGCTTTCCCAGAATTTGATAATCTAAAGATAAAGCCAAAAGCAGGGGACCTCCTAATGTTTCCAAGTAGATATAGGCATTGTATTCATCATCTTGTTTCTGGTGATAGATACACTATGCCAATGTTCTTTGGGTTTGACGTAGAGGATAGCATAGATCCAAAACTAGCTACGCCTTCAATAGAAGAAGGCCAGAACCCGTCAGACATCCTATTCTTTGAGTAGCCATGCAAACAATATTTATATCTATTGCTGCATACAATGATCCAAGCCTTTCCGATACAATTCGTAGTGCCATATCGTCTGCAGACAATCCAGATAGGCTTAGCTTTGGCGTTGCCCTGCAGTATAGAGATGAACCAGATCTATCTGAGTTTTCTGGTAACAATCTTAGGACTACCAGCTATGATACAAATACCAGGCCAGGCATTGTAAGAATAAGGTATAACATATCCAGAGATCTATACGATGGTGAGGATTATTACCTTCAGATTGACTCTCACTATCTATTTAGTGATGGCTGGGATACAAAGCTAATAAAATATTACAGAGACATATCCGAGCAGACTAAGACTGATAAGGTAATCCTTTTTCCATTAGAGGTGTATGGCGATGGTGTCATGACATCATACTTTGATCCTACCATTGAGCAGCATGAGATTGGTTCAGTGCTACACCCAATACCCGTAAATGGCAAGTCAAATGACTATTCAGCATATCATGAGATATACTTCGGCAGGGTTGGTCAGATCTTTTTGCCAGCCAGATATATTAGAGAAGTCGGGTTTGACGAGTATTCTCATACGACCATGGAAATAACATATTTTTCCTATAGGCTTATTATGTCTGGCTATCGGGTGTTTCAGATTAATGAAAGAATACTATGGCAGAATGATGCCAGGTACCTAAAAGAAGTGTGGGACTCAACCCCAGAGGATAGCCAGAAGATTATAAATAGGTTTAGCTCGGATGCGGTTTCAGAGCATCCTGCAACCTGGTATGAAATGTCGTTGGCTTACCTTTACAACGATTATTCTAAATATGCTATTAAGAATGCCGCCATGTCGCCAGAAGATTACTGGAACTTGCAGGGCATGGGGGAGAAGTTCTTAATGGCAAGATCAGTATTTGATAGGATTATTCGTAATAACTAGAGATAAACCCTGAGACTAAATCACTATTGCCGTATACGCAGTCCAGCATCAGAGACTCTAGAGTTCCATCGTTTAAAGCCTCTGGCAGATCATGCCCAAAAGCAGGACCAAACTCAAAGATCTTAAGGTTGTCTATACTTGGGAAGAACCTTATCTGGTATTGATCGTCACCATCATTGCTATTAAATATAAAATAGTTTGTGATGTTATTGAATGACTGAGACAGGTCTACTATCTTCCAGGAATCCACTCTTTTAGTAAATATATTTAAGTAGCTATCCTCTGGAAGAATGCTAGGATGAATGCTCCACTGTGGAGTTATGGCAACCACAGACTCTATCTTAATATACCTTGACATATCTATTGCCAAGAAGCCTCCCATACAATACCCGATAGCATTTGTTTTTCTGCCATTAACTATTGGAGCAATGAGATCTGCTATTTCATTCATGTCTATCTTGTTACCATAAGAGGATTGCTTGTCAATAATAAATATCGCAGCCTTTTCATTATGACTCAGTGTTCCTATGAATTGCTCTATGGCAACCTCTTCACCTTGTGCCAGCCTCGGGGTGCTGGAAAATGCAAGGAATATGTCATCGGAGTCTTTGTCGAAATAGGTTATCTTAAGTGTATCGTTGTCTATTAAAGTTATAATATTTTCTTTCATGTCTTACATTATATCACCCATGGCATGGTATAATTAACCACATGAAAGAAAAGCCATCAACCATTTTTGTAATGATACCTGCCTACAGGGACCCCGTATTACTAGATACTCTTAAGCAAATTTTTAATAATGCAGATTACCCAGAAAGAATTTACGTTGCGGTAGGTGCTCAGTACGATGATGAAATCCCTATGCCAGACCTGTCTGAGTTTAATTCTAAGCAGCTTAGGATCCTTTCCATTCATCCAGAGAATAGGCCTGGGGTCTATAGGCTTCGTCACTTGTTAAATAAACTTTACGCAAATGAGGACTATTATCTAAGTATAGACTCGCATACAGATCTAGAAGAGTCGTGGGACACTAATCTTATACGTATTCTGGAGTCACAAAAAGAATATAAGAGCATTATAGTTGCTGAGGAAACTCATGAAAACCTTGAAGAGGGCCACTACGAGAAGCTTAGAATGGGGATTGACGACTCAAATGAATTCCCAAGGATAGTTATGAAAGAATGGTATCCTGCAAAGTATGACAAGGGGAGCTTGCCAGAAGTCAGCTACTTGCAGGCTGGAATGTTTTTTACTAGGGGGCAGTTCGCAAGGGAAATTAGATGGGGGCAGTACTGGCAGAATGACCAGGAGGAGCCATTTCTATCTTATGAAACCTTTATGCTTGGTTGGACAAAAAGGCTGATGGTTGGTTATAAAATAATTATTCATAGCCCAAAGAAGTATTACGATGCTGTATACCTGACAGCTCCAGCCTCTCATGAGAGACATTTCGTAGATACCTGGGATTATCAAATGGATTATCTTCCGTATGTGAGTCCAAGAATATTTCAAGCATATCTATACAACACGGGACCCTTTAAGATAGTTAATGCAATTAAAAAGCCAGAAGAGTGGTGGGAGCATGCAGGTCTCATACAGCAATACAGGCGGAGAACTGCTCATAGTGGAGAAATATTTTAGACTCTAAGTCTTGAAAGTTGTCTCCATAAAAAATATTCTCACAATTTTCACATTTATAGATAATTGGGAGCATATCCAATTATACACATGATATAATAATATATATGGACTATAAAGGAATAAGCTGCCCACATTGCAAGACAGGAGACATGGCACCAGTGCTATATGGCTTTCCCACACCAGAAATGATTGATCTAGCTAGACAAGATATCATTGCTTTGGGTGGATGCACTGTGCACATCAACAACCCTACTCACTATTGCTATAGCTGCAATGAGACAGCTACTATAGGCTAATACCCATAGCCCTGTTCACACCTGTAATATAACCATTCTGCCAAGCCAGGAGCTCTTGCTCAGTTGTGCTGGCACCAGCAGTAGCTAAGTATTTCTGAAGATCTTCGAGGGCATAGCCAGCAATCTTCTGTGTTTCATCTTCTACGTTTTCATTTTCATTCATAGACTAATTATACCTCATAGTCTGTAGGCATGTCAAGCAGCATTTGCTTCTTTAGCTTACTGATTAACTCTTTGCCAGATATTTCAATGGTAATAGGGTTTGCCCCCTCTTCCAGATGAATCGTATAAATATTCTCTGGGAATATAAGGTATCTAAACTTAGACTCCACTAGCCAACCAAAGATTCCAGGATGAGCTGCGTTGCTTCTCCAACGTGACCATCCTGAACCTTTCCGTCAACAAGCCCTAGGAAAGATGGGCAGTAGTTGATCGGATACTTCTTGGCATAGTACTCGAAAAGCTCATGATCTTGTGTGACATCAATCCTAACATAAGTAATGTCTGGGTTATCCTTAATAAGCTTCTTAATGACTAGCTCCATGCCCGCACAAACTTCTGAATTTGGCTGTGTAAAGTGTATTAGTTCTTTTTGCATATTTTTTATTATAACATAAAAATAACAACATTGACTTTTATTAGCAGTTTTGGTATCATTTAATTAAGAAATTAAGGGAGAAGTATGGCATTCAATGCACATGATCTAAAGGCAGCATATGAAGAGGGAATCGTATTTGAGAGGATGCGGATCTTGGCTATCATCCAGCACATAGAACCTGACCAGGCAAAGTATTACGAAAAGCTTTTTAATCCAAATAAGGTTGGCAGATTATATTCTAAAGGCGAGCGAAAAGTAGGTTGAGTTTCGGCGGTAAAGTTCGGCGGATGAGACTATCCAAGTGCAAAGCACTTGACATTCACAAGTAGAACGGGTACAATGGATATATGAGAGACACTAAGATTAAACCAGAAGTCCGCAAGACGGTATTCGTAAAGGCTATCCGTGATACGCACATTACTCTTATGAAAGATTTAGACACGGAATTTGAAATAACCGAGGGCACCCTAATGTTCCATGAGACAAGCCCTAACCAAACTAAATACCTAGAGCCTGACGAGATAGGCCTATACCTACCTGAATATAAGTATATGGCTTTTGGCTACAGACCAGACTGGGTATCTGAAAGGACAGTAAGTGATGGCTAAGATGGCAGGACTACATGCTGAGGGCATGACAGATAAAGAACTACAAGAACAATGGGAACAAGCAGACCTGGATGGATGGCCAGAAGATAAGAAGCATCCTCCAGAGGGATTTAGAGACAAGGCCAATGGGGAATGATAACAGAAGAACATATCTGTCAAAAATGTAAGTCAACAATGTACTATACATTCTCCTCTAATGGATTTGACTTTGAATGTCCACACTGTAAAATTTTGAGGGTATAAATTGAATGACACATCAGCTATAGTAGAAGTATCCTCTATAGATATACATCCCTTAGTATTCTGGATATCAGTTGCTGCTCTGCTTTGGATCTATATCCTCAAAGAAGATTAGCCTATAAAGCCTTATATGACGATATGACGATATCACCCCATATGACACAAAGAGATATGCATTACCCCCTCAGAATCCATTCTATGGCTTCTGAGAGCTATGCTTATATGTCTTGATATGATAAATACATCTTACTGACCTATGTTCTACTTAGTGTAGAATGAGATATGATTATTTGATATAGGTAATGGGCCACATTGTTATACAATCGTAATCAAATTGGGACCAAATTGTTATTGACATATCTGCAATATGAGAGTATAATACGCTTTCTTAATACCTTTGCAGCCCCAAATAGCCAGATAAATATGTGCAAAAATATTCATATATCTTTAATTATTTATATAAACATATATGGAATATCTGGATTTTGGGGAAAAGAATATGCTTTTCTTAATGTATATTCTACTAAGGGGGAAAGTGTTTATTCTATAGATATTTCATCAGATGACCATACCTCTGTACCCTCGTCCTTTGGACGATCCCAGTCCCTGGGAGTAAACTTAAAGAATACCATAAGCTTATCTATACCAGTAAGCTTTGTAAAGGCGGTAGCCATATCAGCATATCCCTGATGTATCTTAGTAGCCTCAGTAGGATACATAAAATTAAAGAAGTGATATCTAGTCATATATATAGTATAGCATCATATGATCTTAATAGGTAAGGATGCCCTAATTTTATGAGAAATAATCCTATTGTTCTTAATACCCTACAATACGAGAAAGATTTCGGAGGTTCTTAATGTCTTAAATACGAGAAAGAATTTGGAGCTTCTTAATGTCTTTTCTTAAATGATCATACTTGACAAATGGTCATAGATGTGGTCGACCCCCAGAGGGGCCTATCTATTCCTGGAATCCCAACAAGTCATCTAGGCTATCAAAGCCCATATCATCTGGCTCCTCAAGTGCTGATAGTAGCAATTCAAACGTCTCGTTTATCATTGTCTCAGCAGTAGCCGTCTTCTCTACAATGTTATTTGCTATGGCATACGATAGCGGTAGCCCCAAATCGTTATACTCGAAAAAGTCTTTGAACTCATCGTCTAGCCTATAGTTCATCCATAGGTCAGCAAGTATCATTACCCGATTAGTAAATGGTGTTGGATTCTCTGGCAAGTAGTTTCTCCTTTTCTTCCTCCGCTGATTCAACAACGATTAGTAGTCTGTTGTATGGTAGGTTTGTCATTCTGGCTATGTTCCTGCCAACCTCGTCTAGGTCTAGTGATACACTGTCTAAACTATTAGCAATCTTGTCAGCAACTTTCTCCTCGTTTGATTTCATCATTCTCCTGTTGTCTTATTATCTCACAAATGGTTGGGGGTGTCAAGAGCGAAAGTAGGAAAGCTCTCAACACCCCCGTTGATAACATCCCAGCTACCCCTAACTAGGTGTTACCATATCTACGGAGCTAGGCTCAACGTAGAATCTTTATTTAAATATAGTTTGGTGTTATGGAAGATCGAATATCTTCCTTGTACCTAGGGAACTGCTCCAGATAGTACTTGACTCTGTCTGACATCTGGTCCCAGTAGTTGGCTATTAAATGGTCCATAGACATCCAGCCATCTAGGCCTGCATCAATGTCTCCAGTGTTCTCGAAGTTCATGCAGAATGACTCTTCCTTGGTTAGGAGGTAAGACTGTGAGACCTCTTCAGGGTTACCGTTGTTGTAGTCATATACGTGTAGGTACCATTGCTCAGTGTTCCATGTGCTCTCGTGAGTCTCACTGTTAAAGTCCTCCAGGACGTACACGTTGACGTCATAGTCAATCTTTGTCTTATTAGCATTCTTGTTACGCAGTAGTGTCTCAGTCATTGTATACCGTTACCAATCCGTATCCTTCACACTCTTTGCAGTCAGGGTCACCGTCATTCATGTAGCCAAACTTATCTGGCCCATAGCCTTCTTCCTTGTAGCACTTGCATTCCTCTTCAGTGCTAACAATGATTTGGTACTCTACGTTCTCCTCATAAGGCACGGTACATACATAGTAACTAATCCTATTTATGTAGTGATACCCATTGCTAAGGTAAGTACACATGTCGCCATCGCCAAATGTCCATACAAGCCTGTCATCTATCTTGGTCTGAACATACTCTACCTCAGCCCCATAGGTTTCAAAAGAGTCATAGGTGGAGTCATCATTAGGATACTTACTGATGTGGTTCTTTACTGGCTTGAACTTATCTTCCCACTCATTCCAAGTGAGTTCAACAAATGTAATTGGTTTAGTAGTCATGGGGTTCTCCTTAGAAATGGAAGTCTACAGGAACAGCATACCAGTTATCTGCTCCGCTGTCAAGTGAATTCTTTACGTGAATCATGTTAGCACTATCATTGACAATGTCAAAGTAGTATGAATTGAAATCCCAATCACCCACAGCCATGTCGTATAGCTTCTTGATAGGATAAAGTTCCATACCTGCCCTGAAGTCATCGCCACCAGATACATCAATGTCATTGATTATCTTATTATAGTCAATCTTCTTGGCCTGCTCAACATACTCGTCAAGCGATGTTTGTCTAAACTCTTTAGCTTTATCAAGGTATTCTTGGAACTTAGGGTCTGACTGGTGAACTACGTCATTAGTGTAAGTGTCGTTGTAAGGGTCATCGCTAGTAGACCAACGTCCACCGCCTGTAACGAACCAATCATACCAAGTCGCAGAGCCAGCGGTATAAGGGTCATCTCCTAGCAATCCTTCCAGATAGTTTCTTACATCATTGAAAGCCTCGTCAACGTCATTAGCTTGTGTAGCAATGTATTGTATAGTATGCATGGGGTCTACTTTCTATTGGGGTTATTCTGCTTCTGGCAGGTCTTGCCAGTCATCCTCTTCGATGTATCTAATTGGTATTTGGTATTCATTTTCCATGTATCAATTATCTCAAACAATTAGGTGTTTGTCAAGCTCTATTCCATAACATTTTGGGCAGATCTCGTTTGTATCTTCAAATGAATAGTAAAACTTGTTATCAATAATAGCTTTATTACACTCGTAGCAGTTCATGATACTCCTAGTTGAAAATGTTATAGGCTGAAAAGTCTGACTTGTCTACCGCAAAACGCTGGGCATTCATCCAAGCAGTCTCACCAAAGAAATACTTAGGCTTCTCTGCTGCAGGGACAACCTTATAGAAGTCTTGATACTTGTCTGCCTCGTATACGTGGACACCTCCATTGTGGAAGATCCTGGTCCATGTTGTGGATCCAACTGCTGGCTTTCTATCTGCAACTATCTTATTCATCTTCATCTTCCTCGTCATCTTCTTCAGGCAGGTCTTGCCACTCATCTTCTTCGATATATCGAATGGGGATTTGGTATAGGTCTTCATCTTTTTCCATAACTACATTATCTCATAATTATGGGAAGAAGTCAAGCCCTTCTTAATTACTTTTTTATGTTTATAGATCCTATTTGGGGGTCGGCCCCAGAGGGGACTGCTAGAGACCTAGCAATCTAAAGTGGAAGTCTTCCAATGCCCCTTTATACTCCACACCCTCATCAAGCATTGTTTGCATTATGGAAAGAACGTGACGCTTGTGCTCTTCCCAACCCTCTGTATAGCTATCATCAATCAGTTGTTGGTTGTCTCCATCTTTCCACTCAGTGTCTATCATTAGTCTTCCATTTCATACTGTGAGATTGTGGCTTCGTCATGCTCTATGATTGCCTCTATGTAGGGCAGTCTATCCTTATCGTTCATGTCAGCTACCCTTTCCCATTGTGCGTCAGTCAGCCAGCCAGAGTCAAAGGTAAGGACTCTATCTCCACCGTAGTTACCGTCTTCTGTTACATAAGCTTTCATTATGCTCTTTTCCATTCTGCGTTTGCTAGTTCTAGGTATTCTTCATACTCTTGTGGCTTTACCCCTGATTTGTTTAGATAGACTTGTGTGGTGTCAATGCTACCCTGCACATAGTCTTGTAGGCTATCATCTCCGTCTTGCTCTGCCTGTGTATAGACATCAAAGAGTTCCGTTAGATGAACAGTCATGAATCTGATTAGTTCTGAATCCCCTGGAAATGGTCTGGTCATGGATTTGATTAGCCTTTCTTTATACTTTCTCAAGCAGCTGTGCCAATGTCTGTAGTTCTTCTGTGCTAAGTTTAGCAATAGCCTCGTTGTTGATTAGGCTTCCGTCTGTCCACTCACTCACTTATCCCTGCTTTCTCTCGTAGTTCTTCATCTGATAGTGATACTATTGTATCAAGCCCCTCTGACATTATAGAGTCAAGGAGGTTGCGTAGGTTATCAATCACCTGTATTTCCTACAACTTTCTTCCTTGTGCCCCATTTTCTTAGACATGCTTGGCCATGTTTTCCAACAGCCAACACACCTGTAGAAATCTTCTGGGTCACCCTTTATTTTTTGGAGGTAGATAGTTCCGTCACGATAAGTCTGATAGTCACTTAGAATCATTCCCAACCTGCTTCCTCTTCTAATGTGTATGGGTTAATCTTGTGGTCAAAGTAAAGGTGAGAGCAGTCAAGGCAAAAGCCAGATTCTTCGTGCCAAATGTCTTCTTCAACATTGTTGCCACAGTGACCAAATCTATTACAGGGTAAGTAGCCATTAGGTTCATACTCTTGGTTACCCTCACAGATACGGCAAAAGGGATTACAGTCAAAGTTACCAACATGGTTAGGACATTCTTTCATCATAGCTCCCATTATAGTGGTAGGGTCAGACATTTATTACCTCAAAACTAAACAGGTCTTCATCACAACTAGAGCATTGAGCATAGTAGCCCTCAGACACATCCTCAAAAGAAACGGTATCGTTGCAACGAAAATGATTACTCATCTTCATCCTCATCTTCTTCCTCTTCTTCTTCTTCGAGGGTAACGGTAATCTCATCAACACCGTCATAGGTTATGTCACTACCCATGTTATCACTCCAGCTTGTCCAAGCAAGCTTCTCTGCTTCTTCCTCTGACTCTGCTTCAAGGTATCCAGCAAAATCAATCTTCATCTCAACATAGTATCTACCCATGATTTCCTACTTTCTTGGTTGTGTTCTTATTATACAATGGGGGTCAGACATTTTAGGCAAAGTCAAATGCGGAAATATCCTGGGATACATTCTTGACTTGGTCATACCATAGGTCAAAGTTGTTCTCTAGCCTAGAACCAAAGGTCTGAACAAACTCTGCTAGGTCTACCTGCTCAGATGACAAGCAAGATAGTAATTCATCTTCAGTCATGTAGTAGCTAGGGTTGCTGTATCCAACATAGAATCCAACAAGATACTTGTCATCATCATTCTTCCACCAGCCTACGCCCTCAGAGCAGATGGTGGCCAATCCTTTGGGGGTATTCACAACAACAAAAGGCTCAGCCTCAATGTGTTCATCAGTCTCTCTCCTAGACTTGATAAGCTCAACTACCTTATCAGAATCAAGCTTGGTAACCATTATTGATGTTCTCATAGTCTCTCTTTCAACTTGTAACTACATTTTAGCACGGGGGGCAGACATTTTGGGAAAGGAAATGTCACATCTTAATAAAGCTTTTATGTTTACATATATAGGTTGTGAGGGGCCGACCCAGATTCCGATCCAGGAATACAAAAATGACCCCCCCCATTTTCAGGGGAGAGCCATTCTCGTTTTGGAATACTAGCTTGCCAAGACTAGCTTTAGCAAGCGGTTCTTCTCTGCGTTTATCATTGGGTCAAAGCCAGAAGCAGAAGCCAAGATAGACTCGTTGGAACCACCTCGTGCTGAGCGATACCAGTCTAGCCTCTCGGTTAGAGCGTTGAAGGCTCCCCACTTAGTGCCAGCGATTGTGTTGTTATAGTCACCAACATAGATACTGTTGATTAGGTCAATCTTGGTGTTGTGCTTTTTGTGTGAACCCTTTTTGTCCTCACCCTTTGGTGCAGGGTAAGCCAGTGCCACAATCTCATCAAACTTAGCCTTAGAGATTTCAGTCTCAATCATGTTCTTAGCCATGATGTCAAACTCATCCATGTAAGCGTTAGCCAAGCCAAGAGCCTCTCTGGCTTGCTGAACCTTACCTGAAGCGGTAGCAGTGTGACGAATCTTGAATGACTGCTTTACAGCTTTCTTGCCAGTAACAGCAGACAAAGCCAAGTTTAGAGTGTTAGCACATACAACACGAACTGGAGTGATAGAAGCCTGAATGGCAACTGAACCGTCGTGAGAGGTGTTGATTAGAAGATAGGTGTTTACCTTGTCACCAACACCATTAGGGTCTAGGACTGTCTCACGCTCAAGAGCAAGAGAACCAAAGACTTGTCTGCCACCCTTGATTGAACCTGCGGTTTCCCAACGACCGCCACCGTCTAGCATTAGGTCACCAAAGTCAAAAAGGTCTTCGTTCTGCATTGGGACATAACGCTCACCCACAACACCCAAAACATCATTCTGGGTGCGGTCAAATGGGTTAGTGCGTGTAACGAATGAGTAGCCCTTGTCAGACTCAAAGCCATCTGGAATTGCAACGTCCTCCAAGCGGACATCCCAATCTGATAGGTGAGCTAGGTCTAGCATTTCTTTGGTTGTAACTTCGTTCTCAAAGACAGTGCCTAGTCCATGCCAAGCTGGCTGGCGTAGTGATGCAAAGGCAGACTGTCCGTTTACTGTTTCGATTTCGTGGGCCATGAGGTCCTGCTTTCTGATAGGGGATTTCAACTAAGACTATTATGACACACCTCACCGACATTTTGCAAGCTCTGGGATAAAATAATTAGTCTTCTTAAATAACAGTTTGGTAACAGGGGGGGCCGACCGCAGATCCCCCAGGATGTCAAGTCCTGGGGGTATCGTGTTAGCAGAATTTATCTACAAACTCTCTAAAGGTAAACACCTCTTGCTCATAGCTAACAGTATTATCAACAAAGTTAGCAGACAAAGGCTCATAGCTTTCTTCTCCACACTCATAGCTAGAAATACCAAAGCCAGTATCCTCTAGCACTCTATCCTTGATTAGATAACTAATTACCATACGAACAGCATAGGGTGTATCTTCCCATCTTGGTTCTGCGTGTTTCAGGGCACAGGCAAAGTCAAAAGACTTGTCATCTCCACCAGAGTGAGAGTATAGCCAAACGCTACCCTTGTAGTCTTTTAGCTCAAAGTTAGTTCTTGCTCCCATTTGTTTCCTACTTTCTTTAGATAGTTACACTATACACTAGGGGTCAGACATTATTCGATCCCCTGCTAAAAAGATGCCCCCTAGTGGCTACGAACCACTAGGAGGACTTACTCAAATGTGACGGATAGAGTCATCTCCGCTAACCAAGCATTGACTAGTTATTTGGTTAGAGTAATTCCATAACTGCCCCATAGGTAGAGGCGTTCACTTCTTCCTGCGTGGTCATACGAAGGATTTTTAGGTTCTTCTCTAGCAGGTCTTTCTGGTTGGCGTGGTCACGCCCATACCACCTGCTCTGGTTTGGTCGCTCTGGCTCGCTTGGTCGCTTTGGCAACCCCATAGCCTCGCTATCAAAAGCAAGTTCTAGTTTTCCACCATAGGAGGTGCTGATACGAACAAGGTCGTCGTGGTTGTAACCAATCTTGTCAGTGTTGTTCTTTAGGAACTTAGCAACTGCCTGAGCCATTTTGTCCTTGTAAACATCAAGGTCTTTTTCATACTGCTCACGAACGGCAGGGTAGTTAGTAACTGCCTCGTCAATCTCGGCAATCTTGTTTTCAATGCTTGAGATTAGAGTTGCTACTGGAACTTTTACAGAGATACTTCTAGCCATTATGGTCTACTTTCTTTTAGGGTATGTTTATTATAGGGTAGGGGTAAGACATTTTGTGGTGGGGGGATAGAGAAAGGATAAGAAACGCTATCCCCCCAAGTCTATTCAGACTACTTTACAACAGTTGTCCAGCGAGG
>ERZ651770.572-NODE-572-length-17382-cov-3.449408_pt1 | contig 17382 bp, 12 predicted proteins | sample MGYA00514756_ERZ651770 | MGnify/ENA metagenome assembly ERZ651770
GCTGCGATGAGGGAAAAGATTCAAAGTCAATATTTACACCATCAGCGTTTCCTGCCTGTACCTGGGCAAGTAAGTTATCAATTAGGTTTTGGCGATTTTCAGCACTACTCAGCAGTGTAGTAATACTAGCGCTACTGAAAAGGGTAGCACATAATACAACTTTTGTTCCATGAGCATGTGCTTCATTAATTAAACTAGCTACGGGCCAACCATGCAGGTTACTAATTCCTCCTGTTGGTGTTATTTCAGCACTGAAATAGGCAAGTGTAGATATTAAATTGAAATTATAGTTTGAATGTTTAGCACTTAATAAATTGACTTTATTAAATAGATTTACTTGATGTGCATTTTGATCATAAGACCAAAAAACAAAAATATTTTTATTATTAAAATTAACATGAGAGCTAATTTCTTTATTAATGTTTTTTTCATTAAAAAGATTTATTTGAGGAAAAACTTTTCCTGATTGAAGAGAAGCAATATTATCATAAAGCATTGAAATTTCGCTGTTGGTACTTTTATTATCAGATATTTTTAAAAACTCATAAATAAATTGATCTATGTTAATCAATAACTTTTCCTCTAACAGATATTCATATGCAATAAACCTTAATAATTTTGTTTTAATTGTCTGATTTGATATATGATTTTTAATGTAATTTAATCTCGACAAATTGAAATTTAAATTATAATCATATCCTTTTTTCTCAGAAAAAGATTCATTAATAGACTTAAGTGTAATGTAGTCTAAATAAGGTTTAAAGTGCGATAATTCATATATGTTTAAGTCAATTTTATTTCTATAATTATTGAAAAAACTAACATTTGTTGAATGGTTTTTTTTATTTAATATAATATAGTTTTCAATATGTGAATACAGTGGAATAAGGATAGCATGATTTATTATTAAGTCTGAAATATAATTAGTTTTAATTGAAGATTTATAATTTGAATAATGTTTGGTTTTTATGTTTTTTAAAGAGTCAATAATTTGTTTAAATACTCTTTTGGAAGACTTATAGTTTGACTTAACATAATCTTCTTCTTCTTCATGCTCTAGAAAAACATCTATTAAATAATTATTTTTCGAAGAACCTTTTCCAGAAAAAACTAATGATTCGTCAAAGTCTAAGGAATTTAATCTTAACACTAAACTATCTCCCTTTTCTATTATTAGATACTGAAATTCAGGAAGATGTACAAAATTATATAGTCCATTACTTAAATTATCTAAAGAGGAAGAAAAGATTCCGTCACTGTTAATTTTAATATTTTTAATGACTATTTCATCCTTTAATAATTGGATTTGATTATTAGTTGGTTTAATAATTTTTCCATTTAAAAAAGTCACATTTTGATTATTACACGCTAAAATGGATGTAATTAAGAAAAAATAAATGATTTTTTTAAACATGTTTTATACTTCTTTTGTTTATTTTTTTAATTTAAATAATAATATAGAATATTCATAACCTTGATTTTATTAAGTTTGCAAAAATTTTAAACTCATTTTTTATGTTAAGTGTTTCTAATCTCTCTGTTCAATTTGGCAAAAGAGTATTATTTGATGAAGTTAATACTTCTTTTGTAAAAGGAAACTGTTATGGCATTATTGGTGCCAACGGAGCAGGTAAATCAACATTTTTAAAGATTTTATCAAAATCTATAGAACCTAATTCAGGAAATATTCACTTAGAAAGTGGTAAGAGAATGTCTGTTTTGGAGCAAAATCACTTTGCTTTTGATGACAAACAAGTATTAGAAACAGTAATAATGGGTAATAAAGATCTTTTTAGTATTAAAAAGGAAATGGATGAGATTTATGCTAATCCAGACTTTTCTGATAAAGACAGTGATAGAGTAGGAGTTCTTCAATTAAAATACGAAGAAATGGATGGTTGGAATGCTGAAAGCTCTGCTGCTGCATTATTATCCAATTTAGATATAAAAGAAGAACACCATTACAAAAGCATGAGTGAATTAGACGGTGTTCAAAAAGTAAAAGTTTTATTAGCACAAGCTTTATTTGGTAATCCTGATGTATTAGTAATGGATGAACCGACAAACGATTTAGATTTCGAAACAATTAAATGGTTAGAAAATTTTATATCAAATTATGATAATACTGTTATTGTTGTATCGCATGATAGACACTTTTTAGATTCTGTTTGTACTCACATTTCAGATATTGATTTTGGGAAAATAAATAATTATTCAGGAAACTATACGTTTTGGTATGAATCGAGTCAGTTAGCATTAAGACAAAAGACTCAACAAAACAGAAAATCTGAAGAAAAGAAAAAGGAGCTTGAGGATTTTATTGCTAGATTCAGTGCAAATGCATCTAAATCTAAACAAGCCACTTCAAGAAAAAAAATGCTTGATAATTTAAAAATTGAAGATATAAAGCCATCATCTAGAAGATATCCAGCTGTAATTTTTACATCTGAGCGTGAAGCAGGAGATCAAATACTTTCAGTTGAGAATTTAAGTTTTTCTGATTCTACTAGTACATTATTTGATAAAATCGATTTTAATTTGAATAAAGGTGATAAAGTTGTATTGTATTCAAAAGATACTAGAGCCACTACAGCATTTTATGAAATACTGAATAACAAAATTAAATCAAATACAGGAAGATTTGATTGGGGAATTACAACAAGTCAAGCATATTTACCTCTGGATAACAGCTCATATTTTCACGATAAAATATCTTTAGTTGATTGGTTAAGACAATGGTCAAAAAACGATGAAGAAAGAGAAGAAGTATTTATAAGAGGTTTTTTAGGGAAAATGATATTCAGTGGCGAAGAGGCATTGAAAAATTGCGATGTTCTTTCTGGAGGTGAAAAAGTAAGATGTATGCTTTCAAGAATGATGATGTTAAGATCTAATGTTTTAATGTTTGATGAGCCAACAAGTCATTTAGATTTAGAATCTATTACTGCTTTAAATAATTCAATTAAGAAATTTAAAGGAAATGTCATTTTAAGCACTCACGATTTCGAATTTGCTAAGTCTGTAGGAAATCGAGTAATAGAATTAACACCAAATGGTGTTATAGATAGATTAACAACTTTTGATTCTTACATTAGTGATCCTAAAATAAAAGAGCTTAGAGCTAAATTATATAGTTAAGTTGGATAGAATTACTTTAGAACTTTTTAGTTGATCCTCAAACACATATATAAAAATATCATCGTTAGGATTATAACCAAATCCTGAAAGAATAGCTGATTGTTTTTTATTAATTATTATCGGATTGATTTTGTTGGCAATCAACTCTATTTCTAATCTTTTTGACTCAATAAAAGAGCCCTTAAACAATAATACTTGTTTTTGCATCTAAATTATTTATGATCGTAACTTAGCTTTAAACTTAGATTCAATTTTAGATTGTATTTTATTCATTGTCATTGATATTTCCTTTTCAGAAAGTGTTTTTGAATGATCTAATAAAGTAAAGTTTAATGTATAAGATTTTTGTCCTTTAGGTAATTTATCATCTTCATAAACATCCGTTAAAGTCATTTTAGATAAATTTTTAATATTGGATTGATTTAATATATAATCTTCAATTGTTTTATAATGAATTTCATTTTCAAATAAAAAATTTAATTCTCTTTTTACATTTGGAAACTTTGATAGTTTAATATATTTAAAAAAATCATTATTATATATTTTTAGTATGTAGTCAACATTTAAAGAGGCATAGTAAACTTTACTTTTAATATCAAATTCGGAAAGGTATTCAGTTTTTACATCTCCAATTAATGCAAGATTATTCGTTTCATGAAATAAACCTAATGTGTTATTAAAACCATTATGACTTATAACTTTTTCGGATGTTTCTATAGAGAGTTTACTTAAAATATTTAAAACTATATTTTTAAGAATATAAAAATCAGAGTTTTCGTTTTTATTGTTCCACGAACTATTAAATAAATCATTTGTAAAAACTATACTAAGCCTTCTTGATTCTATTGTTTTTCCATCTGATAATTCATAAATTTTTCCAAATTCAAAAAATTTATTATTCTTGTTTTTTCTATTTAAATTAAATTTAAGTGTTTTTAAACTAGACTCTAATAAACTTGTTCTTAGTTGAGAAATATCTGAGCTAATAGAGTTAATTATTGTTACACTATCTCTCTCTGAAATATTTAATTTATTATTAGTAAGAGAGTTATTCATTATTTCATTAAAACCAAATGGAGTTAATATATTAGATATTATATTTTCAATTTGATAACTTTTGTTGGAACCCTCTGAACTAATAGGGATTGACAATTTATTGGATAAGTTTATTTCATTGTATCCATATATTCTAAGAATTTCTTCAACTACATCACATTCTCTAGTAACGTCATGTCTGTAAAATGGGACGGTTATACCAACACCAGTTTCTGTAATATTATTAATTTTAAAATCTAATGATGTTAAAATTGATTTAATTTCTTCTCTAGGAATTTCTTGACCAATTAATTTATTTGTTTTATCAAAATTTAAAAGTATTGATATTTCATCAGGTTTATTTGGGAATTCATCAATAATATCACTTGAAATAGTACCATTACATAATTCACAAATTAATATCGCTGCTCTTTTCAATGAATAGTCTACGGAATCAATAGAGATTCCTCTTTCAAATCTAAATGAAGCGTCGCTATTTATACCATGTTGTTTAGCAGTTTTTCTTATAGATATTGGGTCAAAATAAGCACTTTCTAAAAATATTGATTTTGTTTCACTAGTTATTCCATGATCTTTTCCACCAAAAACACCAGCAATACACATTGGAGTTTCAGAATCACATATCATTAAATCTGTTTTAAGTAGTTTTCTAACCTCTCCATCCAATGTAATAAACTCTGTGCCTTGTTTTAAGGTCTTGACATTAATTGATTTAGTTGTGATTTTATCAAAATCGTATGCATGTAATGGTTGCCCGATTTCGTGCAAAACATAATTAGTAACATCTACAACGTTATTTAATGGACTTAGTCCAATAGATTTTAACCTATTCTTTAACCAAATTGGTGATTCTTTTACTATGATATTATCTATACACACTCCAGAAAACCTTCGACATGATTGAATATTTTCAATATTTATATTAATTTTTTGAGTTCTTGAATTTACATGAAAAGATGATACAGATGGCGTTATTAACTCTAGTTTAAAGCCTTTATGCATTAATGCTGCTCTAAGATCTCTTGCAACACCAAGATGACTCATAGCATCAGAACGATTGGGAGTTAAACCAATATTAAAAATTTTATCAGAATAATTTTTATATATCTCAGAAACCTTAGTTCCAATTTTTATTTTACTGTCTAAAACAACAATACCATCATGTGAATTTCCGATACCAATTTCATCTTCAGCACAAATCATTCCTTGACTAATTTCACCTCTTATTTTACTTTTAGTGATTTTAAATTTATCATTATTAATAGGGTGTAAGGTTGTACCTACAGTTGCAACAATAACTTTTTGATTTAACTGCACATTGGGAGCACCACAAACAATTTGTAATATATTTTCATCTCCTATATTAACTTTAGTAAGTTTTAATCTATCAGCATTTGGATGTTGTTCACAATAAACTATTTCTCCAACAACAAGACCAACTAAACCTCCTTTATACTGTTCATAGTTCTCAATACCCTCAACCTCCAAACCTATATCAGTAAGAATTTCTGATACTTCTTCAATTTTTAAATCAATTTTTAAAAATTCTGATAACCAATTAAACGATATGTTCATTAATAATAATATTTGTTTTCAAAGATACAATTAAGAATATTTAAATTAAATAATAACTTAACTTATATGTTTCCATAAAAGTGTGTTTTTAGTTTTTTTATTAAATTCTTCTTTTATTAATTTGTTTTCGACTTTGACCAATCTTTGATCTACTGAAATAATTTTTTTTACATCATCTCTTGCAGATTCTAAAATTTCTTTATCTGTAATTATATTTGCGAGCTTAAGATTTAATAGTCCACTTTGTTGAGTACCTAATAAATTTCCAGGTCCCCTTATTTCCATATCTACCTCAGCAACTTTAAAACCATCATTAGTGCTAGTCATAGTTTTTATTCTTTTTCTCGCATCAGAACTAAGCTTATTTGATGTCATTAATATACAATAACTATTTTCAGATCCTCTACCAACTCTTCCTCTCAACTGGTGAAGTTGTGACAATCCAAACTTTTCTGAACTTTCAATTACCATTACACTAGCATTTGGGATATTGACTCCCACTTCAATAACAGTCGTTGAAACCATAATATTAGTTTTCCCCTCTTTAAATCTTTTCATTTCTATAGCTTTATCTTCAGATTTCATCCTACCATGTAAAATACTAATTTGATATTTACTATTAGGAAACTCTCTTGAAATACTTTCATATCCATCCATTAAATCTTTATAATCTAATTTTTTCGATTCCTCAATTAAAGGGTAAACAACATATACCTGACGTCCTTTATTAATTTCATCTTTTAAAAATTTAAAAATCTCTAGCCTGTTTCTATCTGATCTGTGAACTGTCTTAACTGCCTTTCTTCCAGGTGGAAGCTCATCAATAATTGATATATCTAAATCCCCGTAGACACTCATAGCTAAAGTTCTTGGTATAGGTGTGGCGGTCATAACTAGAACGTGAGGAGGAGTGATGTTTTTTTTCCAAAGCTTAGATCTTTGAGCTACTCCAAATTTATGTTGTTCATCAATAATAACAAATCCTAAATTCTTGAACCTGACATTATCTTCTAAAACTGCATGAGTTCCAACTAAAATATTTATCTCTCCGTTGATTAAATCAGAAAATAATTTAATTCGATCTTTCTTTGTAGATGAGCCGGTAAGTATATTAACAGTAATATTTATTTTATTTAAAGAATCGTTTAAACTATTAAAATGCTGTTGTGCTAAAATTTCAGTAGGTGCTAAAAAACAAACTTGAAAATTATTATCAATAGCTATCAATGAGCTTAACAAGGCGACTATTGTTTTTCCAGAACCGACATCACCTTGAAGAAGTCTATTCATTTGAGCATTTGAAGAGAAATCTTTTCGAATCTCTTTTATGACTCTTTTTTGAGCATTTGTCAATAAAAAAGGCAAATGGGATTTATAGAACTTATTAAAACTATCTCCCACTTTTGAAAAATTAAATCCTTTAAATTTTGATTTTTTTGAGATATTACTCATTAAAAATTCAAGCTGTAAGTAAAAAAACTCTTCATATTTTAATCTAAATTCAGCTTTTGACAAAAGTTCATGATTTGATGGAAAATGAATATTTCTGTAAGCTTGTTGTTTAGAAATCAGTGAATATTTCTCATTAATTTCTTTGCTTAAATTTTCTTTTAAAAAATTAATTGAAGTGTTTATAATATTAAATATTACTTCTCTAAAAAATTTATTAGTTATTCCTCTTGACAAAACTCTTTCGTTTGAACTATAAATAGGTAATAATCCTTCGACTTGTTTATTTTTAAATTCTGAAAAAACATCCAATTCTGGATGTGCAATTGAAAATTTGTTTAAATACCAATTTGGTTTTCCATACAATACATAATCTGTATTTAATTTAATTGATTTCTCTATCCATTTAGTTGCCTTAAACCAAACTATTTCAATTATCTGGTTTCCATCGTTAAAAGTGCCAATTAATCTATTGCTTTTAATATTTTTAAAATAATATATGTCTGTAAACCTTCCAATAATTTGTACATCTGCATTAGATTTTTGAATTTCACTTATTTTATAAAACTTTGTTCTGTCAATATATCTAAATGGAAAAAAATTCAATAAATCATCATAAGTGAAAATTTGAAATTCTTTTTTTAAAATATCAGATCTATTAGGTCCAACTCCTTTCAAATAATCTATTGAAGTATTTAAAAAATTTTCTTTCACAACACTAATATAATTTATTAACTTTATAAGGTGAAAATATAGATATATATTTCTAATTATTTAACCCTAAATTATTGATTTGCAAGACTATTTAAGTCAGTTAAATGACTCACAAAAATCACCTACTATTCATAAAGATGGCCCAGTGATGGTAATTGCTGGTGCTGGATCTGGAAAAACAAGAGTTTTAACATTTAGGATTGCTTATTTAATGGAGCAAGGAGTTGATCCTTTTTCAATCTTAGCATTAACTTTTACTAATAAAGCTGCTAAAGAAATGAAAGAAAGAATTGGATCAATCGTTGGAGAATCGAACGCTAAAGCTCTATGGATGGGTACTTTTCATTCAATATTTGCAAGAATCCTCAGATCTGAAGCCGATTTTTTAGGATACAGTTCGAATTTTTCAATTTATGATACTCAGGATTCTGAAAGATTAATATCATCCATAATTAAAGAATATAAGTTAGATAAAGATCTGTATAAGTATAGAAATATTAGAAATAGAATATCATCACTAAAAAATAATTTAGTCACTGTAAAAGCATACCATAACAATCAAGAACTTGTTCAACAAGATAAAGAGTCAAGAAGACCAATGTTTGGAAAAATATATCAAACATATGTAAATCGTTGCTTCAAAGCTTCAGCGATGGATTTTGATGACTTATTACTAAAAACTAATGAATTATTAAATAGATTTCCTGAAGTTTTAAATAAATATCAACAAAGATTTAAATACATTCATGTTGATGAATATCAAGATACTAATCATTCACAATATCTAATTGTTAAAGCACTAGCAGATAAATTTGAAAATATATGTGTTGTTGGTGATGATGCGCAAAGTATTTACGGATTTAGAGGTGCAAATATTGAAAATATATTATCATTTCAGAAAGATTATCCTAATTCAACAGTTTATAGACTTGAACAAAACTACAGATCTACACAAAACATTGTAAACGCAGCAAATTCTGTTATTAACAAAAATTTAAACAAACTTGACAAAAAGGTTTGGACTGATAATGAAATAGGTGATAAAATTGAAGTTAATCAAACTATAACAGATTCTGAAGAAGGTAGATTTGTAGCATCATCTATTTTTGAAGCTAAATATAACTTACAATTAAGGAATGATGAGTTTGCTGTATTATATAGAACAAATGCACAATCAAGATCGATTGAAGATGCATTGAGAAGAAAAAACATACCTTTTCAAATATTTGGAGGATTATCTTTTTATCAAAGAAAAGAGATAAAAGATGTTTTAGCATACTTAAGACTAATAGTTAATCCAAGTGATGAAGAAAGTTTAAAAAGAATAATTAATTACCCACCAAGAGGAATTGGACAAACAACTCTTGAAAAAATCCAAATATTTTCAAATGAAAACAACCTTACAATATTTGACATAGTTGAAAATATAAATAACTCAGATATAAATATCAATAACGGAACAAAACAAAAATTATTTGATTTTGTTAATATGATTAAAAGCTTTCAGATTGCAAATGAAAATCTTAATGCATTAGAAATTCTAAATGAAGTTTTAAAAAGGGTAGGAGTAGTGAATTTATTAAAAAATGAAGGTACACCTGAATCTATAAGTAGAATTGAAAATATTGAAGAATTAATAAATGCCGTTCAGGATTTTATTGATGGTCAAAAAGAAATAGTAGACTCTAATGGTTCGTTAAATGAATTTCTAGAGGATGTTGCTTTAATTTCAGATCTAGATAAGGATATTGAAAAATCAGAGCCCAAGGTTTCATTAATGACAATTCATTTAGCCAAAGGATTAGAGTTTTCAAATGTTTATATTGTAGGTTTAGAAGAAGACTTATTTCCCTCAGCATTAAGCTCTACTACAAGATCAGATTTAGAAGAAGAAAGAAGATTGTTTTATGTGGCTTTAACTAGAGCAAAGAAAAAAATAATACTAAGTCATTCAAAAACACGTTACAGATGGGGTAAGTTAAATGACTGTGAACCAAGCAGATTTATAAGTGAAATTGACACACAGTTTATAAAATATAATAATTTATTAAACACAAAGATAAAATTCAAAAAAAGTTCTGAGAGTAGGATCAGATTTAAAAAACCAGAAAGAAAAATTCCTTTAAAACAAATAACTAACAACGATTATTCTTCAAATTCTAATTCGGAATACGTTGATATAAATCAAGGTGATGTAATATTGCACAATAGATTTGGAAAAGGAGAAGTTGTAAATACTGAGGGGATAGGTGGTGACAAAAAAGCAGAAGTAAATTTTGAAATAAGTGGATTAAAAAATATTTTATTAAAATTTGCTAAATATGAAAAAGTGCATTAATCCCTAAACCTTCTTTTCCCTCTACTTTCAGATCTATTTTTAGATCTATTCCTAGATCTAGATTTACTTTTATAATCTCTTTTATTTTTTGATCTGCCTTCGTTTTTTTCTCTCTTATACTTTTTCTCAATTTTCTCTTTTGAAATACTAACTTTTAATTCTGTTCCATTGTAATCTAGCTTTGAACTAGACTTTATTAGTGATTTAGTTATAGTTCTATCTATTTCAAAAATGGTATAAGATTGTCTAATATCTATACTACCTATCTCAATTTCATTAGATTTAGTAATTCTATTAACAAGAGAAATTAATTCAATTGGCGTAACTCCTTGTTTTCTACCTACATTAACGGACAGGTTTTCAAAATCTTTTGAACGCCTGCCAGATCTTTCAAAGCCTTTTGAATCTCTGTCGCTTCTATTATCACTTTTAATATCTCTACTATTTTTATAATAATCTAAAAACCTGTTAAATTCAGATGAAACAAAATGTTTAATCAAATCCTCTCTTGATAATGATTCAAGTTTTGAATAGATATCTTGAAGAAAAGGTTCAATTTGCTTTTCATCAACATTTACATTTTTAATTTTATCGATTAATTTAAAAAGTTGTTTTGAACAAATTTCCTTTCCAGAAGGAACTTCTTGTCTTATAAATTTAATTTGAGATTTGTTTTCAATTGACTTTAATTTTCTTCCTTCTCTTGAATTTGAAATAGCTATTGAGATTCCGCTTTTACCTGCACGTCCTGTACGGCCACTTCTATGAGTATAAACTTCAGGATCATCAGGAAGAGAATAATTAATAACATGAGTTAAACTATCCACATCAAGCCCTCTTGCCGCTACATCAGTTGCTATTAATATTTGTAAAGATTTATTTCTAAATTTCGACATTACTTCATCTCTTTGGCCTTGAGATAATTCACCATGGATTGCATCAGCATTGTATCCATCATTCATAAATTTATTAGCAATATCTTGTGTCTCTCTTCTAGTTCTACAAAAAACAATTCCATAAACATCTGGATTGAAGTCAGCAATTCTTTTTAAAGTATCATACTTATCTCTAGAATTAACATTATAGACATGATGTTCAACATTTTTTGCACCAGAATTTAATTTTTCAACAGTAATTTCTTCAGCATCTTTCATGAATTTCTTAGAAATTGACCTAACTTCTCTAGACATTGTGGCAGAGAATAACATTGTTTGTCTATTTTCTGAAGTTGTATCTAAAATATAGCTTAAATCTTCTTTAAAACCCATACTCAACATCTCATCCGCTTCATCTAGAACTACTTTGTTTACAACATCTAATTTTAAAACTTTTCTTCTAATTAAATCCTTAGTTCTTCCTGGTGTACCTACTATAATTTGAACACCTTTTTTTATTGATTTTATTTGATTTTCAATGCTGGTTCCTCCGTATACAGCAACAATTTTAACATAATCTAAGTGTTTTGCGAATTTAAGTAGATCTTTTGATATTTGAATACATAATTCACGGGTAGGGCAGAGTATTATTGTTTGAACATGTTTTACTTTAGCATCAACATGTTGAATACATGGAAGTCCAAACGCAGCAGTTTTTCCAGTACCTGTTTGAGCCAAAGCAATTAAATCTTTTTTACCTTTGAGTAAGTAAGGTATAGCTTTCTCTTGTACAGGTGTAGGTGATGTAAAACCTATTTCTTCAACAGCTTTTAACAAACCTTTGTTTACACCTAAATCTTTGAAATTGCCCATTTTTTTTTATTAAGTGTGCAAATATCGTCTATTTAATTGGGTATTTGATAGGTAAAAAGAAATATTTAGTTTTTGACTTACTTGAAAAAAAAAAGCACATTCATTGAATGTGCTTTTTTTTAACTATTTATTAATTATTAATTTGCTCCTCCTTGCATTCCCTGTTCAATTAAATCATAAAACTGATCAAGTTTTGGAAGTACAACTATTCTAGTTCTTCTGTTTTTAGATCTATTTTCTGCAGTATCATTATCCGCTACAGGAACATAATAACTTCTTCCAGCGGCTGTCATTCTTTCAGGCTGAACACCAAAATCATTTTGTAAAACTCTAACAACAGAAGTTGCTCTTTTAACACTTAAATCCCAGTTGTCTAATAGCACTTCGTTTTGAATAGATTGATCATCCGTATGACCTTCGACAAGAAATTCGATTTCAGGCTTATCTAAAACAACTTTAGCAACTTTTCCAAGAACTTCTTTAGCTCTTTCAGAGACTACATAACTTCCACTATTAAATAATAACTTATCAGAGATTGAAATAAAGACCACACCTTTTTCAACATTTACTTCAATATCTTTATCATTAATATCGATAAAAGTACCTTTTAAACTAGTAACCAATGCAAGTGTTACAGAATCTCTTCTTGTGACAGCGTCTCTCATTGTATTAATTGTCAAATCCTTTTCCTTCATACTTTCTAAAGATTTTTCAAGATTTTCAGCTCCTTTTTGAGATAAAGTAGTAAGATTACCCATATTGTTAATAAGGTCTTGGTTATTTGCTTTCAAAAAAGCAACTTGATCTTTTAAAGTTTTTAAACTAGCTTCCGAATTAGATTTATCTTCAATACAAGCATTAAGTTTTATAGTTGCAGTATTTAATAAATCTTTGTTTTGTTTACTAGTAGCTTCTAAAGCAGCATAATCTTTTTTAGAAATACATGAGGGAAACAAAACTGAAACAGTTAAGATAGTAAGGATTAATTTTTTCATATTTTTTTATTTATGTTCAAATTTAAATAAAAATTTAAAACAAAAAATTAAAGTTAAGTTAAATCTGAATATTTTTTTCTTGCTCTAATTATATATTGATAAAGAATTGACTTTATTGCAAAGTGCTTTGGTTTAATTTCGTTTGATATTGTCATTCTATAACTTTTTGAAATATTCACTCTCTTCTTATTGATTATAATAGAACTCTGGAACATAGCATTATAAATTTCTTTAAAATGATTGGTTTTGTTAATTATTAGATAATAAAGACCTAAAAATAAATTAATACATTGAACTACATAAATAGTGGGCGAAAAATTGTTTAATAGATTCATGTTTTTAATTATCATCCATCTTTGATTTCTTATATTATAAAATAGTTTTTTTGGATTTTCATAATTTAAAGATCCTCCTCCTAAATGAAAAACAACACTTTTATATAAAAATCTTTTTTTAAGATTAAGATTTAAATTTGTTAATCTCCAACATAAATCAATTTCCTCCATATGATTAATAAAGTTTTCATCAAAACCGTTAAGTAACTCATAAGTATTTTTTCTTATAAAAAAACATGCGCCTGATGCCCAAAAAATATCAATATTTTGATCATATTGACCATTATCTTTTTCAATATTACTAAAAATTCTTCCTCTGCAATATGGGTATCCAAAGTAATCAATGAAACCACCCGCAGCTCCTGCATATTCAAATTTGTTTTTGATTTTATAATCCAATATTTTTGGCTGTGCAATTACTACAGATTCATTATTTGTAAACTCTTCTATAATAGGATTCAACCAATCTTTTGTAACTTCTACGTCATTATTTAACAAACAATAAATTTCTTCTTTTACTTTTTTTAAACCCTCATTATAACCTTTAGCATAGCCAAAATTATCATTGTTTAAGATCAATTTAATCTCAGGATAAGTTTCTTTTACGAATTCAACAGAACTGTCTGTTGAATAATTGTCTATAACATAAATTGGGTTTTTTCCAGAGTGTTTTAAAACACTTGGTAAAAATTTTTTTAAGTGTTTTAGTCCATTCCAGTTAAGAATTACGATAGCTATTTTCATTTTAATGGAAATTCTTTTACAAAAGTATATTTTTTAGATATTTGATCAATCTTAAAATATATATGATCTAATCCATTAGTTATCATGCAAAAATTTGAATTTAAATTTAAATTGTAAACAGAGATTTGATCAAAAACTTCTTGAGTTAATTTTATTGATGGAGATTTACATTCAATTAGCATTAATACATCACCAATACTATTATAAACAACAACATCAAATCTTTTATTTAAATTATTTACATTAATTTTTTTTTCTACAGCTATATGTGATAGGGGAATTTTTTTAACAAATAGAAAATTCAAAACGTGTTGTCTAACCCATTCTTCTGGTGTCAAAAGAAAATATTTTTTTCTTAAAAAATCAAAAATAAAAGTTTTACTATCAATTTTTTTTAACTTAAATTCAAAGTCTGGAAAATTTAATGTTATCATATTTAATAAATGAATTTACAAGAAATAAATAGTATAGTTTCAAAAATCAATAATAAAGTTTATAACCCAATTTATTTTTTAATGGGTGAAGAAACATATTATATAGATTTAATTAATGATTTATTAGAAAATAATGTTTTAAATAATGAAGAAAAAAGTTTTAATCAAACAATTCTTTATGGAAAAGATACCAATGTAGATGAGATTATTTCGGTTTGTAAAAGATTTCCTATGATGTCTAAATTCCAATTAGTAATAATTAAAGAAGCTCAAGATTTATCATCAAAGATTGATGGCTTGTTGAATTATCTATTGAACCCTATGCATTCAACAATCTTAGTTATTAACTATAAGTACAAAACACTAGACAAACGAAAAAAAATCTATAAGGCAATTCAAAAATTTGGATTGATTTTAAATTCTAAAAACCCTTATGAGAATCAGGTTTCAAGTTGGATTTCAAGTAAATTAAAAGAAGATAATTATACAATAGATTTTAAAGCAAATCAAATGCTTGTGGAGTTTTTAGGCTGTGACTTGAAAATGATAAATAATCAATTAAATAAACTTAAATTATTAAAACCTAAAAACAATAATATAGATCCTACACTCATTGAAAAAAACATTGGAATTAGTAAAGATTTTAACATTTTTGAGTTAAGAAATGCTATTGGTTTAGGTGAACTAAATAAAGCTTTAGTTATTGGTGATTATTTTTCTAATAATATTAAAGCATATCCAACTCAATTAGTATTAAGTTCTTTATTTAATTATTTTATTCAACTATTTCAATTTCATAGTTTAAATAATAAATCTGATACAAATGTTTCCTCTGTACTTGGAATAAATAAATTTTTTGTTAAGGAATATCATAAAGCTGCAAAAATATATCCTATGAAGAAAATATCTTCGATAATAACACTTATAAAAGATGTTGATTTAAAATCTAAAGGTTTTGGTGTAAGCAACAACATCCAGATCTCCAAGTAGCTTATGGCTTACGAATCTAACCGCATCCACATACTGTTGTATTTTAAATCGACCATCCTGCAGAACGTTGGTGTAGCTGAGTAAATTCTCTTTATAGACATGCCGGAAATTCGGATCTTTAACAGCACGGTTTAAGCTGTCTACGAATTCATCCGTAATATTATTGTGCAATTTACTCGGCATTGTCCGTAGTAACTGTTCACGAGTGACCTCATCCGCCATTTGAAGACCTCTCCAGTACTTTTTCGCAGTACCTTACAAAATACTCTAAAGTAAAAAGTTCTTTTGTATTAGAAGCTTGCTGGATTCCAATAGCCAGATAGGATGTCGTCTCTCCATATTCTGTAAGAATTTGATTGAAAGGTGTTCCAGAATTCGGCTTACTGTCTACTGGCCGTAAATCAAAATGAGCATCAAAGTTTATAATCCCTATTTTATTACTTTTCTTAAAAACTAACGCCTTGTGAATTCCCACAAAATGACCATAAGCAACATCATGACCTCCTCCAAGGATTATGGGAAATCCGCCTAAACGGATTGTTTGAGCAACAAATTCAGAAAGTGCTTCTTGACAAGTGTTTAAATCTCCTGCAGTACAAGTCAAGTTACCATAATCAATAATCCGCTTTGAATGGTGATGATATGATAATGGTGCTAAATATGCTCGAATAGCATCAGGACCTTGGATTGCTCCAATTCTTCCCTTATTTCTTTTGACACCTTCTTCGCATGAATAACCTAAAAGCACGATATCATTTTTCTTATGATTCTTATTTTTAATATTTAAATCATAAAGTTCAACTTGCTGATACCAATATTGAACCCCTAGTTGTGATGGAGACTCCCTACCCGTCCACAAAGATTTTTTTGGTGCTGAATAAATATCTAGATGCGGACTGATGTTAATGGATTCCATTATATTTAGTTACTAATTGATTTTCCATTTAAAAATACCTGCTCAATAAAATTAGATCCAAATGCGTAAGGCAATTCAACATAGGAAGAAATAGGTTTAGTTAAAATAAGGTTTGCTTTTTTTCCTTTTGTTATTGAACCAACTTCATCTTGAATATCCATTGCATAAGCCCCGTTAATGGTTGCAGCATTAATTGCTTCTTCAGGGGTCATTTTCATTTTAATACATGCCGCAGATACAATGAAATTCATATTTCCTGAAGGAGCTGATCCTGGATTGTAATCGGATGCCAAAGCCAAAGGCAAACCAGCATTTATAATTTTTCGTGCTGGAGTAAATGGTATTCCTAAAAAATAAGAACACCCAGGCAAAGCCACAGGTATTGTTTTGCTGTTTTTAAGTGCCTCTATATCGTCTTCGGTTATATGTTCTAAATGATCAACAGAACGAGCGTTATATTTTACTGCAAGACTAACACCTCCAATTGCATTGAATTGATTTACATGGAGCTTTGGGATTAAGCCATAATCTTTTGCTTCTTTTAACACTTGTTTTGTATCGGCTATTGAAAAGTATCCTTTTTCACAAAACACATCAATTGCTGTTGCTAAATTCTCTTTTTTGATTACAGGCAAAACTTTAGTTAACATATCATTTAAAAAAGCGGTAGTATCCCCAACAAAATTCTTTGGAAGTGCATGAGCGGCTAAAAACGTCGCCTTAATAGGTATAGGATATTCTTTTTTAAATTCTGTAAACTGTTTCATTATCTGACCGATAATTTCAGGTTTGATTTTTGGATCTTTATCTTCAGGATTAGAGAACACACCTATAGCATAGGTCTGTCTAGGTATATCTATGACTGCCTCGTCTTGTTGCTTATCTTTTAAATATTTAAATAAGTAATCTTTAAATCCTATGCTCATATTCTTTTCTTTGCCTCTAACTCT
>ERZ651770.574-NODE-574-length-17371-cov-4.250202_pt1 | contig 17371 bp, 28 predicted proteins | sample MGYA00514756_ERZ651770 | MGnify/ENA metagenome assembly ERZ651770
CCTTCCATAACATTTACAACTCCTTGTTGAAATGCTACACTTGCGTTTTCAGAGCTTATTCTTATATCATGTAAATAAGTTTGCCCCATTTTCTTTCTTAGTTCACTATCGGAGTATCTGTCTACAGCAGCTCTAATATCTCTTTCTACTATATTAAGAGCCATTACTTATGTATCTTATAAAAATCCAATATACGTTTAATATGGTCTGGAAAACCTATGTTCTCTCTTAAACTTGTTGATACAGGATTTTGTATCTGGGCGCCTGATATAGATAAGTTTGCTTTTCTTTCATCTTTTAAGTAATACTTAGTTAAATCAAAACACGCTAGTTTTAAATCTTCCGGTGTTGCTGCATACCCTGAAGTATACACAACTTTTACCGCTTTTCTTCCTTGTGGAAACATTTTGTCTCCTGACTCAGTAGTTCTAAAAATAGTATCTGCTAAATCATCTACTATGTATTCGTATTTTCCGCTACTGTCGGAGTTTTCTGTTACTAGTGTCGTATATGAGTCTGATTGCTTCTTCCTTTCGGCAACTGAAGTCACGCTCACAATTGGACTTTCATCGAGTATTATTGCATTAGTGTACTGATCATTGATGTCATAGTATTCTGTCTTTGCACTTGAATAATAGTCTACAAAACTCGTCCCGCAATAAGTTTTTACTGCTTGACTGATGGCTGGTATAATTACATTAATCTTTGCGTCTTCAGACTGTCCTGTCAGACCTGCAAAGTTTTTATACTGTTGTAATGTTATTAAATTCGCCATAATTAAAAAGGGGGAGTGTTAGGTACACTCCCTGAAACCGTATTGTGCTAATATTAGCTAGCTTTGTACATGTATGCCCATTTAGAAGTTGCACCGTCAATTAAGTCAGTGAATCCTAATCTCTGAGAAGCCACAAGGACTCTTCTTTGATTAATAACTTCGTAGTCAGATTCTACAGTAACGCCTCTTAATCTTGGCATTACATAGTTTCTTGGGTTAACAGCGATAGCTCCGAACTTAGAAACTGCTGGTGTAGCAAACTCGTCACATAATAGTACTCTTGAACCGAATACTTGACCAATTTCACCAGAAAGCTTAGTTGCCATGTCGCCAACTAGGTTAGCGTCTTGGAACTCTGCATCTTCTAATAGCTCGTAGTAAGTTCTTTGTGAAACAATATAAACTACTTCTGATGGATTAACACCATATTTGCCCATATTTTTTCTCATTGAAAGAAGTTCTGCAGCTGTAACTGTATCAGTAGCAAAAGCAGTTGCTGACTGTGTATAATCACTGTCATTTCTTGCTAAGTGTAGTAAACCTTCGAAAGAAGCTCCACTAGTACCGAATACGCCGTCAGCATCATCACCAGCTAGGATTGAGTTTTCAATTGCTCTAGCGTGTGATCTTACCATTGATTCTCTAATTAAAGGAAGGATTGGCATGATTGCATCTTCTTCAGTCTCATTACCTAAGAATGATTGTGAGATAAGTTTCTTAGTTGAAAGAACTCTTTCAGCCATAGCTACCCCAGCATCGTCACCATAAGAAGCAGACCTCATATCTAAATTGTCGTTTGCTACAGCAGACCCTGAAGTAAATTCAGCGTAACCACTATCTGGTAAGATTGGGATAATCATGTTTGCAGAAGTCATTGGCACTTCTCTGAATAGAGGAGCTAAGACTAATTCATTTTGAATATCTCTTTCAATATTTGTTGAAACGATTTGCTCGAAATCAGCTGATGAAACTTGAACACCTGAATGAGTGTTAACTTTTTCCATCACATTTTTAGCAACTTCACTGTCCCATCCTTTACCAGTCGCTAGACCAGCAAATTTTGCGTCCAGGATATCTTGCTCAAAAGTTTTCTTCCAATCGCCTTGACCATTTCTGTCAGAGAAATGTCTTTTAGACTCTCTGATATTCATGATTTCTTCTGATTTCTCAGCTAACTGAGATTCTAGGTTTTTAACAACTGCTTCTAAATTAGAATAGTTATCATTAACTCTAGTTTCCACGTCATTCATTAGCTTTTCAGCTCCTGATAAACCTGCTTCAACTATAGTTTTAGTTTTTTCCTGATCTGCTACTTCAGCAGCTTTTTGAACTTCGGCGTCGTTAGTTGCTTTTTGAGCAGCTTCGTCTGCAGCCTTCTGTTCAGCAGCTTTTTGTTCAGCTTGTTTCATTGCAATTTCAGCAGCTGTATCTGCAGCTACTTGCTTTGCGAATGCCTCAAGATTGAACTCTGAGTTGCTTTCAGGAGATTTATTTTCTTTTGACATATTTGTCTCCATGTTATGGGATTCCTCCCTTCTTGGCTGCTCAACATTAACAGCGTCTGCTGATTCTGCTGGGTTAGCCTTATAAAAAGTTTGCTTATACTTGTTGTAATCTTCCATACTATCAAATGACTTGCTTAAGCCAAAGGTTGCCCCTTGGTTGCAAGGTACTGATACTACAGAGACTTCGAAAAGTTCCGCGTCCTTTATTTTGTATCCATCGGTTTCAGTCATATAATCAGCGTCCTTGACTTTGAAACCGACAGAAAAAGCTCCAAGGACACCGTCTTTAATTAATTGTGTTACATCTCCAGCAGCTTTTGATATCTTTGCAGATATTTCTAAACCGTTTTCTGTAACTTTTAAATCTTTTGCACGACCAATTGGTTTGTCGTAGTTGTGGTTAAACAAAATAATTGGATTGTTTTTGAAATTCTCTAATCCACCTTTTGTCCATGCATCGCTTTCAATAATATCTCCAGCTCTGTCAATACCATTTGTACTTGCAGAACCTTTAATATCTATACCGCCATCATCAGTTTCACCTAATGATTTGAAAGTGCTAGTCCAATGATAAATTTTACTTGACATCTTTTTTCTCCACTTTCTTAGCAGGTGCTTTTTTCTCAGCAGGTGCTTCTTTTATTTCTGGGGTGACTATTACGTCTACTGGGTATCTTTTTGAGACTACACTAAGTACTCTACTCCAAGAACCAAATGCTCTTCTTAATAAGTAGTCTTTAACAGGAACATCATTCCCTTTTGCCTTATAAGTAGGTAAGCCCATTACTTCACCTTCTTTTTTAAAGTACTCAGAAAGAGCCTTTACCATCATATCTTTTGTCATAATTATTCTTCCTCGCTTGGGGCAGCCTCTTCAGGTCTACCTCCTTGTTCCGGGTTTACGGCTGAGCCTGCTATATTTGCAGGTACTCTTGGCTCGTCAAATCCGTCTACAGGTTCTTTTCCTAATGCTTCTCTTGCTTCGTTAGCACTTAATATACCCGTGTTAACTAGAGTAGCATAGTATGCTGCCTGGTCTCTCAATTCTGGTTGTAAAGCAGGAATACCTGTTACATCTTCATTTAGTGAAAAACCAAAAAATCTTTCTAATGCATATCCCAGTTTCTTAACTACTGGTAGTACTGTCTCTAAGTAGTACAATCTATGATTAGGTCTAATGTTTGCATTGTTACCACCGTCCATTAGAATTGGTGGTATGCCCATTGCTTCGAGAATAATTCTTTCATTTGATTTGATTGATTCTGCAAAGTCTAACTCTTTAAAGTTAATTTTTGATAAAGCGTCTACTTCTAGTCCGCCATCAAGTATAAGAGGTCTTTTGCCTCCTGTTGTTGGATTGTATCTAATACTCCAAGCTCTCATCATTCTTTCTTTTACTTTCTCTGAAAGAGTGTTTGGTGACTTAAGTACTAATCCTGGAACTGCTCCATTCTTGAAGAAGTTATCCTGGAAGTTTCTCATACTAGAGAGTAACTGCATAGTTCTATATGCTGGTTTTAGTCTTGGTACACCTCTGTAAATTGAATTAAAACTATTTTCTTTTATGTGTATAATTTCATTCGGGCTGTAATCTATTGAGTTATCATATGAAAATCTTTCTATATATGTTTTGTCGTCAGTATGGATAGTTATCTTGTCAGCAGGCAAATGATACATATGCGCTCCATCAAAGTAAATAAATATATTTCCATCTATAAGTAAATCAATTATAAGATTTCTTTTAAAAGTACTTACATCTTGAAACGGGTTAGGCTCTTTATTAAGTAATAAATCAACCTTAGATCTACGAATATTCTTTACAACATTAGTAGTACCTAGTACTTTTTCTCCGACTGCAAAAGGTATCTCTGCTACATCGTCAACAATCATATTTACTGCACGATTAACAATTTCTAGTTGCTCGTAAGCGTTTCTATAATTTGTTACAATTTCACGAGAGTCGACAGTCATTCCTTCATTTCTAGAAATAACGTATTGCGAAGGATTTAGTTTTTCCTCGCTATTTCCTCCTAAGAATCTATCATACCATGCCATATTTATCTCTCTGTTTCTCGACCCATCGTTTTTGTTTCTCTGCGTGTATCAACTTGGGTCTTTTACCATATATTGAGTGTAACTTCATATGGTGACTATGGCAAAGTGTGACTGTATCTTCATAAAGTTCTTTCTGATGTTCATCAATGAAGGCTTCTCGAATCTCTAGTATTTCTTGTTCATTTTTAATAATTAATTTTTTCTTTTTTATCCAAGTTTCTAGTAGTTCTGTAAGCCCGTGATAGTGATGAAAATCTAACTGTTCAGTGGAATCACATATAAAACAATTGCTTGATTTATTATATTGTGATTTCGCTTTATCTCGTACGTATTTAACTAAATCTCTTTTGAAATTCATATTTCTACTCTTAATTAGAATTATACCAAAAACATACAGCAAATGTCAAGAACTGTTTTTTACAGGTCTTACTAGAACGTTGTGGCTGATGTTTCAAATGTGTATAACGCGTATCGCATAGCATCGGCCATATGGGATGCCATGTTGTGCTTTGGTTTCTCTTTTAATAAATTAGGGTTAGGGTCCCATTGATACTGGTCCAATGAGATAAGTGCTTCTTTGCAAGTTTGATTTATAATTATCCCATCGTTATCTACTACATTAGCTACATGTCCAATTCCGTCTAGTACGGATTTCTTAGCATTTATAGTACTGATATCATAATTTTGTGCAAAGTCGTATCTTGTTTGTTGAGCTGCAGAGTCAATATAAATATAATCAATATCCCATTTATGAATTAATTTTTGAATCTGTACTGCATGTTGTTCTGTTGTTTTTTCGGAGTCCATATACTCATCTATAAGATAGTATTTTTGTTCATCCCAGTCATATGCTATAACGCAAAAAGCTGTAGGGTCTTTATATCCTACGTCTAGTCCTGCGAATACATCCATATTACTTACATCTATTTCAGACAAGTCTGCTATACATTGCTCGTGGTTGAATGCCCATACTTGACCTTCGTAAACATTAAAGTCTGCCATGTACTCTTGGGCAAATTCATTCTCAGACATTGTCTTTTTAGCTTCTATAATATCTGATTCTGCTACACGAGGGTTCTCGTGGTAAGTTGCTTTTACTGAGCACCACTCTGGAAACTCTTCACTAAATCCTCTGTAATAAAATTCTGCAAAGTAATTATTCCTACCCCTTGGAGTAGATATAAAGATTGCTTTTGAGTTTTCTTTGTCGAGGGTAGGTCTTAGTGCGACATTGAAAGCATCTCTTCCATCTGTTAGAGCTGCTTCATCGAATATGATTAAGTCATAACTTCTACCAACAACTGAGTCTACCTGATTGATAGAACCCATTCTTATAGTAGAATTGTTAGATAGTTCAATAACTTTATCTTTTGCATTATCTCTAAGCACTTCTAGGTCGAAGTGCTTGATCAAGTTTCTTTGTAAGTCAAATGATATTTGAGATAATGAATAGTTAGGAGACATTAATAGTACATGACTGTTAGGAACTAAACATACTAACTGTCCTATTATGTTTGAAATATACGTTTTGCCTTGACGACGTGAAATAGCCGCACATACAAAACGATATTTTGGATTATTTATAGCATTTATAATTGCTCTCTGCGACGTATTAGGCTCTATACCTAATAATTCAAGATACTCCATTATAGGGAGCTTTATGAATCGTGACTGTTGTTCCAAGTCCATTAAATAGTTACTAACTATATCTGTACGGCTAATTTCTATCAATGTAATGTCTCGTCTGGAAATAAGTTGTCGTCATCGTCTATTAGAAGGTCTAACTCTTTTAATTTAGTATACAGGTAACAATAAGTAGCAGATACTTGTTTAATTTTCTTTTCCGCTGGGGATAGAGTTCTAAACTCCTCTGCTTTTATCAAATCCTGTAGTAATTTTCCTGCATGTACTATACCTTCCTCAAGCCATAGTCGTGTTCCGTTTGCAGTTGTCATTATTTTCTCCTTCGTTTTAATCCTAATGTTCTTTTTTGAGACTTTGGTGGTCTCTTTCTTGAGCCTCCTGGGCCTGCCCAGAAAACTTTGTTTGCCCAGTAAGCTGCTGAAGATTTTCCCTTTCTAATGTTCTTTGCGTGTCGCGCTTTGAAACTCTTTCTTGCTTCTGGACTATAGTTGTGTCCCATACCTTGGGCTCCAAACCTAATAATCTTTACTTTGCCACCAACTCTTACAGCAACTACTGCTTTCTTAGTTTTGTGGCTTGGGGTCTTCTTAGGTTTGTTTAGTCCGCTAAGTCCTGCTCTTTTGAGCCGTCCCTTTTCTGCGTCTGTTAGTGCCATTTTTAATCCCTATTAGTAAAGATTTCTTTACTACTTTGTCGAGTCTGCCCGACTTCATAATTTTATTGATTCGTTCTAAGATATTATCTTCTTCTCCTTCTCGTCAATAAAGTAGAAGGTGTTTTCTTTCCAAATCTTGCTTTCTTAGGATTGATTGTTTTACCGAATCTTGGTCCTACTGCTTTTGGTGCTGCACCATAAAATCCACCTGGTGTGGACATTGGTGACTTGGTGTTTACATAAGTTCCAGCTGCTGCATTTAGATCACGAGTTAAACCTCTTTTCAATACATGCTTTCTTAGCTTGGAAGTTGAGTGGACACTTGGTCCGCTTAAAAATCCGCCTTGTCTTGCCATTTTTAGTTCCTGTCTACTCTTAACGAGTACTTTGGCTTATTAGCCTGTTAATGAGAACCTCGTTGTTTGGGGTTCTCGGTAAATTTAATAGTTTTTGCAGGTTGCAACCGTACTCTAATTCCAGTTGGACTGCTTTCTTTAATCGTTGTGATAAATTCAATACTTTTTCAATTTCTTGAGTTAGAGTATTCATAGTTTACTTCTTCTTTCGACGTCTCCGTTTAGTAAAAGTACGTACGTTAGTGGGTCTTCCACCAACGCCTTGAGGTACTGCCCTCTTACGGCGAACTGCCGACCTTTTCTGAGCTTTGCTCATTGTTCTTGCACGAGCTAAAGGAACACACTTTGGATATCCTTTTCTCGATGTTTTTGCTTTTCCTCTTCCACATGGTTGATATTTGCCTTTCTTCTTAGGTCTTGATATATCTACCCATTTTTCTTTGAACCATTTACTTAATCCACCTTTAGGTTTAGCCATTTTTTGCTTTCTGTTCAGCTTCTATCAATTTATCCTTGATGTCTACTGACCCGTCCCAGTTCTTATCTTTCCCTGTGACTATATTTAATATTTGAGTTAGTTTAGTTTTAAACCAATTTATCATTACTTCTTTTTCCTTGCAACGCCCATTCGGTATCTACCGCCTCGTTGCTTATATGTTTTTACTAACCATCCGTTTGCGTATGCACTCGGATAGACCTTAAATTTTCTTTTTGCTGCTGCCTTTACCCTTGCGTATAGTGCAGGGTTTGTAGGTACAGGTCTTTTCTTAGCTGCCTTTCTTTTTCTTGCCATGTCTTAGTTCCATCAGTCTTGCCCTGTCTTGCTGTATAATTATAGGCTTCGGGGCTTGGTTGTTACCCCCTTTCGAAAAAGATGGGTGTGACCATAAGTATTCACAAGTGTTTTGGACTTCATTCCTATGTTCTGTAATATTGTCCATGTCGTCAAGAGTATAGTCATCACCCATTAGATAGATAATCACCTCCCATGATTGTTGATTCCAGTTAGTCTCATTTTCTAGTAATAAGTCTTCGCTGTAATCCACAAAATTTGTAGTACCTGCTATGAATGATTCATAAGACCAGGGACATACTTTATTTAATTTTCTAAAATAAAATAACCAAATTATGTAATCTGGGAGAGGCTTAACCTCTTGAACGCTTCTTCTTTCCACCTTTTTTCTTTTTACCTTTCTTTTTCATTTTCTTCAAAATAGCTTGTTGTAAAGCTTTTGGTAATTTCTTCTGTTTAGCAGTTAGTGCCATTATATACTCCTAAGTCCAACGAGGTACTTCCTCAGGACACTCTGCCCATCTAATCTTTGTTTTGAGGGGCATAAAACAGTTACAAACTTTGCAAACCTTCCACTTATTTAAGTTCGGGCATTTCTTGCAAATTTCATACCTTTGTTCAGGTGTTTGTTTTTCCACTTATCTTAATGGTTTAGGTAGGTGTTGTCTTTTCTTTCTCTGAAGATTTGTTTTTCTTGCAAGTAATCTTTTTACTCTCGCTGATAGTGGGGAAGCTTCTGCTTCGGACCCTTTGCCTTCTTGAACTGTTCCTGATTCTACTTGCTTAACTGCGTCTTTTAACGCTTCTTCTATTGAGTTTGACATCTATTCTCCTTTAAGTCTGTTTAATGCTATTTCAGCATTTTCATGTTTTGTAAACCCGTGGGTTTCGCCTTCCCAATCAAAGTAGAAAAGTCCGTCCTTTTCTTCTCTAATTTCACTGCTACCTTTTGTTTTCGTAGCTTTTATATCTTTTGTTTGGTAATCTTTTTTCATAATTTTTCCTAACTATGCATTGATAACATAGTCCATATAATACCGCCTCCGGCGACAATAAGAGTGCCTGATACGCTAATAAGTATTGTTTCTATTCTTGAGACTTGGGTGTCCATATTAGTGAATCTTCCATCCGCACCTTTTTCCATGTCTGTTATCTTGTTGAAGATAGTTTTCCATCGTTCGGCGCATACCGCTTCATGTTTTGCTAATTCTGCGGCCACTTCGTTGACATCCATGTTTACTCCCTTAAACTCTCGAACATTTTTTGTTCTCCAATAATTATACCAAAATCAGAGCTGAAAGTCAAGAACTATTTTCTGATGGTATATATTTTAACTGGCTCCGACTTTCCTTTTACCGTTACTTCTGCTAGGAATTCGTAGTCAAATCCGTCAACTAAACTGTGCTCCGATATGATAAGATCTGCATCATAGTCTTTACAAGACGATTCTAGACGAGCAGCTAGATTAACGGCATCACCAAGTACACTATAGTCGAAACGAGTGCTAGACCCAAAATTTCCAACAACACATGGTCCTGTGTTGATTCCAGCCCCTGTGTTAATTTCGTCAAGGCCTTCTTGCCTGAGTTTTTCATTAAGTTCTCCTAGTGCTATTCTCATTTCGAGTGCACATTCTGTGGCTTTTCTTTCTTGTTCTTCTACTTCAAGAGGAGCGTTCCAGAAAGCCATGATGCAATCTCCCATGTATTTGTCTATTGTTCCCTCGTGCTTCAAAATTATTTCAGTCTGATTGTCGAGAAAACGGTTAATTAAGCGAGTTAGACCTTGAGGGTCTTTCTGGTATTTTTCGGAAATTGGTGTGAATCCTCGAATATCTGAAAAAAGAAAAGTGAGTCGTTTAGTCTCCCCACCCAATCTCAGCAATGTGGGGTCGTCCTGTAATTTTTTTACCAAGGCCGGACTAACGTACGTGCCAAATTGTTGTTTAATTTGTAATCGAAGCAAATATTGCGTAATGAAATTACGGAAACTTTCAATAGCCCAGAAAACGAATGCGACTAAAATAGTTCCAGAAACGTCAACCAAGTAAGAAGATTTCCACATTTCCAGAGTAAAGTAAATAAGCCCTCCAATAGTGAGTGCTAAAACTGGAAGAGATAGCCATATGCGAGATACAGTAATCGAAAGTAATAGTAGAGCCAGAAGGGCGGCTCCTAACTCTACTGCTACACTCCATGTCGGGATGGATGGACTGTTCCCCTCTATTAAAGAGTGGAGAACATTTGCTTGAATTTCATGTGGATATACAGCTCCTTGTGCTGTGGGAACTGGATTAGTTACTCCTTCCGCTGTAACCCCGAAGATAACAAAAGGTGCTGGTATTGGATTTTGCATATACTGCGATGCAGTTTGTCTATGAAACTTTACATTCTGTTGAACCCATATACGTGCATTTGCATCAGTGGTTATAGTAGGATAACTAGGTACTCTTAACCACTCTACTCCTGTTTCATTAGTCTTAATTTGATAGCTCGGGTCGCCCACTGCTAGTCTTAACATTTCTAGTGGAAAACTTGGATAGATCTTGTCTCCGCTACTTACGGCGACGGGCATGCGTCTTACGACGCCGTCTAACTCTGGACTTGAGTTTATTAATCCCACGCCTCCTGCGTTCAGCTGTAGTACTGGTAACTGTCGTAAAATTCCCTGATAATTCAATAGCCATGGTAATGGATTCTCCCCTAATTGAGCAGTACCTACGTGAGGCCCTGACTCTGTTGCTTGAGTGGAAGCTGTATAAGCTAACACCGTTGGTTTAACTGACATAGCAGATGCTAACTTATAGTCATTTCTGTTGTCTCTTAAATCAGGGTCAGGCATTAATAAAGTTAGTCCAGATACTCCTTCTGTATTCTCTATCATGCTGGCAAATAAACTTCTTGGCAGAGGATATCCTCCGTAAGCTTTTACTATCTCTTCGTCTAGGTCGACAAGAAGTATATTTTCGTTTTGAATTGTTGGGGATTTTGACATTAAGTAATCGAATGTACTTAGTTCAAGTATTTTGAAAGGGTAAGGATTCCAGATAAGAAGTCCTAGTAAAGATGCTGCTATGAGTAAGCTGATTAATTTATTCATTAGTATTTATATGATATAGGTTGCTTAGTACTGCTGCCGTTAGAGTTACATTCATTGTGTTTATATACCACTGGTCTTCTGGGTACTCGCTAAAAAGCCCTAAATGATATAGAGAGTATAGTACTATAGCTTTTTGTAGTATTAACTCTTCGGGTTCTGGCTTTGCGGGGAGTAAATAATTAGATTCATTTAAAGTATTCCTATTCTCCATACCATATATTGTAGTAGCAACATCTAATGCATTTATTACTACAAAGTATTTATGTTTTGGGTTTTGAAGATCAAAATTGTAGCTATACTCAGAAGCCTCTATTCTTTCTGCATCTTCCTTCATTTGCTCAAAGTCAAAATCATAAGCCTCTAGTTGAATAAATAATCCTAGGAGTAGTATAAATTGTAGTTTTTTCATTGTTGTGTGATAGATATAGTTTTTGTACAGTCAGCTGTGCAGTTAAAAGTTGCGGTATAGGATTGATTTGTAGCTCCAAGTTGAGTTACATCTACGTTATACCCTGTGGTATAGAACTTCATGTCTGCTACGTGCGCTCCTGTTCCATATTGTGTTAAGTCTACTTCATTGTCAGAGTTGTAAAAGAATATGTCTGCATCCTTATTACCACTACCATATTGAGTAACCTTTACCGAGTTATTGTGCGCACCACCATTTCCATAAATATAAGAATTATGTTGGCCAGTCCCATACTGATTAACAGTAATATCAGAATCATCACCGAAATAGAATATTTTGCTATACTTATTGTTTCCTGTTTGAGTAGTTGAATAAACATTGTCATCTCCAGAGCCTAAAGCCTCGGCATGATTATCATTACCTGTCTGAGTAATAGTTACTGTGTTATCGTCTTCATCTTGATCAATGTATGCATAGTTATCATTACCGTCTATAGTCACAGTAGAAGAGTTTCCTATATTGTTTGACCATACAGTATACATCTTAACTGTATTACTATTGCCTTCTACAGTACTGCTCCATACAGCATTTGTGCAGCTATGAGCGCTATAGGAAGCTCCTGTTATAGTTCCTCCTGAGTTTGCTCCACAAAGAATAGTAGTAATATTACCATTACCTACTTGCTTAGTAGTAATTTGATTATTTGTTCCTTTTGTAATAATCGTAGTAGAGTTATCCCCAGCAAAGCTAAGGGGACTGATTAATAATAATAACGTTATCGCCCGCACCATTGATATTCACCTCCAATATTACTCCTGCGTTGTTTATATATAAATAAGTACCTGCGTTTATATCGATACCTATATCGTAGTTGTTCTGTCCTTCGTGTACAAAGTAAATCATTCCTTCTTCCACAAAAGTGTATGTTTGGTATATAGGGTCAAAGCCTGCTATTATACCTTCAAGTTCTACTCCATTTAGTTCTGAAGTTTGGTTTCTCTTTTTACTTGTTGTTTCTACAAGTGCTAGTAAATCTACTAGAAACTCTACACTCAGTAAATCAATGTCTAGTCTTGTGACTTCTTCGTTATCTTCGTCACATTCCTCTACTAGAGCATCACAGTTTAAGTCTGGTGCATCTTCAAAGAAGTCTTTATCTAAGTCTGCTGTTGGCGAGACTCCAGCTTCTTGTTCTTCTACTGCTTGTTCGACTTCTTCAGGTCTTTGAACAATTAGCATATTGTCAATTAGTCCAAGTGTCAGGCCTCCAAGAGTTACTTTCGGTGTGGGTGGTTGTTCCCACGCTGAAACCATTGTCGCTTGAAAAGGTTCGTTAAGTACCTCTACTCCAGATGCAGTTGTTACTGTTATCTCTCCAGAAGAGTTACCATTTTCATCTGGTAGTAAGATTACTAAACTTCTACCTAGCTCATCTACTGTTGTTGTGAAATCTGTTCCACGAATACCAATAGTAGCTGTGGGAGTATTAATTGTTATATTCTCTTTATTAATTTTCCCAAAAGCGCCCGAGATGAATCGAGCTGTGCCAGATGCCATGTTAAGAGCCATCTTACTCTTACTTGGGTCTGGGTCAAAGATATATTCATCTATAATTAACTTTGAGTGTTCTGTTAGTTTAACTATAGAATCATCTAGAAACTGTATTGCAAGTCTTCCGTTTCCTGTTCTTACATCATCGTAGGAAAAAATATCTGAAGCTATCTCGGCATTGAAAGAATCATTAGAGTTTACTCTAGTAATTTCTCCATTACCTTTTAGTTCAGATATTTCTCCTATCTCAATTGAAAAGGCTGGTATACTAAAAAGTATTAACAGCCAGATGCGCATTGGTCTACATTTATAGTACCGTTTGATGTAGTAGATACTATGTTAGCAACGTTTGTACTTGCAGTATCAGTTTGGTCAATAGTTACAGTATTAGAACTTCCAGTCAAAGTAGCTGTGATTTGATGGTCAGCAGAACCTGTCTGTAGTGTGGTAATACTATTACTGTTTCCACTAATAGTCCAATCATTTATACAACCCACAACTTCACAAGTACCTGTTACGGCATTTGAAGTTCCTGTTATAGCAAAGTCAGTGTTGGCTCCAGTGGCTGTCGAAGCAGCACCCTGAGTCCATGTAAGAGTATTACTGTCTCCGACTGTGATATAATCAAAATCAGAGTTAGCAATGTCTCCAGTAGCTCCGCCAGCTAAAGTAGCGGTATTACTGTCACCTGTTATGCTATAAGTCCAGCTAGATGAGTTGCCTTGTAGAAGTGAGGCCAAGAAGGAGTTAGTATCTCCAATCTGGTCTATATCTACTGTCATTGAAGTACCTGACAAAGCTACTCTTGAACTAGATGTACCAACTGTGTTAGTAGCACCTATTTGGTCAATAGTAAGTGTAAGTCCTGTACCTGTTTGAGTAATATATAAGTCATTATTACCCGCAAACGCTGTAAAAGATAGACATATCGCGAATAGTCCAATTATCTTTTTCATTCTTTCTCTCCCAGGCTTGAGTAATTAAAATCCCAAACCTCTTTTTCGAGCCCTTGTACAACTAAGCCATATACAGCAGCTTCAATAGCAGCTCTTACAGCTTGGCCGACAGCCTCGTTTTCTGTACTACCACTTTCAATTTCGACGAGTTCTGTACCAAGTTCTATGAACCTGAATACATCGCCTCCACCCCCCGTGGATAGTATAGTTTTTGTGGTTGTAACATTTAACAGGACTTCGCCTGTCTGAACTAATACAGCTCTTAATGTTACTGTAACGATATCTTCACGATATTGATTTTTCATACCGATACCTAAGTACCGAGCACCGTTACCACCAGTTCTTATGTTAGTATCATAACTAACAATACCACCTTCTATAATCATTCCTGCATATAGTAGTGGTTTTAAAATTGTTTTTCCATCTGCTCCTTTGTTGTAACTTTCAAAAGTACTTCTCACAAGTTGTCTTTCTTTCGTTAAAGAGTCTAGTCCGCTTCTTTCTACAACTACAAACCAGTTTCCTCTACCAGCATCTCTTAAAGCTTCGATCAGAATATGATGAGCTCCCTGAGTTACTGCAGTACTAAAACTTGCAATGTTATCTCCGCCTTTTCTCTGACCTGTGTTATCCCCGAAGGTGTATACTGCTACAACAGTCTTCTGGTTTGGATAAGGTAAGTTAAGTAATTGTTGTGTAGCACTTGGTTGTATTACGGGGCCTGTCTTACATACCATCTTGTTAGTACCTGCTTTTGCTACTCCAGTTACGACATCTTTTCCAAAGCCTTCCTCAAACTTATAGCAGTTCTCTTTTTGGACTCCAAAGGATGCACATCCTACAAGTAGTAAAGGTGCTAGTAATTTAACCCCCAGCTGCACAGTCACTAAAACATCCTCCGAAAGCTCCGACTGGTATTTCGATAGTTGTTGTAGATATCAACACTCCATCCATCCATTCTTCGACTACGAGAGTGATAGAGACTCCATTGTTTGTCCAAAGTATTCTGTTTCCTTCAAGCCATATCTCACCCGTGACAGGGTTTTCAAGTGTGCCAGGATTGTTGTAATCAAAAAGAGATTCTGATATATCCTTTGCAAGTGTAGAATAAATTCTTGACTCTAAGTTTCTTAAGAATTTAGCAAGAGTTGTGTTGTCTGCTTCTCTTTGAGCTTCGTCTAATGCATCCTGTGCTTTTTGAGCCAGTTCTGCCTTTCTTGTTCTTTCCTGTTCGTCAATTGTTAAATAGTGTGCGGATTGATTAATCCCACTAAAGCTCGGTGAGCCAAATTTATGTACGAGTTCTGTAGACATTAATTCTAGGCATAAGATAGGTACGATGATAAGATACCACCAATGAATAGTTTTTTCTACTTTAGTAGGTTTATTGAAGATTGCATCATAGTTATCTCTATAAGCCTTCGAAGTCTTACTTGTTAGAGAATCTCCGGTAATATCATTTTTTGCTGTGTTTCTTTTCATTTTCTTTCATCTGTAAAACAGTATTTACCTTTTGCTGGAGACGAATCATATCGTTGTCGAGCATTCTTATCTGATCTATTAGTTTTATAAGTGTAAAGTGCATTTCCTTAATTGTTGGATTGATTACACTTGTTATCTGTACCCATACGAAGTATACAAAGTAGCCCAAGCCAACCATAGCGACAATTGGAAATCCAAATTGTTGAATTGCATCAATCACGCCTGACATCTATTGTTCCGTCCTCCACAAAGTTCTCTGCTCTTGCTATTCTATCTAAATCTGGTGTAAGGTCAAGAGCGGCCGATACACTTGTGTCTAATTTTATCATATCGTTGTTTATAGTCTTCACACGAGTTATGAGACTAGTAGTAAACATCTTCAGAGTATTAATCTGACCCACTACTCCGTCCATAATTTGCTTCATAATGAGAAATATAAAACCTCCCATAACAACTGCAGCTGCAATGGGTGCTCCAACCTTTGTAATTAAGTCGAAAATATCCATTGATTTACCTGAAACATGCCTAGCATTCCGAAAAACACTGAAACTTGTACAATAGAGGCCCAAAAGATTTGTTTCATGGGATGAACATGAGTAAGTTTTTCTATCCAGCTCTCGCTTGGTGCTAGATTTACTATTTGTAGTATCTTTTTATCCACGAATTCCTTCTACATTGCATGGTACTTCGTAATTTTCCCAAGTCTCCGTTGGTGCTTCGTTTACAAAGAAGAAACATTTTTCCCATTCTAAAGCATGAATAATTTTCATGAAACCGTCAGGCACTGTCGCACCCGTGGGTAGTTTGATTGAAGTTGGTGAAAACCATATTTCGTTTACAACGTGTAGTTTTTCGTATTCTGCCCATCCTCTTACTGCAGCTTCTAACTGTTTCCATGCACCACGATTAAGTTTTTCGTGTTGTAGTGCACTATTGAGGTATGAGAAAGTTAATTTTAGGTTTTCTTCGTTATTTGAGAAAGAACCGGCCGGGGCCATATGTCCTTTGTCCCATACATTCTTGTAATAATCTTTATCGTCAGAAGTATGTACTCCTGGCTCTTTTTTGAAATTCATACCTTTACGGTCTGCTGCTTTAACAGTATTAGCTCTGCCTAGTGCATAGGATACTTTTAGTGGTTGTTCTAAATTTGTATCGTATGTGACCTGGTAGATACCTTTATCTATTTCTAGTACTTCTGCTTGTAGTGTGGATGCTAATAGTAATAGTAGTAATCTCATTTATTTATCCTTTAGAAGCTTTTTCATAAGCTCTCCGTAGTTTCCTTGTCCGAACGGCATTTCTGCATTATTAATTTGGACGTTGGTCTGGTTTTTGATATTTGCTGCTTGTGCTTTTTCTAATTCTGTCTGTGCTTTCATCTCATCCATACGAATTTTATGAGAGAGTGCTACTAAATCTGCAATATCTTTGTTAGAATATACTTCGCTTTCTTCTGCTTCTTCCAGTTTGCGGTCAATAAGGTCATCTAAGACTTCCGCTAGTTTAAAACGATTTCTGTACCCGGTGTCCAGGTAAATTTGGTCGATATATTGCTTAACTTCCCTTTTAGCCAAGTATTCCGAAACTTTTCCTTCGTCAACTCGTAGTCTAATGGACACAGCTTTTACATTACCGACTTCTAAGTAAGCATTTGCAATTTCCAGTCCTTCAGGGCTTATTCTTGTAGATATTTGATTCTTTGCCATATGTGAATTATAACAAAAACTGACATGAATGTCAAGAAGTATTTTTGTTATCCATCATTATGATGCATCTGTCTGCGTCTTTTTTACTTTCTCAAAAAATCCCAAGAAGTACGTGTTGGGGGGTGTTGGGACACAGGCAGATAGGAGGTCTCATAACCCCCCTACCATACAAGTGGCTCTATGTCAAGCGAAGTTAACAGCAAACACTACAGCCATACCCAATACCAATACTCCTACAATGAAGGGCAACATTATTTCGCCTTCCTTTCTTACTGCTCTAAACCACCTTTTCATTTTTAAATGGTTTCGTTGTTGTCGTGGCGTTCTCATTATTTTAACCCCTCTATTACTAGCGTTTCAAATCCTGCTTTATGGTAGGCTA
>ERZ651770.578-NODE-578-length-17329-cov-4.157431_pt1 | contig 17329 bp, 14 predicted proteins | sample MGYA00514756_ERZ651770 | MGnify/ENA metagenome assembly ERZ651770
TCGCGCTTAATGAAATGGGTATTGAGGCTGTCTCGGCGACCGGTCGTCAAGCTGGGATCCTAACCAGCGGGTCGCACACCCGCGGAAGAATCGAGCGAATTGACCCTACTTTAATCAACCAATATCTTGCGGCTGATCAAACTGTCGTGATTGCTGGATTTCAAGGAATCACTGAGGAAGGTATGATTCATACTCTTGGACGCGGGGGCTCTGATCTTTCAGCCATCGCGGTCGCTTCTTCTGTTAAAGCCGATCTGTGTCAGATCCTAACTGATGTAGATGGAGTCTACACTGCGGATCCCAGAGTGGTCGGAAAAGCACGAAAGCTTCCGGAAATCTCATACGACGAACTTCTCGAGCTCGCCTCTGTTGGAACTAAGGTTATGCAATCTCGTTCTGTCGAATTCGCCAAAAAATATGGTGTGAAATTTGAAGTTAAATCATCACTCAATAATAACCCGGGGACCATTGTCACCGAAGAACACGAAGCTATGGAATCAGTTGTCATTCGCGGAGTCTCAATCGAGCGCTCCCAAGCCAGAGTTACCATTACCGATATTCCTGATACACCTGAGGTAGAGTTTACCGATAACTGTTCTTCAAATGTAATTGTTGTTTTTGATGAGACAAATTCATTTGACGAAAATGTAATTACAGATTATCAAATTATAAGAACTTGGACAGTTAGAGATGCTTGTAATAATGAAGAGGTATATACTCAAACATTAAATGTATCACTTGATGAAGTTTTAAATGAAGTTGTTGCTGAAGACAGATGTTTTGATGAAGGTGTTTTGAACTTAGATAATTTCTTAGCAGATGATGTTTTTGGTGGTACCTGGGAAATTATTGAAGGTAGCACAATAGCAACTATAAACGGTAGTATTTTTGACCCTACTAATTTAGATTCTGCATATTCCGAAGAGTTTAATCCTAATACTGATGGAATTCAATATGTATTAAGATATACAGGATTCCAAAGCGGGTGTATAAATATTACTGATGTAATTATGGTTGTTGACGCCAAATGTAGAGTTTTACCTTGTGGTGAAAAGGATATTAGTATTTCAACTGCAATAACACCAAATGGAGATGGTTTTAATGAATCGTTTGATATTCAGGGCATAGATTTATGTGGTTTTGTTGCTGAAATAAAAATATTCAACCGTTGGGGAGCTCTTGTGTTTGAGTCTAACGATTATACCTTGGGTAGTTTAAAATCGGGATCTGGTGTCTTTGGAGATTGGAATGGATCATCACCTAGATCATCTATCGGGAACAACGGACAATTACCAAACGGAACCTATTACTATATCATTAATTTAAGAAACAGTGGATTGAACCCATTAACAGGTCCAGTTTATTTAGGAACAAAATAATATCTTAACCTATGAAACTTTTAAAACATAATATAATCGCTATTGCGTTGTTAAGCTGTACGGTAGGGGTTGCGCAACAATTACCGCAATTCACACAGTATATGTACAACACAATCTCAATAAATCCAGCTTATGCAGGAAGTAGAGAGGCTTTAAGTATAGTTGGATTACATCGAAGCCAATGGGTTGGATTTAAGGGAGGTCCTATTACACAAACACTGTCTATACACACTCCGCTTAGAAATGATAGGATAGGCATAGGTTTGTCGTTTATTGAAGATGATTTAGGGCCCCAAAATTTTACCTATGTATACGGTGATTTTTCATATAGTATTCCAACAGGCAAAGATGGAAAGTTAGCATTTGGTTTAAAAGGTGGATTTACACAGTTTAGTTTTGATACAGATTTTCGTCTAAATGAAGACAATCAAAATGACCCACTAATTTATGGAACAGAAGATAGATGGGCTCCAAATATTGGTGCTGGTGTTTATTGGAGTACAAATAAGATTTATGCTAGTTTATCTGCTCCAAGAATATTAAATAATGATGCCAATAACGCAAATGATTTTGAAGCATTAGATCGTATAAGTTACTATTTTACAGCTGGTGGTGTAATTGATGTAACAAAAAGTATAAAGTTTAAACCAGCGGCTTTAATTAAAGCTACTAATGGTGCTCCTATATCATATGACTTAACTGGAAATTTTTTATTTAACGAAAAACTTTGGTTAGGTGCTTCATATAGAATTAATGAACAAACTGCTGCTATTGGTGGTATTGTAGATTTTCAAGTATCTAGACAATTACGAATTGGTTACGCTTATGAAAAACCAATATCTGAAATTGCAGACTATACTACAGGAACGCATGAAATACTTCTTATGTATGAGTTTAAATTCTTGAGTTCTAAATTAAAATCACCTAGATATTTCTAATACAAATTTGTCTATGAATACTAAAAATTACATATTAGTTTGTGTTGCGTTTATGCTTAGTTTTTCAGTGTTTTCTCAACAAGGAAAGCAAAAAAGAGCTGATACATTATTCAATAAGTTTTCTTTTGTAAAAGCTGCAAAACTTTATACAGAACTTCTTCAAGATAACTATAACAGAGACTATGCTACAAGAAAGCTTGCAGACAGTTATGCGTTTCTAAGAGATCCAAGAAATGCTTCAAGATTTTATAAAAGTGTTGTTAAGCAGAAAAATGTCCCATTGGAGTACTATTACAAGTATGCACAATCACTTCGTGGAATGAAAAAATATGATGAATCTCAAATTTGGCTTAAACGTTATAAAGATTCTGGTGGTGTTGTTAATGCCAATGATTTTTCAAAAGATATTAATTTTATAACCAGCGTATTTGGCGCAAAACAACAATATTTTTTGGACAGAGTTCGCTTCAACTCTAAGTATAGTGATTTTGGAGCCATTGAACATGACGGAAAAGTATATTTTGCTTCCGCTCGTGATGAAGGCTTTGCGATAAAGCGATTATATGGATGGAACGAACAACCTTTTTTAGATATATATGTTACTAAAGCTGGTTCTAAAAGCAATGTTGACCATACAGCAAAACTACCCGGTGATGTAAACTCCATTTATCATGATGGTCCGGTTACCATCACAAAGGATGGAAAAACCATGTACTTCTCAAGAAATAATTTCAAAGATAATATTGAAATAAAGGATAAAAAAGGGTTAACCAATATGAAAATCTACCGTGCGACATTTGTTGATAGTTTATGGACGAATGTTGAAGATCTTTCTATAAATGGTGATAATTTTTCAACCCAACACGCAGCTCTTAATACTGATGATACTAAATTATATTTCACTTCTGATAGACCAGGAACTATAGGTGGGTCTGATATTTGGACTGTAGATATAGCTCAAGACGGAACACTTGGGAATATAGAAAACTTAGGAGATATTATCAACACAGAAAGTGCAGAAGGATTCCCTTTTGTAAATAATGAAGGTGTTTTATTCTTTTCTTCTGATGGACATACAGGTTTAGGCTTGCTAGATATCTTTGCAACCATAAAAGGTGATGATGAAGTAAGCATCGCAGATGTAATAAACTTAGGAGTACCTGTTAACTCGAATAAAGATGACTTTGCCTTTACCATGAATCAAAATGGTATAACGGGATATTTTGCCTCAAATCGCCAAGGAGGTCTTGGTAGTGATGATATTTATGCATTCCACAGAGAACCAGTTCTTCATGTCGAGGGTGTTGTAACTGACGCTATAAATACCAACCCTATAGTAGCAGCAAAAATAACTTTATTTGATGACCAAGGTAATCAAGTGGCCTATATGGAAACAGATGAAAATGGTTATTATCAAATAAATATTGATAGAAATAAAGATTATAAAATAGTTGCTAATCAGGATAAGTACATTGAAGATTATAGAGAATTCACCTCAAAAAATATTCAAACTGAATTGATTACCATTACTGGGAATTTACTATTAAACCCAGTACAAAATGTTGTTAAACTAGCTGAATTAAATACCAACAATTTAGATTACGAAAACAACTTGATGGGAAACGATTCTACATCTGTAAAAAATGCGCAACTTAAACCTATTTATTTTGATTTCGAAAAGTTTAATATTCGTAAGGAATATGCCCTTGAGTTAGATAAAATAGTAAAACTGATGACGGATGACTACCCTGAAATGGTTATTCGAATTGAAGCTCATACAGATTCTCGCGGAACTTTTGAATACAATGACATCTTATCAACTAATAGAGCTAAATCAACCTATAACTATTTAATATCTAAAGGTGTAAACTCATCAAACATTACAGAATATAAAGGTTATGGAGAACGCAGGTTAATAAATGAATGCGCTGATGGTGTAGCTTGCGATGAAGCGAAACATCAATTAAACAGACGTACACAATTTATTGTAGTGCAAATGGAATAGATCACGCAAAACCTAATTGCATATAGACATATATTATAAGATTTTTTAATGAAATAAGACCCCAAATGAAATTAAAAAACGACATAACAACAGGTATCGCTTTGCTCATCACTATCTGTGCTTTTGCACAAAATGATATCCAAAAAAGAGCAGATAATTTATTTAATAATTTTGCTTTTTTTCAAGCTATTGGTGCTTATCACGAATTAATTAATGAGGGTTTTAACACTGATTATGCGACCAGGCAATTAGCTGATAGTTATGCTTACTTGAGAAACCCAGACAGTGCCGTTGTATATTATAAAAAAGCAGTAAAACAAAACAACGTTCCTATTAAATACTATTATAATTATTCACAAGTATTACGTGGTGTTAAGGATTATGAAGCGTCCCGTTTATGGATGAAACAGTTTAAAGATGCTGGCGGAAATATTAAAGAACAAAAGTATTTAAAAGATTCAGATTTTTTAAACTCTATTTTCAACGCTAAGAAACAGTACTTTTTAAAGGAAATTAAATTCAATTCAAAGTTTAGTGATTTTGGTGCCTTTGAGCATGATAGTAATATTTACTTCACATCATCAAGAGATAAAGGTCATTTAAAAAAACATATAAACGGTTGGGATGAAGAACCCTTTCTTAATATTTATGTGATTGATAAAAATTCTAATGATAGTATCGTAACTGGTAAATCTAAAATAAAAGGACAAGTAAACTCTATATACCATGATGGCCCAATAACTTTAACTAAAGATGGTAAAACCATGTATTTTTCTAGAACTGATTTTATAAAAAATGTTTTAGGAAGAAACAATGAAGGTGTTTCAAATTTAAAAATATACAAAGCGTTGTTAGTTGAAGATAAATGGACAAATATTGAAGAACTCCCTTTTAACAGCAATCATTATTCAAACGGTCACCCAGCATTAAGCGAAGACGAATCAAAACTGTATTTTGCTTCAGATAGGTCTGGTGGCTTTGGTGGGTCTGATATTTATTATGTTGATATTAATAAGGGTTCTTACGGAAAACCAAAAAATCTTGGAAGCTTGGTTAATACAGATAAAAACGAAAGATTCCCTTTTATTAATAGTGAAGGAGCTCTTTTCTTCTCCTCTGATGGTCACCCGGGATTAGGCTTATTAGATATTTTTGGTACAGTTTCAGAAAAAAATAGCAACATTATTAGTGTTATTAATTTAGGGACTCCAGTAAATTCTAGTAAAGACGATTTTTCCTTTTTTATGAGTGAAGATGGATTATCTGGGTATTTCGCATCCAATAGACATGGTGGTGTTGGTAGTGATGATATTTATGCTTATGATAGAATTCTTCCATTAAACCTTGACGGAACTGTTTTTGATAATATTAGCAATAACCCCATGAGTAATGCTGTGGTTAAGCTGCTTGACACAAATAATAATGAAATTGCTACATGTCAAACTGATAATGACGGACACTATTCTATTAACATTAATAGAGATACAGACTATACCGTTAAAGTTAATAGAGATGGTTACGAGGCTTATACAAATATCATATCCTCAAAAAGTATAGATAGAAACGTAAAAGTGATTCCTACGGACTTTTCATTGCAACCAAAAGCAAAAGAATTAGAAACTACAGTATTAATAAATTTTCCTGACATTAACTTTGGTTATAATAGTTCTGAAATTAGAAATCAAAATATACAAGAATTGGATAGCATTGTAAACACCATGTTGAATGTATATCCTAACATGACAATTGAAATTGAGTCATATTCAGATTCTAGAGGTCCTGCTGATTATAATTATAAGCTTTCTCAAGAAAGAGCAAATGAAACCTATAAATACTTAGTTGAAAAAGGTGTTAATTCTGCTAGAATTATAGATTATATAGGGTATGGGGAAGAAAGATTAACTAATGACTGTAATAGTACTTCAAAATGCTCTGAAGAGCAGCATCAATCAAACAGACGCACTCAATTTATTATTGTCAAAATGAAATAAAATAAAACCAACACAATTATTATTAAACCACTAAAAGAAATTTACTTTTGGTGGTTTTTTTATTAAAAATGAATTTAAAAAATTAGAACTGAATACAACATCTAATTTATGCCTAAATTAGATGCATAGCAACATCACTAATAATTGTAATCGATTAAGACAAATTAGAAGTAAAAAAATGAAAAAATACAGCATCCTTTTTTTGATCGTTATTATGTTTTCTTGTTCAAACAAAAAACCTTCAATAAATACTCTTGAAGAACAAAAGACTAAAGAATTAAATATAAATAATACTTCAATAGTCATACTAGGGACTATTCAAGATGCCGGTTCCCCGCAAATTGGGTGCAATAAATCATGTTGTATCGATCTATTTAAAAATCAAAATAATGATAGACAAATAATTTCATTAGGGTTAATTGATACCCCAAATAATAAAACTTATTTATTTGAAGCCACTCCCGACATAGCGCAACAAATGAAAATGCTTACTAGCTATGAAAAGCTAAGTAATAAAGAAATAGCAGATGGTATATTTTTAACTCACGCCCATATTGGTCATTATACGGGGTTAATGTTTTTAGGTAAGGAAGCTATGGATGCCCAAAACATACCGGTTTATGCTATGCCAAAAATGAAAAAATTTCTAATTAATAATGGGCCTTGGAACTTACTTGTAGAAAGAAAAAATATCAATATAATAGAAATAGAAAATGAAAAATCCATACAACTATCTGATAAAATTAAAGTTATTCCGTTTTTAGTTCCTCATAGAGATGAATATTCTGAAACGGTGGGTTATAAAATTATAGGGCCAAATAAAAGTGCTTTATTTATTCCAGATATCGATAAGTGGGATAAATGGGATAAAGTTATTCTTGATGAAATAAAAAAAGTAGATTATGCATTCTTGGACGCCACATTTTACAGTGGGAAAGAAATAAATAACAGAGATATTTCACAAATTCCTCACCCTTTTATTATTGAAAGTCTTGAAAACTTTAAAGAACTAAACCAGCAAGAAAAGAATAAGGTCGTTTTTATTCATTTTAACCACACTAATCCAGTAATTGACCCAGATAGTTATGAAGCAAAAACCGTTACGGGTTTAGGTTTTAAAATCGGTAAAATCAATGATATTTTTGAGCTATAATTAATTAAGCAAAAACTTATACTTCCTTTTTGTGACAAGCGAATAATTTAATCATCTAGAATTAAAACTTGGTTCACATAAGTATGAAAAATTTTAGAGGTAATCTTAATGAATCTACTCCAATAAAAACAACTGAATATTACTAAAAGATATATTAGATTTATATAGAACCTGTACATTAATCAAAAAAAAATCCTCTCAATAATGAGTGAATCTTAAACATAAGGCTAAATTAACAACCAACTTGTTAATAATAACAATTTAATTTCTTCTTATAGCTATTAATCAATATATTAAAACGGATTTACAGTTTTGTATTATAAAAAAAACACTGTTATTTTTTTATAAAAATATTGGTGTAATACCATCTGCCATCTTCATTTTTTTCTGCAGAAATATCAAAATTTGTAAAGTCACCTTCAAGGTTTTCTTTATGCGCTTCACTTTTAATCCAAGCTCTAACTACAGATTCTGCAGAACTATAACCAAAAGCTACATTCTCTGATACTTTTTCAGCACCTGCATTCGACTTTAAATAATTACTTCGAGTGAAAAAGTTATGGTGGGATACTTCATCATTATCAACCATATAATCTGTATGACTATAAGCAACAGATTTAATAACATCCATCTCGGCTAAAGGATTTAAGCCTAAAGACAATCTATGATTATTTATAAGTTCTAGAATTTCGACTTCAATAGTTTTAGCTTCTTGAGAAAAAAGACTTAATTCCATAGCATCCGCTTTATCATCAATACTGTCTGTTGAACATGAAGAAAATGTTAAAACAGTAAACAATGCCAATAATGGCAACTTAAAAAATAACTTCATAGGTTAAGTGAATTTAGATTTGGTTCTGTAAAACTAACAGCCTAACCTGAAGTAAATGTTAATGAAATGTTAAAATCGTTTAAATACGTGTATTTGGTCGAATTTATAAGTTTTTAGTCGACGAAATACAATATTCAAGCACTAAAACACGTATTTCAACGGTATTTTATGGAGATAATCGATTAATTAACCAGCGATAGTCGTCTTGAAGTTTATAAAGAATTCGGTCATGAAGTCTATTTGGGCGCCCTTGCCAAAATTCAATTTCAACAGGTTTTACTATATAACCACCCCAATATTCAGGTCTCGGGATTTCTTTTCCTTCGTATTTAATTTCTAATTTTGAGAGTTTATCTTCAAGATATTGTCTATCATTTACAACTTCACTTTGGTTAGATACCATAGCCCCTAATTGGCTGCCACGCGGCCTAGATTCAAAATAACCATCACTCAAATTCGTAGTAATTTTTTCGGCAATACCTTTTATTATAATTTGACGTTCAGCCCCATGCCAAAAAAAAGATAAACAAACATTTGGGTTGGCTTCAATAGCCTTTCCTTTTTCACTATTATAATTAGTATAGAAAATAAATCCTTCATAGGTGTATTTTTTAAGCAGCACTACCCTATTCTTTGGGAAACCATCTAAGCCAAGTGTTGAAATAGTCATGGCATTAGTTTCGTCCTCTGCAAAATGATTGTCCACCTCATAAAACCAGCTTTGAAACAATTCTAAGGGGTTTTCAGGAACCTCATTTAAAAGTAGTTCGCTTTTTTCGTAAGATTTTCTATAGTTGCTTAAATCCTTTTCCATAACACTGCAATTTACGTGTTTTTTAAAATAATTTTGACACATTTTTTTATAATCTTAATACCAAACTTTGTTTCATGAAATTTGTCTACCGTATCAATATAAATAAACCAATTTGTGAGGTTGAAAGCATTTTGAAGATTCTGAACTTTATCTCAAATAATATTTAATAGAATGTAGCATTAAATAGAAAATAAAGATAAAGTTGGTACTAAGTTTATCTTTATTTAGTATCAGTTTGATTTAATTGAAATTATAATTCATAATAAAACTATTAAGTATTTTATGTTTGATAGAGGTAATTGACTTCATGGAACGTTTAATGAGTTTGATTAAAACTCAAAGGTTTTGCCATCTTCTGCTAATTCTACTTTATCAAAAACAACTTTAGCCTCGTCCTTAAAGGCATCTATGCCGCCATAGCGTGTTGAATAATGCCCTAATATCAAAGTATCCACATGAGCTTGTTTTGCTATACTGGCTGCCTCTTTTGCTGTAGAATGTTTTGTTTTTAATGCTAAATGTGCATGTTGCTCTAAAAAAGTAGATTCGTGATATAACACATTTGCATTTTTTATAATTGGAATAATATCTTCTTTATACATAGTATCACTGCAAAAAGCATAACTTTTTGGTTTAAGACCAGGTTTAGTAACGGTTTCATTTTTTATAGTTACTCCGTCTTCATTTTTAACATCAAAACCTTGTGTTAGTTTTCTATAATAAGCCATATTAATGTTCGCGTCTTCTACAGCATTCATTTTTAATTTACGCAAACCTTCTTTTTCTTTAAATAAAAACCCATTTGTATAAATTCGATGATTCAACGGAATGGTATATACTTCAACTTTTTCATCTTCAAAAATTAATTCTGATTTCTTTGAAGTAAGCTCATGAAAATATAAATTATAGTTTGTCCAAGAATCAGCCAACTTCATTTGAAGTGTTACAATTTCTTTAATACCTTTAGGTCCGTAAATATGTAAATCCGTTTCACGCGTTAGCAATCTAAACGTTGAAATTAAACCTACTAAACCAAAAAAATGATCGCCATGTAAATGCGATATAAAAATATGCTTAATGCGATTAAACTTAATTTTATGTTTACGTAATTGCACCTGTGTACCTTCTCCGCAATCAATTAAAAACATGTGGTTGTTAATTTCTAAAACTTGCGATGTTGTATTATTTAACGTGCGTGGTGTTGCACTATAACAGCCTAAAATAGAAAGTTTCATATTAGCTTAGCTGTTTATAGGTTAGTGCATCTTCAAGAGTAAACTTACTTTTAAAAGAGAATGCATAAGGCGTATCTCCATGTGTATTTAAATATTCTAAACGCTCTTTAGAATCTTGTAAAGTAGGTTCATAACCTTCAGGGATATACCAAAAAGCCATGTGCATCATTTTCATTTTACTGAACCATTCTTTTTTCCTTTTAAAAATTTCAACGTGTCCAGAATTGTAAGTATAGTTAAACAGAGCATCTAAATTTTCCCAAACAGACATGTTTATTAACAAAGAATCATCCTGGAAAACACGTCCTGCTTCATCTTTATCCTCATCCTGTAATCTCCAAATAAAACCATCGCTAGAATCTGCTAAAGCATTCATTTTGTCGATATTATTTATAAAACCTTGCATAATTGGGTCGTCCATATGGGCCAATCGTTTTGCAATATTTACTTGAGCAAGGTGCAGAATTCCCATTTTAAAACCCAAGATCGCGTTCCATATCTTCCATTTCAATGATATCGAAGGCCTCTTGAGTTGTTGGTACTACAACCAGTTCATCAGGAACGACATCTAAGTCTATTTTATTAGAAACTATAACAAAAGAATGCTTTGACGCTTTATGTGTGTTGGATAATTCCAAAAACTCTACTATTTCTGCTTGTGTTAAAGCATCTAAACTCGTTAAAGACACAATAATATTATGGTTCTTAAATTTTGGATATAGAGCCTGTAGCTTTTTAACCAACTCTATAACCGAAACTTTTTCTTGTGTAATTATAGATGTATTTCCGTTTTGATCAAATATCATAATCTATTGTTTAATTTTTGATGCTAATAAATAAATAACTGCCATTCTTACTGCTACACCATTTTGTACTTGGTCTAATATAATAGATTGTTTTGAATCTGCAACATCACTGGTAATTTCTACACCTCTATTTATTGGACCAGGGTGCATGATAGTAATTTCTTTATCTAAAGAATCAAGCAAGTCTTTATTCACTCCGAATTGTTGGGTGTATTCTCTAGTGGACGGAAAATAACTTATGTCCATACGTTCATTTTGCACACGAAGCATATTTGCTACATCGCACCAATTCAAAGCCTTACGAAGATTTGTTTCAACTTTTACTCCAAGCTTATCAATATACTTAGGAATCAAGGTTTTAGGCCCACAAACCATCACTTGAGCGCCTTGTAATTGCAGTGCAAATATATTTGAAAGCGCTACTCTACTGTGCAAAATATCACCAACTATAACTACCTTTTTGCCTTTAACATCACCAAGTCTTTCTCGAATAGAATAAGAATCTAATAAAGCTTGTGTTGGGTGTTCATGAGCTCCATCGCCTGCATTTATAATACTTGCATTCACATGTTTTGACAAAAACACACCCGCTCCAGGATTAGGATGTCTCATCACAACCATATCTACTTTCATGGACAGAATATTGCTTACCGTATCTATTAAAGTCTCTCCTTTTTTAACAGATGATTGTGCTGACGAAAAATTAATAACATCGGCAGATAATCGTTTTTCAGCTAATTCGAAGGATAATTTTGTTCTGGTAGAATTTTCGAAAAATAAATTAGCAATGGTAATATCTCTAAGCGAAGGTACCTTTTTGATAGGTCTATTAATCACTTCTTTAAAATGATCGGCAGTTTCAAAAATAAGTTGGATATCTTGTTTGTTAAGATACTTAATTCCTAATAAGTGATTGACACTTAATTCGCTCATTGTTTATGATTATTTTTCAATTAAGTAAACCGAGTCTTCATTATCATGCTCTTTCCAATTTACTTTTACTTTTTCATTATTTATAACATCCACTTGCCTCCCTCTATAATTTGGTTGTATTGGCAAATGCCGACTAAAACGTCTGTCGATCAAGGTTAAAAGCTCAATTTCATTTGGCCTTCCAAAAGACTGAATCGCTGTTAAAGCAGCTCTAATACTTCTCCCTGTATATAATACATCATCAACAAACACAATATTTTTGTCTTCTACTATAAAGTTAATTTTTGTAGTATTCGCTCGAAGTGTTTTTTCTCCACGACGAAAATCATCTCTATAAAACGTGATATCTAAATGGCCTAATTTTATGTTTTTAACCTTGTAGTCCTCGGTTAGAATTTTAGCTAATCTATCTGCTAAAAACACACCACGGGGCTGTAAACCAATTAAAACCGTATTAGAAAAGTCGTTGTGATTTTCAATAAGTTGGCAAGCCAATCGATGAAGAATGATGTTTACCTCTTTAGCGTTAAGTAAAACTTTTTGACTCATAGTACTATCCAAACGTATTTGGATGGTAAAGATAATGCAAAAATTTAGAAGTTAAAACCATTAATGCTAATCTTTATTTAGGAGTAACCCTAGGGGGTCGGGCTTTCATTACTCGCTGCCTACTAAGTCGGCGAGCTCAAACAAACCAAGTAAACCCTTGCGCTACAGTTTACAACAACGCTATACTATACAGTTGTTTTATTGTGTTTACCCAAGTATGTTAATAAAAAAAGCCTTCAATTTCTTGAAGGCTTTAGTATAAATAAATAATTTTAGGAATCTAACTATTTCTTAGCTTTTGGCTTAGCTTTAGTAACTTTTCCGTCCATTTTATCTTTAAGAGCTTGTAAAGCATCATTAGCATCACCTAAAGTAGGTTTAGCTTCAGCAGCAGCACTAGCAGCTTTCTTAACAGCAGCTTTTACATTTGCCATTTCTTCAGCTTTAAAAATAGCAGTATGCGATGCAACTACTCTTTTAAACTCTTTATTAAATTCAATTATTTTGAAATCTGCTTCCTCACCTTTAGTAAGTTTCTTTCCATCTTCTTTTTCAAGATGACGAGAAGGTACAAAAGCAACGATATCTTCGTTAAACTCAATAGTAGCTCCTTTATCAACTATTTCGAAAATAGATGCTTTATGAACTGTTTCTAAAGCAAACTCAGTTTCATATTTATCCCAAGGGTTTACAGTAGTTTGTTTGTGACCTAAACTTAATTTACGTCCTTCAACATCTAATTCTAATACCACAACATCTAGCTTATCACCAACAGCACAAAACTCAGATGGATGCTTAATTTTCTTAGTCCAAGATAAATCAGAGATGTAAATTAAACCGTCAATACCTTCTTCCAATTCAACAAAAACACCAAAGTTTGTAAAGTTACGTACAATACCTGTATGCTTAGAAGCTAATGGGTATTTAGTAGTAATATCTGTCCATGGGTCTTGCGTTAATTGCTTGATTCCAAGAGACATTTTACGATCTTCTCTATCTAAAGTTAAAATAACTGCATCTACTTCATCTCCAACAGAAACAAAATCTTGTGCAGAACGTAAATGTGTAGACCAAGACATTTCAGAAACGTGAATTAATCCTTCAACGCCATCTGCAACCTCAATAAAAGCACCGTAATCAGCGATTACAACTACTTTACCTTTTACTTTATCCCCAACTTTCACTTCTTCTGCAAGAGCTTCCCATGGGTGTTTAGATAATTGTTTAAGACCTAATTGGATTCTTGATTTGTTTTCATCAAAATCAAGGATTACTACATTAAGTTTTTGATCTAACTCAACAATCTCGTTTGGATGATTGATTCTAGACCAAGATAAATCTGTAATATGAACTAATCCGTCAACACCACCAAGGTCGATGAATACACCGTAAGAAGTAATATTTTTAACAATACCTTCTAATACCTGACCTTTTTCTAATTGACCAATAATTTCTTTCTTTTGTTCTTCAATATCAGCCTCAATAAGTGCTTTATGAGAAACTACTACGTTTTTGAATTCGTGGTTGATTTTCACAACTTTAAATTCCATAGTTTTATTTACATACTGGTCGTAATCTCTAATTGGTTTAACATCAATTTGAGAACCTGGTAAGAATGCTTCAATTCCGAAAACATCTACAATCATACCACCTTTAGTTCTGCACTTAACAAAACCATTTACAATTTCGCCAGTATCATGAGCATCGTTTACACGATCCCATGCTTTAATTACACGAGCTTTTCTGTGAGATAATACTAATTGCCCTGTTGCGTCTTCACGAACATCAATTAATACTTCTACTTTGTCTCCTACTTTTAAATCTGGGTTGTAACGAAATTCGTTTAAAGAAATAACACCTTCTGATTTTGCATTGATGTCAATAATCGCATCTCTATCGGAAATGTGCACTACTGTACCTTCAACTACTTCATCATCTAAGGTGTCAACGAAATTTGCTGCTACTAATTTTTCAAATTCTTTTAATTGTTGATCATCAACCTCATCAATACCTTCTTGGTAATTGTGCCAGTTAAAGTCTTTTAAGAATTTTTCAGGATTTGCTTGAGCTTCAGATACTACTGGAGCTTCTACTGTTGGAGCTTCTGTTGCTTCAACTTCAGTTTGTTTTGCTTTTTCAGCCATTTAAACTATTTAAATAATGCTTAGAGGTTTCAGTCTTTATGAAAACACGAAGGCATTAAGATTTGTATTCTGTATGTTTCGGAAGATTTATGCAAGTACCACACAGAAGTGTTATATTATTTTCAGTTTCATCCCCTTTATCTATCCGACGATTTGCTAAAAGGAGTGCAAAAATACATAATATTGATATAATTACCTAAAAATGAGAAAATAAAATAGTTGTGACTTTTACAAAAGATTGGGTCTAATATTTAGAAACAATATATTAACTAATATCTAATTAAACTATTCGAATATTTGAGTATATTGTTGATTACAAATTTTACAATAAAAACTTATAAAATCATGGTTAAAGCAAAGTATCAAGACGTGTTAAGCTTAGGCGAAGCATTAAATATTCAAAATGGAAATGTAACAGAAGAAAATGGTGTTCTTAAAATTAAAGGAACCGCTAACACGCTTTATGATAAGGATGTTCTTTGGGATAAAATAAAAGAAATTGGTGGCGAAATCCCAACCGATATCATAGCTAATATAAAAGTTGCTGATACCAGCGTTTTTCATAGACATACTGTAAAAAGCGGCGAAACTTTAGGTAAAATCGCTAAACAATATTATGGGAATGCATCAAAGTACCAAGCTATTTTTAAAGCTAATTCTGATATCTTAAAAAATCCAGATTTAATTTATCCAGATCAAGAGTTAATTATTCCAAATTTATAAAAGTAAGAATCATTAAATATTTTAGAACGAATCTTTATTAAGTTAAGGGTTCGTTTTTTTTGCGTCATTATGAAGGAAATATGACTGAAGTAATCTCATTAAAAGAACTCTAAACAAACAGATTGCTTCACTGTGTTCACAATGAACAGATATTATTCAATATTTTCCAAAACCAAATTGACTAATTTCAAAATACTTGTAAATTGTTCATCCAGAGACATTATTGAATTATCTATTTCAATGGCGTCATCTGCTTTATATAGAGGAGAATCATCTCTAGTAGAATCTATATAATCACGTTCTTGAACATTCTTTAAAACATCCTCATATAACACATTATCTCCTTTAGACTGAAGTTCTTTAAATCGTCTTAACGCTCTAGTATTAGCAGAGGCTGTCATAAAAAGTTTTAGTTCTGCCTTTGGGAAAACCACGGTTCCAATATCTCTACCATCCATGACAATGCCTTTCTCAATACCCATTTTTTGTTGTTGTAAAACCAATTGCTGCCTAACCTCAGGTATCGCAGAGACTATACTTACAAAATTTGAAACTTCTAAAGTTCTGATTTGCTTTTCTATATTTTCTCCATTTAAATAGACCTCAGCAAACCCTAAGTTCTTATTAAACTTAAAACTTATATCAATGTCTTTAAGTTTTGAAATTAGACCTTCTACATTAAATTTTTCTTTATCAATAAATCCTTGAGTCATTGCAAAATAGGTAACGGCTCTATACATCGCTCCAGAATCAATGTAAACGTAACTTAGGTGTTTAGCAATTTGTTTAGCTACAGTACTTTTTCCTGTTGAAGAAAAACCGTCAATGGCAATTATTATTTTCTTTTGATTCATGACTATCGTAAATCTATTTGCAAGCCAAAAAAGTTTGAATTTGCTGCACTTGTATATTTGGCATGCGTATAACTAAATCGCATTTTATTAAATTTAATTGAAAAACCAGCTGATAATCCCGAAAAATTTCTCTGATCTACAATTCGTAATTCTTCAGCACGTCTAAAATTATAACCTAAACGAATATTAAATCCACCTTCCGGAAATATTTCTGCACCAATAATAGCATGCCTCATAACATTGCCCAGAAATCCTATCTTCTCTTCAGTCTGGTTTCCTGATAAATCTGTTGTAACTCTTGCAGGGTTTGAAACTGCTATTGGCCATTTTTGTAAATTTTCTAGAGTAATATGCCAACGAATAGGCACATTTTCTAGACGTTGAGACATCCCAAAATCCACCTCAAAAGGTAATGACTCCTTCAATCCGGCATAGGTAGTGATTTGAGTTCCAAAATTTCTAACTACCAAAGCAGCCCGGAAATCTAAAGCTTTATTAATATAAAGCAATCCCAAGTCTGTAGCTACGCCTAACGAATTGTATTGTTCTAATTTTGAAGTAATTAATTTAACATTTGCCCCAAAATAAAAATCACTATAGCCCAATTGCAAAGAATATCCAACAGATAAGGCAGCCTCATTCCCTGTAAAGGTACCAGTGGAATTTCCAATTTCATCATATCCATCAAAAGAACCATAATTAATATAGGTCATTCCAACATGAAAAGTTTGGGTGCGTCTATCAACCGTATAAGCATAAGATGCTGTACCATAACTAATACCTCCTAAATAACTTGAATAATTAATCGCAAGTTGATTATCCATATCCCAATTAATTGTCGCTGGATTAGATAAAGCCTGTGAAACATCGTAATCTACATTGGTAAGAACTTTACCTCCTAGTGCTGCTTGTCTTGGTGAAGACACTAAATTCAAAAACTGATATGTTGATTCACCTCCAGTTTGTGAGTAAG
>ERZ651770.580-NODE-580-length-17319-cov-3.847639_pt1 | contig 17319 bp, 18 predicted proteins | sample MGYA00514756_ERZ651770 | MGnify/ENA metagenome assembly ERZ651770
AATTTTACTTAAAAAAATACTCCAATCTAAGGCAGAATCACCTCCTCCTGCAATAACAATGTTTTTATCTCTATAAATTTCGGGATCTTTTATAATATACTCAACACCATGATCCTCAAAATTAGAAATATTAGATATTGGTGGTTTTCTTGGCTCAAAACTTCCAAGTCCTCCAGCAATTGCAACAACAGGTGCTTGATGCTTAGTCCCTTTATTAGTAGTAACTATAAAGGTTCCGTCTGCTTGTTTTTCCATTGTTTCTGCGCGCTCTCCTAGTGTGAATCCAGGCTGAAATTGCCGACACTGTTCCATCAAATTATCAGTTAATTCCCCTGCTAAAATTTCAGGAAATCCAGGAATATCATAAATAGGCTTCTTCGGGTAAATCTCTGAGCACTGTCCACCAATTTGGGGGAGCGCATCAATTAAATGACATTTAAGTTTTAAAAGACCTGCTTCAAACACAGCAAATAATCCAGTAGGACCAGCTCCAATGATAAGTATATCGGTTGTAATCATTAAAAATTCAATTTATTACTGCTAAAATAAATACTTTAGTTTTTTGAAAAGGTGACTAATGTCACATTAGGCTTCAATATTTACGACACTTTCAATTTGAGGCGCATACTTTTTAATTGTCATCTCAACACCAGACTTAAGGGTCATTTGATTAACACTACAACTTGTACATGCTCCTTGTAATTGCACCTTTACTAGGGTGCCATTTTCAATTGACAATAATGAGATGTCTCCACCATCACTTTGTAAAAATGGTCGAATTTCATCCAAGGCTTTTTCAATATTTAATTTGAGCTCATCTGAAGTCATAACTTATTTGTTTACTGCTGAACAACCAGCCATTGTCGTTATTTTTATTGCTTCTGTTGGAGGTAACGCTGTGTGTCTAGTCACCACCTCCTGCACAACTTTTCTAGTAAGGTTTTCAAAAGCCAACTCTAACGGAGACCCATTCTGTAGGGCTGCTGGACGACCGATGTCACCTGCTTCACGTATACTTTGAACCAATGGAATATCTCCTAAAAACGGTACTTGCAAATCTTCTGCTAAGTTTTTTGCACCATCTTTGCCAAAAATGTAATATTTGTTTTCTGGTAATTCTTCTGGTGTAAAATAGGACATGTTTTCAATAATTCCTAAAACAGGAACGTTGATACTATCTTGTTGAAACATCGCCACGCCTTTTTTCGCATCTGCCAAGGCAACATTTTGAGGGGTACTAATCACAACTGATCCAGTTATTGGCAAAGATTGCATGATACTTAAGTGTATATCACCAGTCCCTGGAGGTAAATCAATTAATAAAAAATCTAAGTTACCCCAGGCAGCATCAAATATCATTTGATTTAAAGCTTTGGAAGCCATCGGTCCACGCCAAACAACAGCTTGATCTGGTTTTGTAAAAAACCCTATTGATAATACTTTTACACCATAATTTTCTACTGGTTTCATTTTTGATACGCCATCAACATTAACCGCCAATGGACGCTCATTAACCACATCAAACATAATAGGGATTGATGGTCCATAGATGTCGGCATCTAAAATTCCAACTTTAAAACCCATTTTAGATAAAGTCACAGCTAGATTTGCAGTCACCGTTGATTTCCCTACTCCTCCTTTACCAGATGCCACTGCTACAATATTTTGAATCCCTGGAATCGGGCTCCCTTTTATTTCATTTTTTGGTTTGGCTGCAGCTTCAACCTTCACATTAACCGTGATTTTAGCCTTTTCATAAACGTTATCATGAATAACTTTCATGATGTCAACTTCGGTTCTCTTTTTTGCTTGTAATGTTGGATTAGAAATGGTGATATCGATAATTACTTCATCTGCAAAAACAACGATATTTTTAACCGCTCCACTGTCAATCATGTTCGCTCCTTCTCCTGGTGCAGAGATGGTCTTCAAAGCATTTGAAACGTCTTGTTTATTTAATTTCACACTCACTAATTTAGATTAATTCTAAGGTACAAATATACTGTGAATACTTCGAAATAGGAAGTAGTTTAATTGAAATGATTGATAGCACAATCTTGATTTATGATAGTTCTTTTAGGGGGTCCCAATAGACCAAATCTAAATTTTGTATTTGATTATTTACAATCTCAATACCTTCATTTTCTAAAAGTTGTTGCATCAGATTTGTTCCTTCAAAATGGTGTTTCCCCGTCAAAAGTCCTTTTTTATTTACTACACGATGTGCTGGAACATTTTTATCATGTGAACTGTTCATGGCGTAGCCAACCATCCTTGCACTTCTTGCAGCTCCTAAATAAGCACCTATTGCACCATAACTTGTAACCCTGCCAAAAGGAACTAACCGAGCAACTTCGTAAACTTTGTCAAAAAAATTTAAAGTTTCTATTTTCATCACTTACATTTCTTTAATAATGTTAATCAGTGTTACAACGGCTATCATTCCTGTAATAAAGCCAATGGTATAATTCATGCTTTTTTGAGACGTCCATTTTTCATTCTTAATCTTATCAAAAAAGAAAATATAGATATACAACATCACGAAAGTTCCTGTCGTAGCGCCTGCAACATATGAGATGACGCTGTAAGTTTTAAAGCTTAGTAATCCAAAGGATGACAAAGTCAATGTCATGTAGGCCTGGTACGGAATAGGAAATACATTCAATGAAGATAGAAGCATTCCTTGAAAAAAACGTCTGTGTTTACTTCTAACATTCGCATCAATATTTGGTTTTGGTTGTTTTCTTGCCAATACTAAATAATAAATCGTGATTAAAATAAAAATAACTAAAGCAACGCGCTGCAGTATATCAATAACTTCTGGATGCTGGCTGAGATATTTAGAAAAAATTGTGGCTAAATATGTTTGAACTCCCACAATTAGGCAAACTCCCAAAGCAAATAATATCCCACGAGAAGCGCCTTCTTTAAGACTGATTTTTGCGACAGTCATATTGAGTAACCCCGGAGGAATCACTCCGATAAAAGCAATGACAAGTCCTAAAAAGAAAATTACCGTAATACCCAATAGTTACTTTATTTTGAATCTAATATACGTAATTGCTTTATCATCCTTTAAATACTGCCCTTCATAATAAGTTTGAATAGAGGTCACTTCTTCCGGACTACCTTCTTGATGATAGACATCATGATTTGAATACAAAATCTCATGACCTTCCCCATGCAGTAATCCTAAAGTATAACCATGCATAAATTCGCTGTCTGTTTTCAAATTAACAATTCCATCGGGTTTTAATATTTTTTTGTAGCGCTTTAAAAAAATGGCATTTGTCATTCTATGTTTCGTGCGCTTATACTTGATTTGTGGATCTGGAAAAGTAATCCAAATTTCATCAATCTCATTATCGTCAAAGAGGTATTCAATTAATTCGATTTGTGCTCTGATAAAAGCCACATTAGACATACTTTCTTCAACCGCAGTTTTGCGCCTCTCCAAAAGCGTGCTCCTTTAATATCAATACCTATAAAATTCTTATGTGGATATTTTTTAGCCAATTCAACACTATACTCTCCTTTACCACATCCTAATTCAAGCACAATTGGTTTCGTGTTTTTAAAAACCTTTTGATGCCAATTCCCTTTAAATTCATATCGTGATGCTACCAACTCTTCTCGAGAGGGCTGAAAGACATTATGAAAGCTTTCGTTTTCCTTAAATCTTTTAAGCTTATTTTTACTTCCCACTAGTATCAAAAATTTTGAGTAAAATTAACTAAACATTTTAGGTTTACATTTATTTTATGAAAGAAAAACAACGAATTTTAGTTGCTCCGTTAAATTGGGGGTTGGGTCATGCTACACGTTGTATCCCAATTATAAAGATATTGATAGAGCAAAATTTTGAACCAATTCTTGCAAGTGACGGTGCTGCTTTAGCCTTATTACAGAAAGAATTCCCCAAGCTAAACTTCGTTAATTTATCATCTTATAATATAACCTACAGCAGCACAAGTATCTTTTTTAAATTAACCATGCTTTGGCAGTTAAGGCATGTTTTAAAGACCATTAAATTAGAACATGAAGCAGTAAGAAAAATTATTAATGATCACCAAATTTGCGCAATTATCTCTGACAATAGATTTGGTGTTGTTTCAAAAAACATTCCATGTGCGTTCATAACACATCAAACAACTGTTTTAAGTGGATACACCACTTGGATTAGTACCAAAATCAATCACTACTACATCAATAAATTTAATGAATGCTGGGTGCCAGACCATGATAAAACTCATAATTTGAGCGGCATATTAGGACATGCTAGTAAGCCTAATATACCTGTGCGCTATCTCGGTCCTTTAAGCCGTTTTAGTAAAAAGCCTGAAAATATCTTATACGATTATCTGCTTTTGATATCAGGACCCGAACCACAAAGAACAGTTCTTGAGAAAATTCTTTTAACAGAGTTTGAATCTTATCATGGTAAGGTTGTGTTAGTAAGGGGCGTAGTCGAAGCACATCAAACCATGATCACTGTTGGTCATATTGATGTATATAATTTTTTGACAAGTGCAGATTTGGAAACAAAGATACTTCAGAGTAAAATCATCATTGCGAGACCTGGATACACCACTATTATGGATTTGGCCATCTTAGGAAAAACAGCGTTTTTTATTCCGACACCGGGACAGTATGAACAACTTTATTTAGCTAAACGACTAGAGCAATTAAATATCACACCCTTTTGCAACCAACATGATTTTGAGATAAAACAATTACATCGAATACACACTTACAAAGGCTTTGAAATCATGGCTAATTCCTTAGATTATGACACATTATTTAGCTTTTTCAAGCGTAAATGAAAATTCACTACCAACTCCTAATTGACTTTCAATATAGATTTGTTCGCTATGAGCTTCAATGATGTGCTTAACAATCGCTAATCCAAGACCTGAGCCACCTTCTTTTCTTGAACCACTTTTATCAACTCTATAAAATCGTTCAAATAATCTTGGCAAATGCTCTTGCTCGATGCCTTCACCATTATCAGTCACCCGAATAATCACTTTATTTTTTATTAAATTTTCAATACTAATTTCTGTAGTCCCTTGTGTATTTCCGTATTTGATAGAATTTACAATTAAATTAGACACCACTTGCTGGAGCCTTTGCTTATCGCCTTTAACCATAATCGACTCAGTGTATTCCCTATCAAACATGAGCGTGATGTCTTTTTTAGATGCCTTAATCTCTAACTGATCAAATACGTGATTAATTAATTTAACAATATCAAAAGTTTCTTTTGTTAAAATTAAATCACCTGTTTCCAATTTGGTAATCATATCAAGATCATTCAAAATATAGGTGAGTCTTTCGACACCCTTATCTGCTCGATCCAAATATTTTTGAAGTAATTTTTCATCTTTGAAAGCTCCTTCAATAAGCGTAGAAATATAACCTTGAACAGTAAAAAGAGGTGTTTTTAACTCATGGGATACATTGCCAATAAATTCTTTTCTGTATTGCTCCCTTACCTTAAGTGTTTCTATCTCCATTTTTTTATTCTTGGCGTACTTATCTATTTCCTGAGTCAACGTTGCCATATCTGTAGTGATTTGACTTTTACTAAAAGAACTTGACTCTAACAATTTTAAATCATCGTAAATCTTTTTGACGCGCTTGTAAATAAAAGTTTCTACGCGCAATTGTACCACATAAAACACGACCACAAAACAAAGTAATGCGAACAAACATAAGTCTAACAGAACAAACTCACCTCTGTAGAACAAAAAAACACTCATTAAGAGTGTGAGTATGAGTGTTATCAGGCTTGAAGAATTTAATGCAAACTTGTATGATTTTTTAAAATGTATCGACATTAACTTACAAACTTATAACCCACACCTTTCACTGTTTTAAACAACTCATCCCCCAATTTCTCTCTTAATTTTCTAATATGAACATCTATTGTTCTTCCTCCAACAATGACTTCATTTCCCCAAACCTTATCTAAAATATCATCTCGCTTAAAAACCTTTCCAGGTTTTGATGCCAATAAGTATAGTAATTCAAACTCTTTTCTTGGCAAACTGATTTCTTGGTCTTTTAACATGATTTTATAGGCATCTCGATCGATAGTGAGGTTGCCAATTTTAACAACATCTTCAGAAACACTGTCATGACTTTCTTTATGGCGTCGTAACAGTGCCTTAACCCTACTCATTAAAACTTTAGGTTTGATAGGTTTGGTTATGTAATCATCAGCTCCGGCATCAAACCCCGCTACTTGAGAATAATCTTCACCTCGTGCTGTTAAAAATGTAATCATGACATCTTTTAACTCGGGCAGTTGACGTATCTTTTCACACGCCTCAATCCCGTCCATTTCTGGCATCATGACGTCTAAGATGATAAGTTGTGGACGCTCTTTCTCAGCTTTTCTTACACCTTCCAAGCCGTTATTGGCAGTGATTACTTGATATCCCTCTGTAGACAAATTGTACCCAACTATCTCCAAAATATCGGGCTCATCATCAACAAGTAAAATTTTAATATCGCTGTTTTTCATGATTTCAAACTAAAGTCTTAGGGTAAATATAAAACTAATGATTTAAAATAGTTAAATATCCTAGTTTAATAACATTTAGGTAACGTGTACTTAACACTGCAAAAACGTTGACACATTCTTTGCCCAATTGTTTTATCTGCTTAACACTTTACGATTAAAAGTTAATTAACCTACAATAGACTATCATTAATTCATTTTTTCTGTTATCTTTATATTCGATTTTTTTGAAACTAACTAACAACTATTTATATGAAAAAACTTTACTTTTTATTATTTACTTTTTTAATTACAAGTCTCTCTTTTGGGCAAGACATGGTCATTACAGGAGCCTTTGATGGACCACTTACTGGTGGAACGCCAAAAGTTGTTGAAATCTACGTTATTAACAATATCAGCGACCTCTCAACTTTTGGTTTTGGTTCAGCAAACAATGGTGGTGGTACTGATGGTGAAGAATTATCCTTTACAGGTGCCGCTAATGCCGGTGACTTTATATATTTAACTGCTAATGAGGCGGATTTTGAAACCTATTTTGGTTTTGCTGCTGATTTCGTAGACAGTTCTGCAAATAATAATGGTGACGATGCCTTAGAATTATTTTCTGGAGGTGTAGTTATTGATACTTTTGGTGATATTGCGACAGATGGTAATGGAGAACCATGGGAATATACGGATGGATGGGCCTACAGAACGAGCTCAACTGGTCCTGATGGTGCGACTTTTGCTCTAGGAAATTGGTCTTTTAGCGGTATAGATGCAGTCGATGGGTGTTCAGACAATGCTTCATGCTCTTCTTCCTTTCCCTTAGGCACTTTTACCTATGGAGGCACACCATGTGGAATATCTCTAGGAACAGCTGTTTACGCCTGTTCAACAAGTACTCTTGGTGACAATAATGACGGAGTTACTGTTGAAATTCCATATACCGGTTTGGATGCAACCATCACATCTGTTTCTACCACTTCAGGAGGAACCGTTGCTGGAAGCAACCCGGCATTAGATACTGATGGGACCATTACAATCACAGGTCTTTTTGAAGGAGATGCTTGGGATATAACCATTAATGGTGGTAATTGTGACGGAATTTCGATCTCTGGAACAACCCCTGCCGCTGAGTGTGACCCGATACCAGATACTTGTTTTAATCTTAGTGATGGAAGTAATGAGTTTGAAATTGTTACATTGGCGACGAATGTTGACGGAGATGTTTGGACCAACTCAAATGGTACTTACGCCATAAATGGCTTTTGTGGGGGCGGTTGCTCTGAAGAAACAAATGGGTGGTTAATTTTTGGACCACTAGATATGCAAGGTGCCTCAGATTTGTCATTACTATTTACAGCTTCTGAGAATTTTAGTGGTACAGACTTAAACATTCAATATACTAGTGACTACACTAGCTTATGCCCTGACAGTTCTACATGGACGTCTGCAGCAGTGATTACTGATGCTGGAACTTATAGTGTAGATTTATCTGCTGCCACAGGTAATGACGTATTTGTAGGGATTGAATATAATGACTCGGATGGCTCATTTTCAGGATGGTCTTTAACAAATGTTGAATTAGCTGCTTTTGGACAATGTCCAACTTTAGGAACCATACCAACTTCAGCTTGTGCAACTTGTACTATTAATTTACAAACTGAAAATTATGTGTGTTTAACAAATACAGCAGGTGACAATAATGACGGAGTTACTGTTGAAATACCTTACACAAGCTCTGATACATCTGGCGGAACATTATCTACTACGTCTTTGGGTGTTATATCGGGAGATATTAGTGTTGCTGATAGTACTATTACAATCACAGGTCTTTTTGAAGGAGATGCTTGGGACCTTACAATTAATGGTGGTAATTGTGACACCACAACTGTCTCAGGAACAATTCCAGTAGCTGAATGTGACCCTTCATTAACTGTTAATGTGGGAATTACAGGAACTGTAGATGGTGTTTATATTAATGAAATACATTATGATAATACCGACGCGGATGTTGGTGAGTTTTTTGAAGTTGCAGGTCCAGCTGGGACAGATTTAAGTAGTTACACTGTATCTTTATATAATGGTAGTGATGATGAATTATATGGTAGTAATGATACATTTAATCTTACAGGAACTATTGATGATGAAGGTTCGGGAGTTGGAGCGATTGTTGTATCGCTGCCATCTAATGGACTTCAAAACGGTGGTCCAGATGGTTTATCTCTATCAAAAACAGGATCAAATGATATTCAATTTCTCTCATACGAAGGAGTTATAGCAAGTGCTGGCGATGGCCCTGCGATTGGTTTAGCTTCAGTAGATATTGGCGTTTCAGAGAACCAAGCAGATACACCTGCAGGATATTCCCTTGAGTACGATGAGACGACCACATCTTGGATTGTAGTAACAGATGACACCCCAGGAGATTTTGCCCAAGGTACTGCCTTATCTAATGGTGATTTTAACTTAGCTAAATTTTCTTTATTCCCTAACCCAACAAATTCGGGGTATGTTAATATCACGTCAACAAATGGTGGTACTATTAACGCTAAAGTATTTGATATATTAGGTAAAAAAGTGATTGATGCATCAATTGAAAATAACAGATTAGATGTTAATCAATTAAAAACGGGTATTTATATTATAAAAATGACACAAGGAACAAATTCTACAACTAAGAAATTAGTCATTGAATAAGTTTCTTATTACTCTATTTAAAAAGCGTTGCTGTGTAGCAACGCTTTTTTATTTTAAGTATTTTTGTGGCAATGATAAATCCTAAAGACATATTTTCAATACCGTCAGACAACTCTTTTAATGCCCTTGCCTTAGAAGTCTTTCGTTTTCAATTTGACCACAACAACACATATAGATCTTTTTGTGATTTACTTTACAAACATCCTAGTGATGTCAGGACCATTCATGACATTCCGTTTTTACCGGTAGAGTTTTTTAAGACACATAATGTCTTAAGCTCAAGCAATACCACACAAACTACATTTACGAGTTCTGGAACCACTGGTAGCGTACCTAGTAAGCACCATGTCACAGACCTCAACATTTACAAACATAGTTTTACCCAAGGGTTTCAGCATTTTTATGGTAACATAGAAGACTACGTAATTCTAGCCTTATTACCCTCTTACTTGGAGCGTGATAGCTCATCCCTTGTCTATATGGTGAACACTATGATTCAAACATCAAAATATTCAGAAAGTGGTTTTTACCTTGATAATTTAGATGATTTAAAAGACCAGTTAATAACCCTTAACCACAGTGATCGAAAAGTCCTATTAATTGGTGTTTCTTTTGCATTATTAGATTTAGTAGGCTCCCATCAATTTAAGTTAAAAAACACCATTATCATGGAGACGGGAGGGATGAAGGGCAGACGTAAAGAACTTGTACGTGAGGAATTACATCAATTGCTAAAAAAAGGATTTGGTGTAAATCATATACACAGTGAATACGGCATGACTGAACTCTTAAGTCAAGCTTATTCTAAAGGTGATGGCTTATTTAAGTGTCCTCCGTGGATGAAAGTTCTAACACGTGATACAGAAGATGCTTTAAGTATTCAACATTCTACAAAAGTGGGTGGCATTAATGTTATTGATTTAGCAAATATTAATTCTTGCTCTTTTATTGCAACACAAGATCTCGGAAAAGTACTAGAAAATAATACATTCGAAATTATTGGACGCTTTGATAGTTCCGACATTAGGGGTTGTAATCTTATGGTGATATAAAACGTTCTTAGTAAAAATAAAAGTAATCTATACAGTCTTTGAAACCGCTTGTTTAACCGTGCAGTAACTAGGAAAAATTGATGATGAATGTATTTCGCTTTCCTTTGTTAATGATGACATAAGCGTCCTTAATTAGGTCATCTTGTGAGATTTTATACTCTTCGGTCACTTTTTCTTTATTCACTGCAATCGAATTTTCTTTAAGGGCTCTTCGCGCCTCTCCATTACTATTTAAAAAATGCGTCTTTGCAGCCAACGCCGCGATCATGTCTAATCCCTCGGAAAGCTCTGATTTGTCTAGCCTAGCTTGTGGTACACCTTCAAAGACATCGAGAAAAGTAGCTTCGTCGAGTGTATGTATGTCTGTTTTAAAGGTTTTGCTAAATAAAATATTTGATGCTTTTTCAGCACTTTGACAGGCCTCCTCAGAATGTACAATCGTAGTTACTTCTTCAGCTAGTCGTTTCTGCAGTAATCTTAAATGAGGAGTTTTTTGATGTTCTTGTATTAATGTTTCAATCTCATTTTGAGATAAGAATGTAAATATCTTAATGTATTTTGTAGCATCTTCATCACTACTATTTAACCAGTATTGATAAAATTTATATGGCGAAGTTCTATTTGGATCAAGCCAAATATTACCGCCTTCAGATTTTCCAAATTTTGAACCATCTGATTTTGTGATTAATGGACAGGTAATCGCAAATCCTTTCCCGTTTCCGATACGTCTAATCAATTCTGTTCCGGTGGTAATATTTCCCCATTGATCACTTCCTCCCATCTGTATGGTGCAGTCCTCTGCTCTAAATAAATGTAAAAAATCATAGCCTTGAACCAGTTGGTAGGTGAATTCAGTAAAACTCATCCCGTCAGTTGATTCGGAAGATATTCTGTTCTTAACAGAATCTTTAGCCATCATGTAATTAACAGTCAAGTGTTTACCAACATCTCTAATAAACTCCAAAAAAGAAAAGTTTTTCATCCAATCATAATTATTCACAAGCACAGCCTTATTTGACTCGTTCGAATCAAAGTCTAAAAAATGTGACAATTGCTTTTTTATGGCTTCTTGATTATGACGTAAAGTGGTTTCATCTAATAAATTACGTTCATTAGATTTCCCAGAGGGATCACCTATCATTCCTGTAGCACCACCAACTAAGGCATATGGCTTATGGCCACATCTCTGGTAATGAGCAAGCAACATGATTGGTACTAAATTCCCTATATGAAGAGAATCGGCTGTTGGATCAAAACCAATATAGGCACTTCGCATCGCTTCTAGTAAATGCTCTTCTGCACCAGGCATTACATCATGAATCATATTACGCCAAGTTAGCTCTTCAATAAAATTCTTAACCATGTTGTTCTTAATTTTAAACAAAGATACTTGTTTCGTTATTGAAGAGAAAAGAAAAATCCCTATTTTAGTTTCATGATATTAGTCACAGGAGGCACAGGGTTAGTCGGAAGTCATTTACTTTTAAACTTAGTTCAGAGCGGGCATCGAGTTCGTGCTACCTATCGGAAAAAAGACACCATAAATAGAGCCAAACACGTATTTTCCTATTACACTGACAATGTTGATTCTTTATTTTCTCACATTGAATGGGTACAAGCAGATATCACAGAAATTCCCTCTCTATTAAACGCGTTTATTGATATTACACATGTGTATCATTGTGCTGCTTACATTTCATTTGACCCAAAATATTACCACACCCTTAGAAAAACAAATATTGAGGGAACAGCAAATATTGTCAACTTATGTTTGTCTCACAATATTAAAAAACTATGTCATGTAAGTTCAATTGCAGCCATTGGCGCTATCGATACTAAAAAGATAAACACTGAAGAATCTTCATGGAATAAAGAAGAAGATCACAGTGTTTATGCCATTACGAAATATGGTTCTGAGTTGGAGGTATGGAGAGGATGTCAAGAAGGCCTTAATATAGTTATTGTAAACCCTGGTATCATTATTGGGCCTGGTTATTGGCGTCTTGGAAGCGGTCATTTTTTCAAGCGTATCGCGAGAGGAATGACTCATTACACCACAGGGGTAACGGGATTTGTTGCCATTGAAGATGTGATTCAAATTATGGTATCGTTAATGCAAAGCACTCTCGTTAATGAGCGCTACATTGTTGTCGCAGAAAACTTAAGTTTTAAAGACTTTTTTAACAAAATTGCTAATGCCTTGAAGGTTGATCCTCCAATAAAAAGAGCTTCAGCATTTTTATTGGAAATCGCTTGGAGAATGGATTGGTTACGATGTAAATTAAGAGGAAAACATCGAAAACTAGTCAAGCAATCGGTGAAAACATTACAACGTGTTTCTAAGTTTGATAATTCAAAAATAAAGACTGCTCTTAACTATAGTTTTAAACCTATGGACACGTCTATTGCTTCAACGAGTCACTATTTTTTAAACGACGAGGACGCTTCTTCAAAGGCAACTTAGTGTCTAAAATTACTTTGTCATTGGGATTAATTCTTCCTAACTCACCACGTTTTTTCAATGAATCAGTTTTTCTACGGCGCTCCTTGTTTATGGAATCCTTTTTTCTGTTTTCGATTTTCACCAAGTCGTTGTAATAATTTTTCTCTTTTTTCAACTTCAGCTTTACCTCATTATATATATCCTCGTAGACCTGGACGTAGTTCGAATAGTACTCATTACTCTGTACAAATTGCATACTATCTATATCAAACTTATCATAAACATAGGTAGCTGGATTAACACCATTCTGCTCCATAAGTTTTCTATTGGCTCCCTTTGCCGCACTGATAATAGCCATATCATAAATAATATCAACCATCCTACTTTTCGAAATTAATTCAGTTGGCTTCATTACATGACGTTGCTTTTTATTTCCACATGATAAACAAGTTAAAACAACTAAAATAAGGCCTGATTTTTTCATCATCTTTTAAATGTTAATCGTTTTGCTGCATTCATTTTAAAAAATTCAAAATTTTTATAAACTAAACTCCCATTTACAAAAGTATGTGAAATTCTAGATTTAAAGGTGGTTCCTTCAAAAGGTGACCATCCACACTTGCAAAAAATATTTTCTTTTTTTACCGTCCAAGGTTGCTGTAAATTAACGACTACTAAATCCGCAAAATACCCTTCTTTGATAAAACCTCTTTTCTCAACTTGAAAAAGAATCGCTGGATTGTGACACATCTTTTCTACAATTTTCTCTAAAGATATTTTGCCATTGTGATAGTGTTCTAACATGGCCACTAAAGCATGTTGCACTAGAGGCCCTCCTGAAGGTGCTTTTGTATACACATTTGATTTCTCCTCAACTGTATGAGGTGCATGATCTGTGGCAATAACATCAATGCGGTCATCCAATAATGCCGCCCAAAGTGCTTCTCTGTCTTTGTTTGTTTTTACTGCTGGGTTCCATTTAATCATGGTCCCCTTTTTATCGTAATCTTTATCGGTAAACCATAGATGATGAATACAAACCTCAGCTGTTATTTTTTTATCTTTCAAAGGCATTTCATTAGAAAATAAGTTAGTCTCTTTTCCTGTAGAAAGATGAAAAACATGTAATCTTGCCCCTGTCTTTTTTGCCAGTTCAATTGCTTTTGATGATGATAAATAACAAGCCTCCTCACTTCTTATAATAGGATGATATTTCATAGGAATATCATCCCCATAGATATCTGTGTGTGTTTTTAAATTTCGTCTTATAGTCCCCTCGTCCTCACAATGTACTGCAATCAATAAATCCGTATGACTAAATATATTTTCTAAAACCTCTGGATTATCAACTAACATGTTTCCAGTTGAGGAGCCTAAAAACAATTTTAACGCAGCAACTTTTGTGGCATCTACTTTTAAAATTTCCTCTAAATTGTCATTAGTACCTCCAAACATAAAGGAATAATTTGCCCATGATGTGTTGGCAGCAATTGTAAATTTATCCTCTAACTTTTTTATGGTTGTTGTTTGGGGTTGCGTATTTGGCATTTCAATAAATGAGGTAATCCCACCGGCAACAGCCGCCCTTGATTCAGTTTCTATGGTCGCTTTATGAGTCAATCCAGGCTCTCTAAAATGCACCTGATCATCAATGATTCCCGGTAGCACATAGTTGCCCTTTATATCGATAACGGTTATGTCAGTTGTATTCAATGTAAGCGAGGAAGCTATTTTTTTAATGAGGCCATCTTCTATCAAAATATCACCACTAACAACGTGCCCTTCATTTACAATTTTTGCATTTCTTAATAAGGTTGCTTGACTTTTCATATCAATGTTTTAAGAATAAACTTTTAAGCTTCATTTTTATAACTCCGAATATAGCTTCTGAAATAATACCGGAACTTAGTTTTGATTCACCTTTGGTTCTGTCTGTAAAAATCACGGGAACTTCAACCATCTTGTAAGCCCTTAGGTAAGCTTTAAATTTCATTTCTATTTGAAACGCGTAACCCACGAACTTAATTTGATTTAAGTTTAAGTTTTCCAATACCTCCCGTTTGTAGCAAATAAATCCGGCCGTAGTATCACGTATTGACATACCTGTAATTAAGCGAACGTAAATAGAAGCTAAATACGATAAAATAACTCTGCTTAACGGCCAATTAACAACATTAACTCCTTTAATATAACGCGACCCAATGGCAACATCAGAGCCGTTTAGGTGGCACTCATCATACAACCGAATCAAATCGTTCGGATTGTGTGAAAAATCAGCATCCATTTCAAAAATATACTGGTATCCTTTGTCCAAACACCATTTAAATCCGTGGATATAGGCCGTGCCAAGACCAAATTTTTCTTTTCGTACCTCTAAAAATAATTGTTTTGAGAATTCCTTTTGTAGTTGATTGACTCTCGACGCCGTAGAGTCAGGTGAATTGTCATCTACCACTAAAATATCGAATGCTTTGTCTTGGCTAAAAACAGCTCGGATTACATCCTCAATATTTTCAAGTTCATTATAGGTTGGTATGATCACAATGGCATCCCTCATTCAAAAATAATTTTAACAAAAGTAAGTTATTTACAGGATTATTTTTATAGATTATTTATCATAATTTAGCCAATATGATAAGAGAAATAATATCAAATGAATGGTTTGTTATTTTAATTGTTGTTAACCTAATTATTTTAGCATTTACGAAGTTTTCTTTTAATAAGAGATTTCATGATTACCTGTGGGTTTTATGGAATTCAAAATATTTGAAAGTGTATGCTCGAGAACAAAAATTCATTGATCAATTTGACGGTCTTTTATTTTTAAACCTTTCCATCTCTCTAAGTATTTTTATCTTTATATGCTACGGTGTTTTTGTAGAAACACAAGCCTTTGCATTAAACACTTTTTTTAAAATTTGGTTGTGTGTAAATGTCTTGTTAATTATCAAAGCATTTTTAGAGCGATTAATTGGTCAGCTTTTTGAAATTAACATCCTTCTTGACTCTTATCTCTTTCAAAAAATAGCTTTTAAAAATTATGTAGGGTTGCTTTTAATTCCGTTAAATATTATTTTACTATTCGGCTTTGAGCCATCTCCTTTTCTCCTTTACTTTATCTTTACACTGGCATCTTTGATACTTTTTACAGGATTTATTTCCTCATTTAAAGCACATCAAAAAACGATAATAAATAACTTATTTTATTTTATTTTGTATCTTTGCGCACTTGAAATCGCACCCTACGCGATTTTATACAAGATTTTTATTACAAATTAGAACTGAGCAAAACGAGAAGTAGCGTATGAAAGTGAAAACAATTTTAGTTTCCCAACCAGAGCCCAAGGTAGAAAATTCTCCGTATTTTGAGTTACAAGAAAAACAACGTGTGAAAATTGATTTTCGCCCATTCATTCATGTTGAGGGGGTCTCTGCAAAAGAAATACGTTTAGAAAAAGTGGATTTAAACACTTACACGGCTATTATTCTTACAAGTAGAAATGCCGTTGACCATTTTTTTAGAGTTGCAGAAGAAATGAGATTTAAAGTTCCTGATTCAATGAAATATTTTTGTCAATCAGAAGCCGTAGCTTACTATCTTCAGAAATACGTTGTTTACAGAAAACGAAAAATTTATGTTGGAAAGCGCACCTTTGCTGAATTGACACCGCTGATAAAAAAGTACAAAGACGAGTCATTTTTACTGCCTACCACTGATAAATTAAAACCCGAAGTCCCTCAAATTTTAGACAATCTTGGGGTCTCTTGGAAAAAATCAACATTTTACAAAACAGTGATTAGTGATTTATCTGATTTAGAAAATGTATTTTATGATGTACTGGTTTTCTTTAGTCCATCTGGCATCGAATCACTTTTTCATAATTTTCCAGATTTCAAACAAAATAACACAAGAATTGCAGTGTTTGGAAACACCACTATTAAAGCTGTTAAAGATAAAGGCCTGAGAGTTGATATTGCTGCTCCAACACCAGAAACGCCTTCAATGACCATGGCATTGAACAAGTATATTAATCTAGCAAACAAAAAAGGTTAGCTTGATTTGACAAAAAAAAGGCGAGCATATAGCTCGCCTTTTTTTTGGTCCTAATCTAAATTTTGACTTTAATATTGGGAGCGCCTGCCATTATTTCAGCATTAGCATAAGATTCAAATTTTTTAAAGTTATCTCTAAAGGAATTTGCAAGCTTATCGGCCGTTTTATAATAGCCTTCATCATTATTCCATGTTTGTCTAGGACTTAATACTTCCGTAGGGACATTTGGACAAGTCCGTGGCTGCTGGACACCAAATACAGAATGCACATGGTAATTACCTTTATTTGCATCTTCCAAACTTCCATTCATTGCAGCAGAAATCATGGCTCTTGTATATTTTAATTTCATTCGAGTTCCAACACCGTAAGGACCACCTGTCCAACCTGTGTTGACAAGCCAAACATTAACTCCAGCTTCTTGCATTTTTTTACTTAACATTTCAGCATAAATGGTTGGGTGTAAGGGCATGAATGGTTCACCAAAACAAGCAGAAAAGGAGGGTACCGGTTCCGTTATTCCTGCCTCAGTCCCTGCAACTTTAGCCGTATATCCCGATATGAA
>ERZ651770.590-NODE-590-length-17238-cov-4.505390_pt1 | contig 17238 bp, 10 predicted proteins | sample MGYA00514756_ERZ651770 | MGnify/ENA metagenome assembly ERZ651770
CAGACCGTCACGTAGAACGAATCATGGCTCAAATGAAATCTGACTTGAGGCTTTCGGAGGCGCCTACACATATTGAGTGTTTTGACAACTCCAACATTCAAGGGACCCACCCTGTCGCTGCTTGTGTTGTGTTCAAAAATGGAAAACCAAGTAAAAAAGAGTATCGACATTTTAATATTAAAACCGTTGAAGGTCCTGATGATTTTGCATCTATGGAAGAAGTGGTTTATCGCAGATACAAAAGGTTGCTTGAAGAAGATCAACCGTTGCCACAACTTATTATTATTGATGGTGGTAAAGGACAGCTATCATCAGCATTAAAAAGCTTAGACGCTTTAAATTTAAGAGGCAAAATAGCCATTATCGGAATTGCAAAGCGTTTGGAAGAATTGTTTTACCCAGACGATCCAATTCCCTTATATTTAGATAAAAAAAGCGAAACGCTTAAAATCACCCAACAATTAAGAAACGAAGCGCACCGTTTTGGAATTGAACATCATAGAAATAAACGCAGTAAAACAGCATTAAATACAGAGTTAGAAACTATTTCTGGCGTTGGCGAAAAAACAGTCATTGAATTATTAAGGCATTTTAAATCGGCTAAACGTGTTGCTAATGCAAAGTTAGATGAGTTGGAAGCTGTTGTAGGGGTTTCGCGGGCAGAGAAAGTTTATAATTATTATCATAAAACGTGATGATATCACAAGGTTTAAGAGCTCTTGTATGTCATAAATAAAATAATTATTTGAAACAAAAAAGAATCATATTAGCCTTATTCTTAATTGCTACATTTTTCGCGAAGGCGCAAAATAAAGTGCAAGACAACCTAAGGCCAAAAATAGGTTTGGTGCTAAGTGGCGGTGGTGCAAAAGGTTTAGCGCATATTGGCGTTTTAAAAATTATTGATAGTTTAGGTGTACGAGTAGACTATGTTGCAGGAACAAGTATGGGCTCTATAATTGGTGCATTATATGCTTCAGGCTATTCAGGGAAGCAACTCGATTCTATTTTCCAAAACGTAGATTTTGATAATATTATTAACGATGCTTTACCTAGATCTTCTACGGCTTTTAGTGAACGAGATAATATGGAAAAGTATGCTGTAAAACTTCCGTTTAATAGTTTTAAAATCAAATTACCTACTGCACTTTCAAGAGGTCAAAACACTTATGGTTTGCTTTTAAAACTTCTAATTCATGTCAATACGATTGATGATTTTAGTAAGCTACCAATCCCCTTTTTCTGTATTGCAACAAATGTTGAAAACGGAAAGCAAGTCATTTTAGATAAAGGTAATTTAACACAGTCTATAATGGCGAGTGGTGCCCTGCCTTCTTTATTTCAACCAGTAACGATTAATGATGAAATATTAATTGATGGCGGTGTAGTGAATAACTATCCTGTCGACGAATTGAGGGCTAAGGGTATGGACATTATTATTGGAGTTGATGTTCAAGATGGATTAGCAAGTCGTGAAGAACTTACTTCTGCTCCAGATCTTTTATTTCAAATTAATAACTTCAGAACTATTAACGACATGAAGTTAAAGATTGAAAAAACGGATATTTACATTAAACCTAATATTAAAGATTTTAATGTTGTTTCATTTAATGAAGGCAACAACATTATTAAGGTTGGTGAATTTGCTGCATTGTCTAAATTGACCATATTAAGGAGCTTGTCTTCGAAAATACCTAATATTAATCAACAAATAAATTTAAAACCAATAGATAGCATCACTATTAACATTGCAAAAGTAAGTGGTAATAAAAACTATACGAGAGCTTATATCTTGGGTAAGCTGAAATTAAAGAGCAATAAGAAAATAAGCTATAAAGATTTTAGCAAAGGCGTCAATAATTTGGTAGCTACAAATAATTTTGATGCTTTTGAATATGAACTAAAGAACTCACCAAATAAAGAAGGATATGACTTACTCGCTTCTGTAAAAGAGACACAGGTAAATACATTTTTAAAGCTTGGGCTTCATTATGATGATTTATATAAAACTGCAGCGCTAATAAACTTAACAAAAAAGCAACTATTTTTTAAAAATGATGTTGGCTCTTTAGATATTATTTTAGGTGATAATGTGCGTTACAATTTTGAGTATTTAATTGATAATGGTTTTCATTGGAGTATAGGATTAAAATCTAGATACAACCAGTTTCATAAAAATATAAGCGCGCAGTTAGTATTAGATGATGACCAAATAATGACTGCAGGGCTCAACAAGATTGATGTTAAATTAAGAGATCAAACCAATCAGTTTTATTTACAAACCTTGTTTAGACGTGATTTTGCCTTAAGTGCAGGGGTTGAACATAAACGACTGGAAATAAATTCTCAAACTATTTTTGGAAACAATCCAAATGAAAAGTTTTTATTTGAAAAAACAGATTATATAAGTCTTTTTGGGAATTTAAAATTCGACACCTATGATAATAAATACTTTCCTAAAAAGGGAGTATACTTTAATGGTGATTTAAATATATACTTGTATGCTTCTAGTTTTGTTGAAAATTTTGAAGATTTTTCAATTGCGAAAGCTGATATAGGATACGCTTTTAGTACTTCAGATAAATTAGCATTTAATTTACAAACTAGCGGCGGATTTAAATTAGGCGATAAATCTAACAGAACACTCGATTTTGCAATTGGAGGTTATGGCAATAATTTAATAAATAATTTCATCCCATTTTTGGGTTATGATTTCATCTCCTTAACAGGAAACAGTTATGTTAAAGCGTCTGCAATAGTAGATTTTGAGGTTTTTAAAAATCACCATATTACTTTAGAAGGAAATTGGGCCAACATAGATAATAATATTTTTGATTCGGGCGAGTGGTTTTCGCTTCCAGATTACAGAGGTTATGCATTAGGGTATGCCATTGAAACATTTTTAGGGCCTGTTCAAACAAAATATAGTTATTCTCCAGAACAACGAGCGAGTAATTGGTTTTTTAATATTGGATTTTGGTTCTAAACGTTTTTGTTTTCTATTTTCGTTTAGGTGGAAATCTTCTAAAAATTATTTACAACGTAATTATCAATATTTTTTTCCGATATTTGTTTTGTTATGAAATCCTTTTGGAAAGACTTACTATCATATCTTCACTATCTCATCAAGAGAAATCCTGAATGAGCATACTTTTTGTATCTTTATAAATAGTAGTTATTTAACAACTTAAGCTTAACTAAAGCTCGCATTTAATATTCATTTTTTAAATTTTATAGTATGCCTTTTTACCATAAATTAGGAAATATTCCGCATAAGCGGCATATTCAATTTAGAAAGCCAGATGGCAGTTTGTATTATGAACAGTTATTTGGCACAGTTGGATTTGACGGTATGTCAACCAATTCATATCACGAGCAAAGACCAACACAAGTTAAAGCAATTCGTTCTCAATACAGTGTAGCTCCAAAAATATCGAAAGAGAATAACATTCAGTCTTATCGATTGCGTGGCTTTCAAGTAGCACCAGAAGACGATTTTTTGGAAAGTAGAAAAATTGTTTTAACCAATTCAGATTGCCATATAGCCTTAGCAGCACCAAGGAAATCTACAACTCAGTATTTTTATAAAAATACAGATTCCGATGAAATGATTTTTATTCATAAAGGAACAGGAAAGCTAAGAACTATTTATGGAAATTTAGATTTTAAATACGGCGATTACTTAATTATTCCAAGGGGAATCATTTACAAAATAGATTTTGATACAGAAGATAATCGTTTGTTTATTGTAGAATCTCATGCACCAATTTACACACCAAAACAGTATCGAAATTGGTTTGGACAAATGTTAGAACATTCGCCTTTTTGCGAGCGAGATATTCGTCGGCCATACGAATTAGAAACAAATAACGAAAAAGGAGATTTTCTAATTAAAGTAAAAAAGAAAGATGAAATCTTCGATATGATTTATGATTCTCATCCCTTTGATGTTGTGGGGTATGATGGGTTTAATTATCCGTATGCACTATCAATTCACGATTTTGAACCTATAACAGGGCGTATTCATTTGCCACCACCAATACATCAAACCTTTGAAACAACTGCGTTTGTAATTTGCTCTTTTGTCCCTCGTTTGTATGACTATCACCCACAATCTATTCCAGCCCCATATAATCACAGTAATATCGATGCTGATGAGGTATTGTATTATGTAGATGGTGATTTTATGAGTAGAAATGATGTTGATGCAGGTCATATTTCATTGCATCCGGCGGGAATACCACATGGTCCTCACCCTGGAGCCGCAGAACGCAGCATTGGAAAAACAAAAACCGATGAATTAGCAGTAATGGTAGACACCTTTAAACCATTAATGGTTACAGAAGAAGCTATGAAAATAGCTGATGATAGTTACTATAAATCTTGGTTAGAGTAATTTTTTTACTAGAAGCTATTTCCTGCTTTACGTTATATCTTTTTTGAGAAAAACAAAAAAGGATGCCACTTCAATCAGGGCTATAAAATAAAAGTTAAGTTTTAAACTTTACGAATAAACAATTAAACTCATAAACGAATAAACATTAATACAATGAGTAAAGACATAAAATCAGTAAACTACGGATTAGAAAAAATATTTGAAGGTGCACAAGATTTTTTACCACTTTTAGGAACAGACTATTTAGAATTCTATGTAGGTAACGCAAAGCAATCTGCACACTTTTATAAAACAGCATTTGGGTTTCAATCATATGCTTATAAAGGTTTAGAAACAGGGTCTAAAGACTCCGTTAGCTATGTGCTAAAACAAGATAAAATAAAATTAGTTTTAACGACACCACTTTCTAGTAAATCACCAATAAACGACCACATTGTAAAGCATGGCGACGGTGTCAAAGTAATAGCACTGTGGGTTGAAGATGCAAGAAAAGCATATCAAGAAACGACTAGCAGAGGTGCCAAATCTTATATGGAACCTGTTGTTGAAAAAGACGAACACGGTGAAGTGGTAAGAGCAGGTATTTATACCTATGGCGAAACAGTACACATGTTTGTGGAACGTAAAAACTACACGGGAACATTTTTACCAGGCTTCAAAGAATGGAAATCGGATTATAATCCAGAACCAATAGGTTTAAAGTTTATAGATCATATGGTTGGCAACGTAGGTTGGGGACAGATGAATACATGGGTAAAATGGTATGAAGACGTTATGGGTTTTGAAAACTTTTTATCTTTTGATGATAAGCAGATCCATACAGAATACTCAGCTTTAATGAGTAAGGTAATGAGTAATGGTAACGGACGGATAAAATTTCCAATTAATGAACCAGCAAAAGGCAAAAAACGCTCTCAAATAGAGGAATATCTTGATTTTTATGAAGGTTCAGGTGTGCAACATATTGCTGTTGCTACAGATGATATCATTACTTCCGTAAGTGCTTTAAGAGCAAGAGGTATTGAGTTTTTATCTACGCCACCGGAAGAATATTATAGAGCAGTCCCTGGAAGGTTAGAAGAACATAGTCATGAACTGCGCGAAGATATTGAAGCTTTAAAAAGCTTGGGTATTATGATTGATGCCGATGAAGAAGGCTATTTGTTGCAAATTTTTACAAAACCTGTTCAAGATAGGCCAACGTTGTTTTTTGAAATTATTCAGCGTATGGGTGCAAGAGGTTTTGGGGCTGGAAATTTTAAAGCACTCTTTGAATCTATTGAGCGCGAACAGGCCAAAAGAGGGACGCTTTAAAAGGAGTTACTTTAAAAAAGCCCTATTAATTTGAATTAATAGGGCTTTTTTATGTGAGGGTTCCAGAAGAAATCCTTTTTGTGAGGTACACGCAAAAAGGTTGCAACAAAAAGCGCAACCCTTGCGGTAATGACCTAAAAACTAAGATAAACCGTTAATTTATGTTAATCTAATAGAACTATAACCCGCTTTACCATAGCTAATACAATTAAATTTTTATTTTTGGAACAGTAATTGTAATTTCTTATTTAAAACAATGAAATGTAGCTGCTAGAGTTACATAGCAATTACGCAAAGAAAAATGAAAAGAATTCTACTTATATGTATCGCTGTAATGTCAATGCAGATGACTTCTGCTCAGCAAGATTCGGCGTTTACTGCAGGCGAATGGTTTAAATTTAAAATGAGCTACAGTAATTGGCTTAAAGCAGGCAATGCAACGCTTACCGTAAAAGATGCAAAAATTGATGATAAAGAGGTGTATCATGTAGTTGGTAAGGGCTGGACTACGGGTATGATTAAATGGTTTTTTAAGGTGAAAGACAGGTATGAAAGCTATTTTGATCAGGACTCTATTAGACCTTACAAATTTGTGAGAAATATTGATGAAGGTGGTCATACTAAAGATTTGGAAATAGATTTTGACCAAGTAAACCATAAAGCACATATTAATAATAAAAAGAAAAAAACAAAGAAGGTAATTGATACCAAACCTAATATTCAAGATATGGTTTCTACTTTTTATTATTTGCGTAATAATTTGGAGATTGGTAAGTTAAAAGTGGGCGATGAAGTAAAGATTGATATGTTTTTTGATGAAGAGAATTATGGTTTTAAATTGAAATATCTTGGAGAAGAAACTATTGAGACTGAATTTGGTAATATAGAGTCTTTAAAATTTAGACCATATGTTATGGCAGGACGTGTGTTTAAGGAGGAAGAAAGTTTAACACTATGGGTGTCTAAAGATAAAAATAAAGTACCTTTACGCATTAAGGCGGATTTGGCTGTTGGGTCTTTGAGAGCAGACTTAGAAGCTTTTAAAGGATTAAAGCATCCTTTTAAAATAGTTGTTAATAATTAGGACATTTTGGATAAAAATATAACCAGCCAACTTAAAGAAAAATTCGAGGCAATAGACCAAAATTTAGGAGTTCATTTAGAAGGATTACTTTATAGTAAACCTATTACTTATTGGGATTATATTCATACAGATGCCTTATTAAATCTACAAATACAAAGAACGACATTACCTGATGAGATGGTGTTTATTGGGTACCATCAAATTAATGAACTTATTTTTAAAATGATTCTTTGGGAAATTAAGCAAGTTGCAGAGTGCAATACTTTAAATGCTGTTTTCTTTGAAGATAAAATAATGCGTATTAGTCGATATTTCGATATGCTTACTACCTCATTTAATATTATGAGAGAGGGCATGGATGTTGAACAGTATAATAAATTTAGACACACACTTACACCAGCTAGTGGATTTCAAAGCGCACAATATCGCTTAATAGAGTTTGCTTCAACAGAACTTATAAATTTAATTGATATTCGATTTAGAGAGACTATAGATAGAAATACGCCTTTTGAACATGCTTTAGAACATTTGTATTGGCAAGCTGCAGGTAAAGATTATAAAACGGGCAAAAAATCAATCTTACTTATCAATTTCGAAAACCGTTATAAAGAAGAATTTATTACTTTTATGAAAGTCTATCAAACTAAAAATTTGTGGTCAAGATTTAAAGAATTGCCTAAAGCAGATCAAAAAGACAAAGATTTAGTTAAAGCAATGCGTCATCTAGATTATACCGTTAATATTAAATGGGTAATGGCACATTATAATGCTGCTAAACATTATATTTTGGGAAAAGATGGTGATGGAGAAGCCACAGGAGGAAGCAATTGGCAAAAATACATGCTTCCAAAATATCAAAAAAGAATATTTTTTCCAGATTTATGGACCGAGAAAGAAAAAGAAACGTGGGGAACAGATATTTAATAGTATTAGCTTTAGCAATATGTTTTATAGCTTGTAAGGACGAACCAAAAACTATAATTGAAGAATTAGTTGTAATTGAAGAGCCAGAGCCTATTTTAGAATTTGGTTTTAATTTAGATCATTACATTGTTAAAAGAGATACTATAAGAAAAGGTGATAGTTTTGGTGAAATTTTGGAACGTAACCATGTAGGTTACCCAAAAATATTTAACATTGCAGAAAAAGCCAAAGACACTTTTGATATAAGGCGTCTCCAAATAGGAAAACCGTATACCCTTTTATGCTCTAAAGATTCCTTAGAACTTCCAAGATGTTTTATATACCAGCCCAATTTAGAAGAATATGTGGTTATAAATTTTCAAGATTCTATTCATGCTTACACGAGTAGAAAACCCATAAAATATGTTGAAAAAACAGTAACTGGCATTATTACTAGTAGTATTTCAGAAACTTTAGATGAACAAGGAGTTAGTGCTGTACTAACTAATAAATTGGCGGATGACATTTACGCATGGACTATTGATTTTAGACGTCTACAAAAAGGCGACCGTTTTAAGGTGATTTACACAGATAAGTATATAGATGATACCATTTACTCTGGTGTACATGATGTTAAAGCTACCTATTTTGAACACAATAAGGAACCTTTTTATGCTTTTCGGTTTGAAACAGATTCTTTAAAAGGAGTTATTGATTATTTTGATGATAAAGCTAAAAACTTAAGACGTGCGTTTTTAAAAGCACCAGTAAAGTTTAGTAGAATATCATCGCGTTATAATTTAAAACGGCGTATTGCCGTTTACGGATTTAAAGTACGCGCGCACAAAGGTACTGACTTTGCGGCACGAATTGGTACTCCGATTATGGCTACTGCCAATGGTACAGTCATCGATTCTAGAAGAAAAGGCGGTAATGGTAATTATGTAAAAATACGTCATAACGCGACTTATGAAACTCAATACCTACATATGAGTAAACGCCTGGTTAAAGTTGGCCAATTTGTAAAACAAGGTGATATTATAGGAAAAGTTGGTATGACAGGAAATACAGGCGGACCACATGTTTGTTATCGTTTTTGGAAAAATGGAAAACAGGTAGATCCATTTAAACAAAAATTGCCAGAAGCTAAACCTATTTCAGATTCTTTAAAAGTTGAGTATTTAAAATTTATTCAACCTATAAAAATTCAACTAGATAATATCCATTTTTTAGAAGATGTTTTTGAAGAACAGAACCAACCAGAACAAACTATAAAACAAAATAATAATCTAATATCACTTAACCAGTAATTCATGGCATTACCAAATATAAATCCTACTTCAACCAATTCATGGAAAAAACTAAAGGAACACTTTAATGACCTAAAAGATGTTCACATGAAAGATTTATTTGCAGAAGACAAAGACAGAGCAAATAAATTCACCATTAAATGGGATGACTTTTATGTAGATTTTTCTAAAAATAGAATAACAAGTGAAACTTTTAAATATTTGCTAGAATTAGCAGATGATGTTAAGCTGAAAGCGGCTATTGAAAGCCAGTTTTCTGGAGAAATAATCAACCAAACAGAGGGTAGAGCGGTATTGCATACAGCTTTAAGAGCTCCAGAATCTTATAATGTTAAGGTTGATGGAGAAAATGTTGTTCCAGAGGTTTATAAAGTAAAACGAAAAATAGAAACTTTTACAAATGAAATAGTAAATGGCGACCTAAAAGGATACACAGGAAAACCATTTGACACTATCGTTAATATTGGTATTGGCGGTTCAGATTTAGGGCCAGCTATGGTAGTAGACTCATTACAGTACTACAAAAATCATCTAACAACGTATTTTGTAAGTAATGTAGATGGTGATCATGTTAACGAGGTTATTAAAAAATTAAACCCTGAAACCACATTATTTGTTATAGTTTCAAAAACGTTTACAACGCAAGAAACACTTTCAAATGCCAATACCTTAAAAGAATGGTTTTTAAAGTCTGCTAATGAGGTTGATATTGCTAAACATTTTGTGGCCGTTTCAACAAATATTGAATCTGTAAAAAACTTTGGTATTGACCAGAACAATATTTTTCCCATGTGGGATTGGGTTGGTGGCCGTTTCTCATTATGGAGTGCTGTTGGTTTATCAATTAGTTTAGCCGTAGGTTATGACAATTATGATAGTTTATTGAAAGGTGCCAATAAGATGGATACCCATTTTAAAAACGAAGATTTTAAGAATAATATTCCAGTAGTTTTGGCGCTTATTAGTGTTTGGTATAATAACTTTTTTGGAGCTGAAAGTGAAGCGGTTATTCCTTATTCTCAGTATTTAAATCAATTTGCAACATACCTTCAACAAGGTATTATGGAAAGTAACGGTAAAAGTATAGATAGAAATGGAAATCCTATAGATTATGAAACAGGTACTTTAATTTGGGGAGAACCAGGAACAAATTCACAACATGCATTTTTTCAACTAATACACCAAGGCACTAAGTTGGTTCCTGCTGATTTTATAGGTTTTACTAAATCGCTGCATGGCAATCAAGACCATCAAGATAAATTAACATCAAACTTTTTAGCACAAACTGAAGCGCTTTTAAATGGTAAAACAGAAGCTGAGGTTTTAGCTGAGGGGACTCGAGAGGATATTATTCCTTTTAAAATATTTCAAGGAAATAAGCCTACAAACACCATTTTTATAAATAAACTTTCACCTGAAAGTTTAGGGAAATTAATAGCCATGTACGAGCATAAAATATTTGTACAAGGTATTATATGGAATATTTTCAGTTATGACCAATTTGGTGTAGAGCTAGGGAAGCAATTGGCATCAAAAATTTTACAGGAATTCAGTAATGTTGAGAATAACGAACATGATTCTTCAACTCAAAACTTATTAAAGTATTATAAAGGAATGTCGTAAAAAATCATCAAATATTTACTAAAAGCGCCATTATGTTAAATACTGGCGCTTTTTTGTTAATAAAAAATGTTAAAAATCTTAACATTTGCATAATAATTAATGCTAATAAATATGTACTTTCGCATCGACTAATTTCAAACAATTAATTATGAAAAGAACTACGCGTTTTTTAATGTTTACCGTAGCATTACTGTTTTCAGCAGTTGTTATGGCACAAAGTACTATCTCAGGTACAATTATTGAAGCAGGAACTAATATTCCACTTCCAGGAGCTAATGTTATTGAGAAAGGCACTTCTAACGGTGCTATTGCAGATTTTGATGGGAATTTCACTATCAAAACTAAATCTTCTTCTGGAGAAATTGTAATATCCTTTATTGGGTATAATTCTAAAACTATTGCATTTACAGGAGATATGACTCTTGGTAGTGTAACATTATCGTCTAGCCAATTTGGTTTAGAGGAAGTTCAAATTATTGCTTCTGTAGCAGTGGATAGAAAAACTCCTGTTGCTGTATCGACAATTAAAGCAGCTGACATTGAGCTTAAGCTAGGAACTCAAGAATTTCCTGAAATTTTGAAATCTACGCCTGGTGTATATGCAACCAAAGCCGGTGGTGGTTATGGTGATGGTAGGATTAATTTAAGAGGTTTTGATTCTCAAAACGTTGCTGTTATGATAAATGGTATTCCTGTAAATGACATGGAAAATGGTCGCGTTTACTGGAGTAACTGGGCAGGACTTGGAGATGTAACGTCATCAATGCAAGTTCAAAGAGGGCTTGGTGCTTCAAAAGTAGCTGTACCATCAATAGGGGGTACAATTAATATTATTACTAAAACAACTGATGCTGAGGCTGGTGGAAATATTTTTACATCTATAGCAAATGATGGCTATGAGAAATTTGGTGTAACATATTCTACAGGTTTAATGGACAATGGTTTAGCAGCAACAGTAAATGCAGCTAAAACTACAGGTAATGGTTATGTAGATGGTACAGAGTTTTCAGGTGTCAATTATTTTTTAAATATTTCTAAAGAAATTAATGACGCTCATAAATTGTCATTTTCTGTATTTGGTGCTAAACAACGCCATGGTCAAAGACAGAATAGTCAATTAATTGAAACTTACAAAAGCTCAGAAAGAGGAAGAAAATTTAATGCTGATTGGGGTTATAAAAATGGACAAGTAACGCATCAAGAAGATAACTTTTACAATAAGCCTCAAATGTCTTTAAACCATTATTGGACATTAAATGACAACACGAGTATTTCGACAGTGGCATATGCCTCTTTTGGATCCGGTGGTGGAGGAGGTACTGCTGGAGACTATAAGTTTGGCTTTGATAGTCGTGGTTACAGTGATTACAGAAATGGACTTTATGGGACTTTAGATTTTGATAAAATAGTAGATGAAAATATTGCAAGTGGCGCTAACGGGTCTGAAACTATTTTAAGAGCTTCACGTAATGACCACAATTGGTTCGGTATATTATCTACGTTGAAAACAAATTTATCTGATGATTTGGTTTTATTAACAGGACTTGATTGGAGAGACTACACTGGTAAACACTTCCAAGAAGTAACTGATTTATTAGGAGGACAGTATTTCTTAGATGATAGTGATGAAAACAACCCAAACAATGTACTTCAAGTTGGGGATAAGAGAAGTTATAACAACGATGGTAAAGTAGGATGGTTAGGAGCATTTGGCCAGTTAGAATATGATGTTAATGAAAACTTTAACACCTTTATCTCGTTAGCATTATCAAATACCTCATATCAAAGAATAGATTATTTTAACTATTTAGATTCTGATCCGTTGCAAACAACTGATAAATATAATTTTCTTGGTTACAGTGCTAAAGGTGGTGCAAACTACAGACTTGATGATAAAAATAATGTATTCGTAAATTTAGGTTATTTTGAAAAAGCACCTGATTTTAATTCTACATTCTTAAATTTTAATAATGAGAATATTAATGAAGACGCACCTAATCAAAAAATTGCTAGTTTTGAGATTGGATACGGATACCGTTCAGAAAAATTATCTGGAAATATAAATTTATATTCAACAAGTTGGACGGATAGAACAGAAATTGCAACTTTTCAACAACCGGATGGTACTAATGCAGCTGCTAATATTTTAGGAGTAAATGCTATTCACAATGGTATTGAATTAGATTTTGTTTATAGAGCTACAGATAAATTAAACATTACAGGTATGGCCTCTTTAGGCGACTGGAGATGGGATAGTAATGTACAAAACGTTGATATCCTTGATGAAGATCAGAATGTTATAGATACGGTAGATTTATTTATTAAAGATTTACACGTTTCTGATGCTGCTCAAACTACTGCCGCTTTAGGTTTAAGTTATAAATTAACTCCTGAAACTAGATTTGTATTAGATTACAATTATTACGCAGATATTTACGCAGCTTACGACCCAAGTGATAGAGGTACTGCAGGCGCTCCAGATGCATGGAAAATGCCAGATTATGGATTGTTTGACGCAGTTATTAGTCATTCTTTCAATGTTGGGCCTTTTGATACGATGTTAACAGCACGAATGAATAACGTTTTTGATACGGAATACATCTCTGATGCAAGAGATGGATCAGGTTCAATCGCAAATACTGCATTAGTGTATTTTGGTTACGGAAGAACATTTAGTATTGGAGCAAAACTTAATTTTTAAAAAACTTTGAAAATGAAAAAAATAATTTATTGTTTAGCATTTTTAGGTGCAATCTTAACGGGTTGTAATCCTAATGAGGACATTTATAATGATCTGGATTCAGCAGAAAGACCAGGGTTTGACTATATTCAAGCTGTTGAAGCATATACTTTTACTTCAGAAGATTATGCGATTTATGAGACAGAATTAAGCGAGGAAGAATATTTTGGATCTCAAGACCAAGCAGATCAAATAATACCAGATTTTTTAGCTGATAAATACCCTGTTTGGGGAGAAGGATCATTAGTTAATGTTGGTTACAACTTATTTGATAAAACAGAGTTGGAAACTATGTCTACTATGGAGACGTTGTCAAATTTAAACGAAGTTGATGGCTATTTAGGTGATAACTATGAAACAGCAGTTAATGGAACTTTTGTAGAGTTAACTTATAATGCAGATATATTATCATATGCATTATCGGATGGTGATTTTGAAACTATTGGTGATGCTTTAAGTTCAAAATACCCTGAACCTGCTGCAAGCGCGGCAAGATTCAGTAATTTCGATAGAAGATCAGGTAGAGATGGCTATTGGTCTGATAGTATGATATTAGAAGGTTTTAACGAATTATTAGCCGGTGAGTATAGTATTGGCCAAGTCGTAGCTGTTACTTTTGCTATTTACGATGGTGGAACAAACTTTTCTGAATCATTTACTATTCAATATAATGGATACGGATTTACTAAACTAGATGTTGAAGCTGGTGGAACAACGGCAATAGAATATGCATTATCTGGAGATGATTATGATACAATAGCTACTGATTTAGCGACATCTTATCCAGGTCCTGCGGCAAATCTATTACAGTTTGGAAGTTTTGACGTAAGATCTTCAAGTGCTAATTACTGGAGTGAAGCTATGATTTTAGAAGGTTTAAATATTATTTTGCCAACTGCTACAGAAGGTGATGTGTACGCGGTATCTTATGAGATTTACAATGGTTCTAGAGGTACAGAAACGATGACTTTATTATATACAGCAGGAGCTTATATTGCAAATGCAACACTTGTAGAAGTAACAGCTGTAGTAGCTAAAAACGGCGGCGATTGGGAATTTCCATATGTGTTTACAAAAGCAGATTTCGACTCATTCGGGTTTAGATTTCCAAACTTTGGAAGCAGTAGTCTTTATATTCTAGACATCTTCTTAGAGGGCTTATTTCCTTACGCTAAAGAAGGCGATGTAGCCATGGTGCAATATGATTATTACTCAGGATCAGGTTCAACAGAATACGGTCATAGTATTTTTGACGGTGACAAATGGAATTTAACTCCAGACGTTATTGAAACTTCATTCCAATATGGTTATGAAAACGGAGCATGGGTACCAGATAACACTATTAATTATACCTTATTAGGTGCAGATGTTGATTTAATCTCGAATGCGTTTATAGATATTTATCCTGGTCCTGCAGACAATGTTGGATTCTTTGGAAGTTTCGATAGAAGAGATGCGAGTTCAAATTACTGGAGTGATGATATGTTATTGGAAGCAGCTAATGTACTATTGGGTGCAAGAGATCCTGGTGCTCAAGAAGGGCAAAAATATGTTTTAAACTTTGTAGTTTATACTGGTTCAACCGGTATTGAAAGTCTAAGCGTTATTAAAACTGGTGGAGTTTGGGTAGCAAACTAGTACCTTAAAATAATTAAATAAAAAAAACCTCTTAGTTTACTAAGGGGTTTTTTTTATCTTCACATAAAATTTTTGTTATGAAGTATGTATATATATTTTTAGTTGTAATATTTTTTGGTTGTGGTGGAAGCGATGACAGTGTCGCGGTAATGCCTCCAGTAGCAGCAAATGATACTGTAAGCACTTTAGAAAACACCTCAATATCAATAAGTGTTTTAAGTAATGATTCGCTTAAAAACAATGCTAAGCTTAATAATTTTGATACGTCTACAAGTCAGGGTGGATCTATTATTGAAGCCTCTAACAAACTTATTTATACTCCTGCAAATAATTTTACAGGGACAGATGTTTTTACATATACTATTTGTGACGGCTTAAGTACTCCAAATTGCGCAACAGCTTCGGTAACCGTTACTGTAAATGATACGGGTAACCCAGCTGTCGAAAATGATACTTTAGAAGTTATAGAGAACACGACAACACTCATTACAACCTTATTGGATAACGACACAATAGTAGATAATGCTACGTTAACTTCAATAGATAGTTCATCTAGCTCTGGTATGGTAATATTAAATGATGATGATACAATTTCTTATACATCGTTAAACGGTTTTTCTGGTCAAGACACATTTACTTATACATTGTGCGATAATGACCTTACGCCTACTTGTGTAACTGCAACCGTAACGATAACCGTAATAGATGAAGGGAACCCAACGGCCGTGAATGATGCTTACTCAGTTGTACAAAATGAAGTAAAAATAATTTCTGATATTTTAAATAACGACGACACAACTGATGACGCTATACTAACATCATTAGATAATACAGGAACGCAAGGTGCAGTAGTTTTAAATACAGACGGCACAATAAGTTATACGCCTCAAAATGGTTTTACGGGTACAGATTCGTTCACGTATACCATTTGTGATGATGACACACCCAATAACTCATGTTCTACTGCTACCGTAACCCTTACGGTTATTGCCCCTTTAAATTTCAATATACCTCCTGATTTAGTAGATTATTATAATGGTGTTATATTTTCTGAAGATTCAGATTTAATGTTAAATCAATTAGAAGATCATACAAAATCAAACCACACAACTATACTAACTTATATTCAAAGACATCAATATTTATATTTGGCAGATGCCGATTTAACAAATCCTGATAATGTGGTTTTAATATACTCTGGTGAAAGAAGATATTGGGAAGAGTATCAAGGTAACCCAAATCATAGTCCGTTAACTTTTAATACAGAACATGTGTATCCACAATCATTGTACGCAGGTGGCGATGGCGGTGAAGCTAAAGATTTAATTGTGAAGGCAGATTTGCACCATTTAAGAGCTTGTGACGCTGGCACAAATACTACCCGTAGTAACAATTCGTTTGTTGATGGTTCTGGAAACTACGAGTTAATCAATGGTGAGTGGTTCCCTGGAGATGAGTGGAAAGGTGATGTAGCCAGAGCATGTTTCTACATGGCTGTTCGTTTTAACGGACTAAATGTACTAAATGGAGACCCGAGTGAAGACAATTTAGGTAATCCTTCAGGAAATATTGGAGATTTAGCAGCTTTCTTATCTTGGAATTCTTCAGATCCTGCTGATGATTTTGAAATGAACAGAAATAATTATATTTACACTTGGCAAATAAACAGAAACCCGTTTATTGATCATCCACTATTAGCAAATTATATTTTTGGACCTAATTACGGACAAACTTGGTCAAATTCTTTGAGTACTCAAAGTATTACTAAATTAGATGTTTTGGTTTATCCAAATCCTACTTCAGATTATATCATAGTTTCTGGTATTCACTCTACTTCTAAAGTAGAAATATACACAGTAACAGGACAAAAAATTAAAGAAGTAGTTTTTGATAATGAAGTTAGAATACCTTTAGATGTACAAGCAGGAATGTATTTAGTAAAAGTATCTGATGGAACTAGTGCAACTACAAGGAAAATATTTGTTAGATAACTACACAATGTAACCATAAAAGAAAAAGAGCAACCTTATTTGGTTGCTCTTTTTGTATGTATTAAAAACTCTTATTAAATTAAAAGTTAGGGGATAAATTATATTTTTTATAAAAACTATCTAGCGCAATTAATACCTCATCTTCATTATCGACTATTGTAAACAAATCTAAATCTTCTGGACTAACTGTTTTGAATTTATCTACTAATACAGCTTTCACCCAGTCAATTAAACCGGCC
>ERZ651770.594-NODE-594-length-17127-cov-4.035894_pt1 | contig 17127 bp, 42 predicted proteins | sample MGYA00514756_ERZ651770 | MGnify/ENA metagenome assembly ERZ651770
AAATTGGAGAGCATACAAATCCAATATTAGTGCCAGGAGGTTTTTTAATTTTAAAACTTATAGATTTTAAAAAGGTAAATAAGGCTATCGTTTTTTCTTCATTTATAGCAATTATATACACATTAGTTCAGTTTTTAATATTAGTCAATCAAAATTCAGATGTGTCTTTCTTGTTTTTTCAGGAAACGGTAGATGCGCTTTTAATAGATAGAGTTTATGTTGGAATTTTGTGTGTGCTTAGTATTTTAATATGCTATAAATCTTTAATAAAAGAATTTCATCCAGATAACAAGTATTATTTAACCTGTATCATTTTAAATAGTGCTTACTTGTTATTAATCATGTCTAAAACTGCATTGGCACTATTGTTTTTTATAGTAGTTTTAAGACAGTTTTATGGGAAAAACAAAAAAATTAGATTTGGTGTATCAGCTGTAATACTTGCATTTATAGCCACTATAATCTTTGTTAAGTTTCCCGACTTCATAGAAAATTCTTTTCAGCCTAATAAAGAAATTTCAGAAGTTAATTATACAGAATCAACTATTCCGTTGAGCTATAGAACACTAGTTTGGGAATGCTCTTCAAAAATAGCAAATGGGAATACAAACAAATTGACGAACTTAAATCACTTTTAGATGGCAGTACCAAGTAGCGGTGAGATTTCTTTAAGCAGAATATATAGAGAAATACATTTCTGCGAATACGTTGGAACTAACAACGTAGGCGGCTATTATTCTAATTCGTCAGTAACTGGCCCAATTAGTTTGTCTGGTTTAGATTCTGATTCGTCTGTGCGTGCTGCTGAAACAAACAAAGGCGATAGCACAGCACCCTATGGAATGTCAGAATGGTACGAATACAGCGACTGGGAACCAAACACGATTTATTTTAGGGTTGAAATGACAGAAGGTGTTACAGAAAATCCAACATACAGATTTCAGTTTACAACATCATACAATGGAGGCACTACAAGAACAGCATATTTATATCCGACAGACCCTCAAGGTGGCACAGCTACACTAGATGGTACTAAATTATTAGGCCCAGACACTTATGTAAATGTGAGGGTTGATAGGTATGCACCAGATGCAACTGTACAAGATGGCGCAGAGATAACTTGGTTTAGTAGGGTTGACCCTTGCGATTCTGGAACGCTTACACAAGACCAAGCGTTAACATTTACCAATGGTCAAAGCATAATAAATGAAAGTTACTATTATACGAATATAGAACAAGCTGCATATTTTAAAGTGGTTGTAATTGAAGGATAATGGAATATAAAATAAGAATTGATTTCACGGAAAGCAAAGACAAGTCTGGTGAACTTGAAGGTGTTATTTACGTTATTGGGTTTACGTATTTTGCAATGGAAGGCGATACGATTGTTTCAAGCGTGAAAAAAGAAATAAACGTGCCAAAGCCAGACCCAAACAACTTTGTGCCAATAAACAATGTAACTTTGGAAATGCTGGAAAGCTGGACAATGTCAATAATAAATGTAGAACAATTAAAAAGAAAATTAGAATGGCAAATTACAAATGGGTGATTAACGCAGTTGACTGCTACACCGCAAAAGATGGATTGGAAAATGTAGCGTATAACGTACACTGGTCTTATATGCTAACAGAAGGCGAACACAGCGTATCAATGATTGGTGTTCAGTCAATAGGTTCACCTAACCCAGAGAACTTTGTTGCCTTTGAGGATTTGACAGAGGATGATGTTATCTCTTGGATTTCAGCATCTATGGATGTGGAACAAATGCAAGCCAACTTAGACAAGCAGATTGAAGATTTAGTTGCGCCAAAAGTTGTGACGTTGCAATTAAAAAAACCAGTCATTCAGCCAGTTGAAGAACAAGTTGCTGAAAATGTGACAGATGAACCTATTGTAGAATAATTTTTGTATATTGTAGCGTTAACTTTAAAGCTTTAAAATATGGCAAAAATTACTGAAGAAGAGCTAAAAACTCTTCAGGATCAAGAAAAGGATAAGGGTGCTATTATGCAAGACTTAGCCATTATTGAACTAAAAAAGCATGAGCTATTGCACATGTTTGCTTCAATTCAATCTGCTCAAGAAGAGACCAAGAAAACTCTTGAAGAGAAGTATGGAAAAATCAACGTGGACCTCAAAGATGGTGAATATACCGAGGTTGTTGAAGAAGTACAACAAGAGGAGGCATAGTTAGTTACCTTATTGGTTAACTAGACAAAAGAGGGGTTAGCCCCTCTTTTTTTATATATGAAAAACACAATGGCATTGGACGAGAAAATTTCATTCGTTAGCGGCTATATTCTCACCGCTGCAACAGCGGTATCTATGATGGGTTTATTACAAGCTGCACTTGTTGGTTTATTTGGAGGTTTTTTTGGCCTTATAGGTAAGGAGCTATTTTACTGGGTAAAACGCAAGATGAAGAATGGGTGAGAGTCTGCCAAAGCTAAGTGATGACTCTTCATTGAGTATAAACATCAAATGGCTTATTCAGATTGTCATTGTGGTAGGTGGAGCTGTATTGCTTTATACCAAGCTAGAGAAAAGGATAGCTGACCTGGAGAACGAAACAAAGTCTCTTAGATATAATCAAAACACCTATGTATTTCCAGACATACGAACCTTAGAAGGTGAAATACTTGACTATAAGCTACACAGAGAAAGAATACTAAAAGACTTAGACCAACTAAAGAAAGATAGGTAAGTGCATATTTTGCACAAGAGTAATTAATGATGAAATTTACCATCGTATAAAACATTCAACAATGAGCAGATTAGAAAAGAACTTTAAAGAAGGGATTACGACAACCATATTAGGCTTTATGCTACTAATAGGGAACTTCTACTACTTGACTGAAAAGGATGGTGATACTACTATCTTCTTTGGAACGCTTCTTATCTCACTTGCTTTGTTCTTAGCCCCTGATGATCTAAAGAGCGGCATCAAAGCATTAATAAAGAAGAATCAAGACAAAGAATTGTAATCACATTGTAATTACATTGTTTAATGTTTTATGAAAGTATCTAAACAAGGTCTAGAAATAATAAAGAAGCACGAAGGTTTTAGAAGTAAACCTTATCTATGTCCTGCTGGTGTGCCTACTATTGGCTATGGCAGTACATACTACCCAGACGGTAAGCGAGTTAAAATGACTGATAATGCGATAGACAAAGTCTCAGCAGAGACTTTGCTATACCTGACTTTAAAGAAATTTGAAGATTGTGTTTTAAATGCAGTAAAGTCAAATATAAATCAGAATCAGTTTGACGCACTAGTTAGCTTTACTTACAATCTAGGATGTGGCAACTTAAACAAATCTACATTGCTCAAGAAAGTAAATGTTGACCCATGCGATAGATCCATAGTCAATGAGTTTATGAAATGGAATAAGGCTGGAGGTAAAGTATTAAAAGGTTTAACTACAAGAAGACACGATGAGGCTACTCTTTATTTTACTGATATTTAGTATATCGTCCTGCTCAGTAAAGAAGCAGGTTAATAAAACATCGTCTGTTGAACAGACAAAAATAGCAGAATCAACCAGCATAAAGGAGTCCATAAAGGACTCCGTTATATCTGTAAGTAGCTTATACGAAATAGAAGTAATAGCTAATGACTCATTAAAGCCTATTCAGGTTAATTTAGGAGGCGTTACACAGACTTTCTCTAACGCTAAGAAGATTGTATTAAGAAAAAGAAAAGACTCCGTTATAGAGGCTAAGAATACGTCTATCGTTACGGATATAGATAAAAAGCAATCTACTACGGTAGAGAATAAGCAATCTGAAAAGCAGGTTAAAAGAATAAACTATATGCCACTAGTATGGCTTGGCTTATTTATCTTACTTATATTGCTTGTTAGAAGAGAGGTTAAGTCTTACCTTTAAGCACACTTATCCCTGCAAACGTAGTGCTTTATAAGTCTTCCGACAAAGTGCCTTCGTTTTCACTGCGGCCCTTTGCGATTAAGTGGCTGTCTGAAGACGGTGTAAAGTTACGTTCTTTTTTTGACAATTTCAAGTTGCGTATTAAAAAAGATTTACTTATATTTACCGCATGAGTAAAGAAGATCAGTTTGATACAGAAGGATTATCTGTCTTAAGATGGTCCATGTTTGACAGCCCTGATGTTCGTGGTAGCGGTTATCGCTTTATGGAAAGAGAGCCAGTAGTTGCTTTAGACAGAGCAGCGAAGCGATATGACTTTATACCTAATATAGTTCTTGGATATACATCAAAGACTTATGCTGATAAGATGGGATTATTATCTAACGATAGTCATCGCATTGGTCAAGCCATCAGAATAAGATGTGTAGGTCCCAAGAAGAGAATGAAGCTTGTTCGCTCTTTAATTGAACAAGGCGTGACTAGAATTGCTATTAGCAGAGATGTAGTTTACTTTGATACCGATATGTTAAAATCACCTTCTTTATACCTTTGGTGATCTTGTGTTTTGTTTTCTTTTCGTTTGTTTGTGCGGTAAATGGGGCTTCGGCCCCTTTGCTGTCTAAAATGTTAAAGTTTGTTAAAATTATTGCTTAGATAAAAATAAGTAGTATGTTTGACAAAAATAAACGGATATGCACGAACTATTAACATTTAAACAAGCTAGGATTGATGCCTTGCTATCAGAGCAAGCTAGTCTAAAACAACGCATCAGTGAGCTGGAAACATACTTATTTGAGTTATGTGACCCTAACTGCCCTGAAGATTACAAAAGGGTAGTATTATCAGAAATATATAACAATAATGATTTAACTTAATTGCAAGCATGAAAAACGAAACATTAACATTGCAAGAAAGATTACTAAAGGTGCAGACAGAACTAAAGGCACCTAAAGGACAATTCAATTCTTTTGGTAAGTACAAGTATAGAAACCAAGAGGATATTCTAGAGGCGTTGAAACCAATACTAGGTAAGTACAACGTAAACATGATCATCACAGACAGACTGCAAGAGATTGCGGGTATGGTTTATGTGGAGGCTACGGTAAAGGTATTTGGCGATTCGTCAGAGCCAGTTATTGAAACATCAGGTCAAGCATTCTATGCTGACCGCAAGGGTATGGACCCTGCTCAAAGTACGGGTTCATCTTCATCTTACGCAAGAAAGTATGCCTTGGGTGGTATGTTCTTGATTGATGACACTAAAGACCCTGACTCAACTAATGACCACGACACAAGCCAACCTAAAGCTAAAGGTAAAGAATCTTTGCCATCTAGCGGTGAGAAGTTTGACAAAGCTAAACTATTTGTAAGCCAAGGTGGTTCTATTGAATCTATCAAATCTAAATATACATTATCAAAAGAAGTTGAACAATTATTATTAAACTAAAACTATGAGTGCACTAATTAATTTAAGCTTGAACCTTGACAATTTGGACAAAAGTAAAATCGTTAAGGGCAAAAAAGGAAACTACTACAACTTGACCGTTAGAGTAAATGACGAGGTAAGTCAGTTTGGAGACAATGTATCTGTCTATGATCCGCAGACCGCTGAACAGAGACAAGCAAAATCTCCAAGAAATTACGTTGGAAATGGTAAAGTTACTTGGACTGATGGTAACATCAATTCAGTTGCTAAGGAGGTGGCAACTCAGCAGGCCGCTTCTGATGACATTAACTTACCATTCTAACAACTAAGGTGGCGGGGGAGGAAACTCCCCCTAACTACCTACACAAACGACAAACAAAATGAACATTGAATACGATGAGAAGCAAGTGGAAACGGACTTGGTTTCTCAATACTACTTAGAATCTTGCTTTATTAACCCTAATGAGCATGTATCTCATCCCCCAATAGCCATAAGCTATGGAGAGTATTCTTATAAGACAAAAGACGGATTTTCTAGTTATCCAACACCGATTGGAACTTATGGTAACTTTAGTTTTATTGCGGCACCTCCAAAACATAATAAGACATTTTTAGTTAGCTTATTATCAGCGTCTTATCTTGGAGGCAATGCTCATAGATTTACTGGGAAATTAAAAGGACATAGAGATGGAAAATGTGTTTACCACTTTGACACTGAGCAGGGAAGATTTCACGCACAGAGGACCTTCAGGAGAGTTCTTGATTTGTGTGAATTGGACAACGAGTGCTACCGCACTTACGGACTTAGGGGACTATCGTCTCAAGAGAGACTATTGGCTATAGACTATGCTATCAGAACATCTGATAATTTAGGTCTAGTAATTATAGATGGTATTGCTGACTTGGTCAGCGATGTGAATAATATAGATGAATCAAACAGAGTTGTCCAAAGATTGATGTATTGGACTGAAAAGTATAATTGTCACATAATTACGGTCATCCATAGTAATTGGGGATCTACAAAGCCAACGGGACATTTAGGTTCAGCTTTGCAGAAAAAGTGTGAAACTGAGATACAATTATCAAGAAATGAGTTTGATTTTAGCTTAATTGATGTAAAATGCAAAAATAGTAGAGGAAAATCTTTTGATGACTTTAGTTTTTTTGTAAATTCGGTAGGTTTGCCTGAAGTAGCAAATCAAGATATAGATGTATTAGACTTAATAGGTGGAAATAAAACTAAATATACCAATAAAAGCGGTTCCGCACCAATCAGTAAGGGTTACTAGGTTTGGCAGGACCTATCAGCCCAAAAAGATAGCTGATTACAAGGAGCAGTTAAGGCGAGCCATTGGGGACCAAATCCCTGATGGCTTTGTCGCTTTTAAAGCTGATTCAGAAATTGCTATCGCGATGTTGCATTATGTGTTTGAATATCCCAAATCTTTCCCTAAAAAGAAAAGAGACAACGGAGAGTTACACTATAAGGTAACAAAGCCTGACTTACACGACAACTTAAACAAAGCATTATTTGATGCTATGGAGGGTCTTGTGTGGGAGAGGGATCAAAATGTTGTATCAATGGACAACGTAAAGAAATACTACTCAGACAAAGATTGCATCTTAATACATATCAAATGCTTGAACTCTTAGCAAACAACCACAAGATTTGGCTTAAAATGGTCAGAGGCTTTGGAGCCGATTATGACACAGCCAATGATATAGTTCAATCATTCTATATAAGGATGTACGATTATATAAAGGATGAGAAGCGTATCATGTACAATGATGAAGAGGTCAATACCTTCTTTATGTATGTTGTGCTTAGAAATATGTACAGCACACATTTGAAGTCATCAGGTAGAGTAGTTTGTTTTGAGATTAGAGAAGATGATGCTATTGATGAGGACGAGACTAAGTTCTACTTTGACGAGGCTATGGAAGATGCCTTTGATAAGTTAGTGTCTAAGATAAATGATGAGATGAGAACTTGGCATAGATACGATAGGATCTTATCTGAAAAGTATCTAAAGTCAGATTATAGCTTGAGAGATATTGCAAGTGGGTCAGGCATCAGCCTGACTAGCATATTCAATAGCATGAGAACAAATAAGAGAATACTAAAAGATAAATTCTCAGAAGACTGGGAAGATTTTAAAAATGGAGATTACAACTTAATTTAATTAATATGGAACAGAATGAAAAAAACGAAGCTTACTATTCAAGCTTAGACAAAAGGACTAAAGAGTACAAAGAATGGGTTGCCAAGTTTGAGGAGCAACCTGCTGGACTTGGAGACACTATTGAGCAGATTACTGAGGCTACTGGCATCAAGGCGGCAGTTAAGTTTTTAGCTGGTGAAGATTGCGGATGTGATGAGCGTAAGAAGAGGCTCAATGAAATGTTCCGCTATGGAAAGCCTGAGTGTTTAAAGGAAGATGAGTTTCAATTCTTATCTGAATTTTATGCCCAGCCAAGAAACTTGGTTAGCGGAGAAGATAAGGTTATGCTTATCAAAATTTACAATCGTGTCTTTAGAGCGAATAAAAAGGTTACATCTTGTGGGTCTTGTTTAAAGTCAACTTACGACCAGTTGAAGCAGTATTTTGAATCGTACCAATAGATGAAAACCAAACAAATATCAGATGGTAGATGGGCACATAGTTGGGGAGTAGGCAGAGACATTGAAGATGTCTTCTTAAACCTATTCAAGAGTATGGACATATTGATTGAGAAGTCTTCTCTATCAGATGATAAATATAAGCATATAGATTTCTATACTGGCATGGGTAGTGTAGATGTCAAAGGAAAGCGTAAGCTTGACTCTATATGGCTTGAGACGGTGAATACTAGAGGCTATCATGGTTGGCTTAAAGGCGAAGCTGACTGGATAGCCTTTCACTTTCAGGATCTAAACGTGTTTAAATTATTCAAGAGGGTAGAGCTTTTAGAATTTGTTGAGCAGAATGTTACTGAGAAGACAGAGAACTCTAGAGACTTTCTTAAGTATTACAATAGGTCTAAGTGGGGACAGAAGGATGAGTTGGTCAAAGTTTCTTATGATCACATAAAACATCTATACCATTTGGTAATTTCTTGTTAAAAAACTTGACTTATAAACATTGTTTCAATATATTTGAATAAAAATAAATTATATGAGAAGCAGCGTATTACATTATGAAAATGGCAAGGGCTATGATGTCATTGACTTTGCCGAGCATTATCAACTTTCTTTTACAAGAGGCAACATCATCAAGTATGTTGTTCGGGCTGGAAAGAAGGATGACGAAGTAAAGGATCTAGAGAAGGCTATGGACTACCTCAGACGGGAGATTGAGTTTGTCAGAGCTAGAAGAGATGCCGCAAGGGAAATTGAGTTAAACAATTAATCTTAAAGCTATGCCATTACCTAAGCCAGATAGCATGGAGAATTTGGAAAAATTCATGCAAAGATGTATGTCAGATTCAGTAATGATTAAAGAATTTCCAATGACAGAGCAAAGGCTTGCTGTATGTTCTGTTCAATGGAGAGAAAGCAAGAAGCCATGATAGATCTAGAACCAGACTACAAAAAAGAGTACGAAGAGCTAATTAAGAAATTAGATTTCTTTGCAGAGATGGTTACGCTAGTTGGCGTTATTGGCATCTTCTTATTCTTGGTGAGCATAGTTGTAAGAAACTTCTAGATTCACCAAATAACTATATATTCAGTGATTTAATTCACCAAACTTATGAAAACACCTTGTAGTAATCACGAAATGGATGAACCAACATTTGATGACATAGCGTACTCAGTTAAGCTATGGGCAGAATCAAGAGACCTAATTAAGAAAGAGAATGTTTCTAGGCAGATGCTGAAAGTGATGGAGGAGGTAGGCGAGACTGCCGCATCTATCGCTAGAGGCGACAAGAGGCTTATTAAAGATGGCATTGGAGATTCTTTTGTTACGCTAATTATATTGGCTTGGCAGAACAACATTGATCCAACAGAATGCCTCAGAGCCGCTTGGGAAGAGATTAAAGATAGAAAAGGTAAAACAGAAAACGGAGTTTTTATTAAAGAAGAATAATGATGGAAGAAAGAGATTGGTGGAATTATGGTATCAATCCTATAACGGGACTACCCGCAGAGAACAGAAGCGACAGAATTGCTGAAGAAAAGAAATACCACATGACGTCAGTATCATTTGGAAATAAAATTAAAACAGAATAAATGATTACATTACTAAACGGAGAGAAATGGAAAGAGGCTGATATACTAGCTAAGATGGATGACGATAGTTTTTACTATGGCTATCTAAAAGATAAGGTTCTTAGCAGTTCATCAGCAAAGCCTCTACTTAAGTCTCCAAAGGCTTACTTGGCTAGTTTAAGGCATTCTGAGGATACTCAGCCATTAAGAGACGGTAAGTTGGTCCACATGCACATACTAGAGCCTCATAAGCTAACTGATTTATCTATTGTATCAGGCAACAAAACTAACAAGGCTTATAAAGATGCGGTAGCTAATGGTCTTGAGGTTTACACAGAGTCTGAGGTGAACAATGCTTTTTGGATTGCTAATGCAGTTGCACAGAATAGAGATGCGGCTTACTTGCTGTCAGATTGCGACTATGAGGTTCCCGCTATTAAGATGATAGATGGTATCCCATTTAGAGGCAAGGCTGATGCGATCACTAAAGACAGAAGAACAATCATTGACATCAAGACAACCTCTAGCGATATTTCTGATTTCTCTTACTCAGCAAAGAATTTCAATTATGGGCTTCAGGCTTATCTGTATCTAGAGTTATTTGGGGCTAGTGAGTTTATATTTATCGTGGTGAACAAGATGTCAAAAGATATTGGTATATTTGATTGTAGCGAGTTCTTTTTGTCTAGAGGTGGTTCAGACTTATCTCTTGCGATAGCAAACTACAAAGAGGCTTTTATAAATAACGACAACTCAGAAGATTTTGTTTTAAACTATGTTATCAGAGGAACTTTATAATTACGATGCAGAGGCTTGGCATGGCGTATCAAACGCCACATACCTAGCAACATTAAACGCTTGGCTTATTTATAATGATTTTAGTTTATATGAAGATGCCTTAATGATACTAGAAGAGCAAGGTCAATACGAGGCTTGCCATGGCATTAAGATGGCAATAGGCTTTATAGAAGACGTAATGGCTCATAGATTTGGAGAGGCTGAAAAAGTTACCGAAAGAGAAGACGAGATAGTGCTTACACACGATGAGCATTCAAGAGTTAGTGATTTGATATTTAAAGACATAATGACCGAAATTTATGAAAAACACGTTAATCAGTATAAAAAAAATAATTGAGAAAGAGATTGGCAGAAGGATAGATACTAAGGATAGGTATAGAGATCTTACTTATGCTAGAGCTATATTCTGCAAGTTAGGTAGAGATTTGTATGACCACAACAATACCCCAGCCACATACACATTGATTGGCAAGGTAATTGGCAGGACTCATGCGACTGTAATGCACAACATAGAAGTTGTGTTCCCTTATGCTATGCAACAAAGAGAATACAAGTATATGTATGAGACCTTGAAAGAGATGTTCTTCAATCAAACTAAGGTAGATTCATCTATGCCTGAAGAAGAAAAGCTATCATTCGCTGATAAGATTATCGCACTTGAGAAAAAGAATGCGGCTCTTCAGCATAAGTTAGATTTACTTATGGGTAATAATAACTTTAACACAATGACCCATGGTCTTTCTGAAGAAGAGATGGCTGAGGTTTACGAGAGACTAGACTTGATGGTTAAATCTATTAAGAAAAGAGTTTATTATTAATGGGTAAGCCCAAGGCACAACCGCATCGTCTTGGAAACCCTAAAACACCAAACCCAACCAAAGAGATGTCTTGGTGCTTTTCAAAGCACATATATGTTTACTGCAATGTTGAAGCCTTGTTTGATGGCAGATATTATAAGACTGGTAGTAGATATAGCATAGTCATCAGGCGGGGGAACGACATTAGGGAGACAGAGTACAAGTACGATAAGAACAACATAACAGACGCTATTTTTGACACATACAGACAAATATACAAAATGAACTATGGCAAGGGAGAAGAGTAATGAGATACGAAGCACCGATGGCAGGAAGAACAATAAGCGTCTTCCGTCTAAGGTGCAGATAAAAGGGCAGGTAACATCTCAGCCTGCTAGAATGAACGAGGCTAAGAAGAAGCTATTGCCTAAGATAGCTGAGAATGTAGCTATTAAAGAGTTGGGTGGTGCCGCAGGTATCTTCACCCAATTAGCTGAGATAATAAAGTCAGAAGAAAGTAATTCTATAAAGCTGAATGCTATTAAGATGTATTTGGATCATCTAGAGAAAGGTGAGGTTGGTCCTGCACCAACTAAGAATGCACCAGTGATCAACTTTAGTTTTAATAACGAGCCCGCTGACAACACGATTGATATAGAATCAACAGAAGAAGATGAGTAGAATAGAATTAAGTCCAAAGTATCAATCTCTGTTTAAGGACCCAAGTAGGTACTTTGTAGTTACTGGAGGTCGTGGTTCAGGTAAGTCTTTTGGAGTTGCAGTATTCTTGTTGAACCTGACTTATGAGGCGGGGCACAAGATATTGTTCAGTAGATATACAATGACCTCAGCACAGACATCTATCATCCCTGAGTTCGTGGAGAAGATAGACCTTATGGGCGTTCAGTCAGACTTTAGGATAACTAAGGACGAGATCATAAATCTGACCACTAAGAACTCAATTATTTTTAAGGGTATCAGAACATCATCAGGTAATCAAACTGCCGCCCTGAAGTCTCTAAATGGCATTACAACCTTTGTATTGGACGAGGCGGAAGAATTAACTGACGAAGATACCTTTAATAAGATAGATTTATCTGTTAGGGTGCAAGATAAACAGAATAGATGTATTTTGATACTTAACCCTACTACAAAGGAGCATTGGATATATCAGAGATGGTTTCAGGGTGCTGGTGTGCCTGAAGGCTGGAACGGAAACGAAGGAAATACTACTTATGTCCATACAACATATATGGATAACAAAGATAATCTATCTGAGTCATTCTTGGAGCAGATTAGCGAGATGAAGAAGAAAAGACCTGACCAGTACGAACATGCGATACTAGGAGGTTGGTTAAATAAGGCTGAGGGTACTATTTACAGAAGATGGAGGGTTGGAGACTATCAGGAGCGTGAATTAAGCGTGTTTTGTCAAGACGTTGGGTTCTCGGTTGACCCTACTGTACTTTGTCAGATAAGTGTTGACCCTGAAGAGAAGAAAATATGGGTTAGGGAGTGTTATTCGTCCACAAATCTAACTACAAGCCAAATTGCAAACAAAAATAAGCAGTTTTGCGGGCTAGATTTGATAATTATGGACTCGGCAGAGCCTAGATTGATTCACGAGCTTAAATCGCTTGATTTGAACGTCAAAGGAGCTATAAAGAAGAAGGGAAGTATCTTATCAGGCATTGCTTTGATGCAAGATTATGAAATTATAGTAGATAAGTCATCTCATGGGATCGTGAGAGAGCTTAACAACTACGTTTGGCAAGAGAAGAATGCTGTGCCAATCCAAAAGTTCAACCACTTTTTAGATGCTATGCGTTACGGACTGCAATATCTGGTGCAAGGTAAGTCTTTAGGCAGGTATGTGATCAGGTAGGTTGTAGGTTGATTTTTAGTTGAGACTGGGAGGCTTTTGCCTCCCTTTCTTTTTAATATAGGAGGCTCTTTAATGCAGGAGGCCCTCTTTAATATAGGACCCCCTTTAATGCAGGACCCCCTAAAACGGAAGTTCAGAAAAAAGTGTTAAAGTTTTGTTAAAGTGAATAAAACGTGTTGATAATTGATTTTTTCGTCCCACATTTGCATCAAACGAATTAATCAAACCAAAACCTAAAACACCTTATTATGGAAACAAGAGAAGTTAAAGTTTACAAATTCTCAGAATTGCCTGAATTGGCAAAAGAAAAAGTTATTGAAAATTCGTACTTATCTTACGAATACTTATGGAATGACGATGCTATGGCTAGTTTATTTGCTTGGGCTAGGGCAATAGGCTTAGAAATTACTAATTATAGTATTGATTGGGGCAACACGTCTCAATGTACTATAAAGTATAATGACAAGTATGTAGATTATGAATATGAATTTAATCTAGATAAAAGTTTAACGGGCTATACTATGGATTATACTCTTATGATCCCTTGGAATAAAACAAAAGATATTGAAGAATGTATAGATGCGTTTTTAAAAGACTGCAATGCTGATTTTGAATATCAGACAACACCTGAATACGTCTCAGAACATTTAGACGCAAATGATTATTATTTTACTGAAGACGGACGTGTATTTGAATACTAAGCTATGGAATTAGTAACAATTTATTATAACGATGTATTTGTGTCTAATGTCCCAAACGAAATATATGAAAATTGCCCTTATGTTAATATCCCTTTGCATTTGGCTCTTGAATATGCTGATGACAAAATAAATAATAGGGAATGGGAATCTTATTGTGTACCAGAATTATTAAATCATGAAGTAATTTATAAGTAATAATATATAAAAACAAAAAACTTAGCACATATCAAGATGAAAAAAACGATTAACAAAGATGAAATAGGCAGGGATTATGGTCCTGAATACTCAGATATGGATTATTTAGAACAAAAAAGAGACGTAATAGTATTTGAAAATGGAATTATAATACGAGATTTTAAATTATGAAAATGAATGAACAATTAGCAAAAGAGGTAATTGATTTTGTCAATACCACAACAACAGAACAACAAATGTATTTGTTACAATGTATATCAGAAAGAATATCTGTCTCTATTGAGAAAGAGAAGTATGTTGATACCTTCACAATAGATGATCCATTTAGTAATATCTTTTTAAATGGAATATTTATAGAAATACTAATTGACGATAAAGAGAAAAAATGAAAGAGCAAAAAGAAATGTTGTTAAGACAAAAGGTAGAACATGGCATTGACTATTTCACATGGCGTAAAGATGAATTAAAGCAATCAGACGTTTATTATATCAATGCTATGCTAGACTACATTAATGTATTAGAGGGATCTTTAATTAGGGCTAAACAATGAGACTTGGATTTTACTCTAGGATTTGCAATGAGACGGGAGAAGGCATAAATAACGGGTATGTGGTAGAAGATTCTTATTACTACTCAGAAAAGCAATATGCCATCAAACATTTAAGAACAAAGTTAGGTTATGAGACTTTAATCTTAGATGAAGAAGAACAAGATATAAATACCATTAAAGATGAAGATTTGTATGATTATTTTGCAGATGAAGGGGTGGTATATTGGGATGCTTGGTATGATGAAGATATAATGGAAATTTTAATATCATAAGCCATGTATGAGGTAACTATATATTTTGGGGGAGAACGTCCCGCAATGAGCGTAATAGTTAGCGATTTTGACACTGCAAAGAGGCTATCTTTTCAAGGAGAACACGCTGAAATAATTGATTTAAGAACAAACGAAATAATAGATTAATGTTTAAAATACACGACCTTAGTACACTAGATTCATCTAGCGTTAACGCAAAAGAAATTTGTAGGATCTTAACAAGTAAAAAGAAGTATATGCTATTGATAGACAATAGTGTACATCTTACAAATGATTATATAAGATTTATAACGGTTAAATATCCTGAAATTTCCCATGAAGACATAACGATTTTCAGATTGAATTACTAAAAAAAATAATTCTCTTTAATAGACGCCCCTCTTTAATATAGGAGGGGCTTTTTTATGCTCTTTAATATAGGACCCCCTTTAATATAGGAGGGGTATTTGATTCAAAATGTTACAAATATAACAAAGTTAAAGTTTTGTTAAAACGGGAAAAAACGCATAAAAACGTATTTTTTTGTTCTATGTTTGTACAAATAATCAGCGGGACATGTACCCGAAATTTTAACAAAATTTTAACATTTTAAATTTGCAAACTATGAAAAATTTAACTATCAAATTAAACGCTGACGAATCTGAGTTAATTAATAAGGCGTTAAAAAAAATCGCTGAAAATCATGAGAAAAACGCAAGAGAATCGGACACTATTGCTCTTGATATGATGTACACTGAATTTGCAAGAGAATTGCGCGAATTAGCGTCTAGGTTTACCTATTAATACAAAACAATAAAAAAACATATCATGAGCAAATACCAAAAATTTATCATTGTTTACGGGCTTATTTTAAGCCTTTTATCCCTATTGTTTAACCAATTTTTTACTTTATTATGAGCAAATCAAGAGAACAATTTGAACACAATTTAAAGAAGCAAAAAAGGATCGCCCAATTTGAGCGTGAACAAAGAAAAGAATTGACAGATCTTTTTAAAGCCTTTGGGGAAATTTACAAACCTATTAAAAAATAAAACACATGAAAAAGATATTTAAAAACACAGATGAGGTTATTCACGTTTTCGCACAAAGAAGCCAAAACGAGGGATCCAATCAATCAAGAAGTATATTTTTTTACGGGGATAAGATTTATTCTTACGGGCATCATTATTTGTTGGGTGAATTTATTGATTTAGATACCATACTTATCAATGATAAAGGATATTCAAGAACAACAGAAAAGCACATATCAAAATTAACCTATGCCACAAATCAATACAAACAATTTTTTGTGACCCGCTCTAAAATTGATTTGGTTTACAATGAGGTCAACACTTTATTGAAAAAAATAGAGGCATCAAGAAAAGCACGAACAAAAAAAAGTTACATAAACAGAATTATATCTTTAGAGGATGGCTTGACAAGTTATTTAAAGTATATTAAGGACAAAGAAACCTTAAAAAGTGACAAGTATAAATCTATTGTTAAGTACGCTAAAATTGTGCAAGATGATACTCTGTTGATTGATTTAGAACATGACCTAAATAAAGCTAAAAAAGAAGCACAAAGGTTTAACAGAGAAAAAACACAAAAAGCCATCAATGATTTTTATCAAGGATCAATAAAGTATCTTAATAATATACCCTATGCCCTATTGAGGCTATCAAAAGAGGGGGACACAATAGAAACCTCTAGGGGTGCAGATGTCCCGCTAAATGAGGCAAAAATACTTTACCATAGAATTAACACGGGCAAAGATATTAAAGGCTTCAAAATTGGGCACTACACTACAATAGGTATCAAGGATGATATTATAAAAATTGGATGCCATGATATTAGATTGGATGAGGTCAACAAACTTAAAAACGTATTAATTTAAATAACACACCATGAAAAACAAAAAAATGCATTGGACGGAAATTGCGGACAAACTTTGTCAATACTTATTAGCCTTTATTTTTATTGGATCCCTTTATTTATTTATTCATCATTTTATACTTAACTAATATGTTTGACAATTTAGATATATCAGCAAAAGACCTGATTAGATTAAAGATAAGCCGAAAAGCCTTTGCAATTATAGCGGACAAAAAGGTACACTTGACAAATAACCCCGAACGAATTATATTTGAAAAGTACCCCAACAAAAGCCAAAACAAAATTCAAATAATAGAATTGAAATAATACTACATTTTAGCCAATTATTTAGCCCGTTTTTATACGGGCTTTTTTTGTAACCTATTGAAAAAGATAGGGGATATATATGTGGGATATAATAAACTATTTAGAATTAATCTAGATAAGCACACTACACCCTTATAACTTACTCATGTTCAATAAGTTAACGTAATATGGACCTTTGCCGTATTGGGTAATCCATTTAGATGAAATCAACGTAAAACGGACTTGTGCGGTCTTGGGTAACT